>SDBT01010395.1_pt1 | contig 15028 bp, 18 predicted proteins | sample 2277101 | NCBI WGS metagenome assembly SDBT01 (sample SAMN10404973, study PRJNA504765) | marine sediment metagenome | isolation source: marine sediment core GS10_PC15, 103 cmbsf | place: Arctic Ocean: Southern Knipovich Ridge | collected 2010 | reverse complement strand
CGATACCTTACTCGGTCTATTCTAGAAATGAGCCCATTTTCTATCAATAAAGATGCATCCTCTAGAATTAAATCTTTATCAGGTAATACAATCTGTGCATTTACAATTGCAATTTTCATTTAACTTTCCCCTTTTTTTTAAATTTAAAATTTATAAAAATAAAATATGTTAATAAACCCAAAGAAATTAAATAATTTATATATTCTGGTTTAAAAATTATTATAATACTTATAAACCCTAAAATGCCGATGACCAACCTAATAAATATTCCAGATACACCTTTCAAAACGTACCCACCATAAAAAGCTAGAGAAAAAGCATAAGCCGCTATTAATCCCATAATAAAAATAATGATAGTTTTATTGCTCCAAATGAGCAATTCAGGATGAACTACCATGATAATAGGAATAACAAACAGTCCTATACCTATTTTCATAGCTTCACGTGCAGTACGAAGAAAACCAGATTCTGCAATCCTACAAGCAACTATTATGTTCCCCGCTACTGGGGGAGTAATTAAACCCAACATTGAATACCAAAATACGTAAAAATGAGATACCATCGGATCAATCCCTACTCTTAATAGTGCCGGAACCACCGTTATCATGGCAAGGACATATACTGCTACAGTCGATACAACACATCCCAATAAAATAGAAACTACCGCCGCTAGAATAAGCAAAGGTACCATTTGTCCTTTTCCAAATGAAAGCAATAAAAAATTCATTTTTGAAGCCAAACCACTTGTGGAAAGAATGACAACAATCGTTCCAATTAAAGATAAAATTAATCCAATTTCCATTACTGTTTCACATGACTTTTTTGCTCCTTCTATAATCATTCCAATATACTGCTTTAAATAATTAGGTATGTTCTTTAAATTTTTACATATCCCCATTAATAATGTAAAAGTAAGTAAAAAAATAGTAATATAATAACCCGCTAATAAAACATTCATCTGTGCCACAGCCAATAAATAAATTAGCAAAATTAAACAAAGAAGCAGGGGAAGCACCAAAATAAAGACATCTAATATTTCTGCTTTTGTATTTTTCACTCCTCCTCTATTTTTTGTTTCTACGTCAGTGGGAACTATTATGTTAACTGTTCGAGAAATATGATATACTGAAAAACATACCATCGTAAAAAACAAAAGAGCAGGCAATGCTGCTCTTGAAGCTATTTTTACATATGGAACCCCTAAGTATTCGGCCATCAAAAAAGCTGCAGCTCCCATGATTGGTGGCATGATTTGTCCACCCGCAGAAGCAACTGCTTCAATGGCCCCTGCAAAATATGCAGGAATGTTATATTTCTTCATCAAAGGAATTGTGAAGCTTCCTGTTCCTGCTACATTAGCTGCTCCACTGCCTGAAAACATACCCATTACCGCACTGGCAAGTACGGCCGATTGGGTTACTAAATATTTTGAGTATTTGGCAATCATCAATGAAAGTCTTAAAAGAAAATCGAATCCTCCTAAACCGCTCGCAAATCCGGCAAATATAACATATATAGCAACCAAAGAACCGCCTAGTTGTAATAATTCCCCAAAAATACCCCTCTCTATTTGAACGGCGACATTATCAATAAATCGGGATATACTAAATCCACTAAATTTAAAAAAGCCAGGGAAATAATTTCCAAAAAGAGCGTAAAAGAAAGAAAATAAACTTACCGTTAAAATAGGTAGACCCGAAAATGTATAAACAGCTATGAGAGTCAACAATAAAGCTATACCACCTAAAATTCTATCCAATAAAATTGGAGATCCGGCACGGTCGTAAATTAACAAATAATAATCTCTCCAATAATAATAAGTTATAAAAATCACAATAGAGATCAAAGTAATCGCAATTAATTTACCTATAAATGAATCAACTGCTTTCTCGAAAATTTTAAAATCCTTTCTTAAGGATCTTAAAATAAACATTATCATTGATGCGCCGAAGAACAGAATTCCATATCGAGGTCGATCAGTAAAAAATGTACCTATATATAACATAACCATAAGGACATAAATAATTGATGCTACGCAATAAATATTTTCTAAATTTAGAAAATTCTTTTTAAGTTTAACATTATTATTCATTGATTGCTTCCTTTCTTATCTTACTTTTAATTAATGTTAAAAATAATTTACTAATTTACTCTTAAACTCTTTATTCTCAAATGTTTTAGTGAAATTGACTTACACTCCCCCCACTTTTTTAGTAGGATTTAAGAGATCTAACTCAAGCTTGCTACCTTGGCCTAGTTAATTTTCTTTGTGGTTAATACCTTTTTTAGCTAAATAGGAAAATTAACTAAGTAGTTTTATGCTTTTTGTAGATAGCTGACTATTTAAGCTTAAAGAAATGGCAAATCCACTAAACAAGATCTTCTTTTTTTAAAGAACGATTTATACATCTTTCTTCATAATTCGGGGAATTTTGTTTTCATATTATCTGATATTATTTTTGTCAGTACCTAATTTTTCAATAAGGATTAGTTAAATATTATTTAACTAATCCTTATTTTTTATTTAAGCGTATAAACACCCTACCTGAGGGCATTCTGACTATGGGCTAAGAATATATTTCTATGTTATTTATTCCAATCCCAACATCTTGGTATCATGTCCTAGCTCCCTAAAATAACGTAGAGCTCCAGGATGTATTGGTACTCCCATTTTCTTGTATTTCTGCAAATATGGTAAATTGTATCCCCAAGGATCTTCGGCAAATTTTGCCCATGTTACCGCTGTCTTAGCCATTTCCGCTCCTTTTTCAAAAGCTACCTTTACTGCTTGATACACGATTTCTTCTGACACATCTGGACTAACAATATAGACAAAACCTAAAGCAGGATTTGTTATAGTTTCAGTGAGACCTACATCTTGCCCGTATGCATCTGGGCTCATTGTTGCTGGGAAAATATATTCAGCAGTTGGGAGTATCTTTTCTAATTCTTCAGGGGTTGGTGCCAATATTACGCTATCTGTTCTAGCAAGCACATCTAATCCAAGGCTTACAATTTGTCCCCCACCACTAAAAACGGCAAGCGCATCTACAATCCCTAACTTTAAAGCATCAGCAATTTGTGAAATGTCAATAGCCTTTTCATCAATCGTATCATAGATATTTAAACCGTCTGGACCAAGCATAACTTTTACAAGTTCATGAGTGCCTGAACCTTGCGTGTTGGGCCACACTGACTTGTTGGCAAGATCACTCCAACTTTTAATTTTATCCGCATCTTCTCTTCTAATTAGAAAAAAGTAATCTAAATCATACATCCAAAACATTTGTGCATACGGTGCGGTCCATTTGTATAGTTCGGGGCTAAAAGGACCCAATTTATTAGTTATCTGGAGAAGCTGTTGAGAAGAAGCATACATAGAAACAACTTCTTTTTTATCAAATCCCTTTAATCCCACCAAAGATTTAGTATAAGCAATCGGGTTCATAAAAATATGTTCACCTGCAAAGGTAGTTACAGTTTCACTTAAAATACCAATAGTTACAAAACCAGTTGATCCTTCTCTAGTAGTACCCGCATTCCACATAAAAACAGCATTAGCTCCAATTGTTACTCCAAGAAAAATAGTTAACAAAACACAAATTAATAATAATTTTTTCATTTTTTTTAACTCTCCTTAATATTAATATTTTTATTTTTATAAAAAAAATCTGTTAAATTTATTTAACCATATTTTTACCTCCCTGTTTATTATAAGCGCGGTTCACAAAATTTGGAAATTATTGTTATAAAAGGCTTTACAAGCATCATTTATTTAAACCGCACTCAACCTCATAAACTCTTATCTGATAGTAGTTTACAGGTCATTAGAACCTCAAAATTCTTTTTTTATATAATATTTGAAATACTTTTTAAAAATGGAAATAGTTTAAAATATTTCTTTTTTTCTAAATATCGCTTCCTTTGATAATCTTAGTGGCTTATTCTTCCCCATGGAGGAACAAGAAGGTATAGCTGATTATAAGCCAATAGGAGTTGTTTAGTCTTTATAATAACCCCTAGGGGAAGTTTTTTATAATTTTAACTAAAATAAAATTATTGCTGATTTAAGAGTTGTCCTACTTTTAATTTTTCTTTTTCCCGCTCCTTACTATTAGAGTTTTTTAATCAGCTCCCAGTATTTACATATTCCATAATTTCTTCAGCGGTTTTACCAGCCAATCCCAACTTCTCCATTGTTAATCCTATGCTCCAAAAATCGATATTTCTTGCTGCACAAGCAATAGCAATCATTCCCTTGATGGTAGGAACAGGTATACCCAGTTGATCTCCCAAATGAGCAAGAGGAACAAGCCCAAAGGGAGTATCCTCGTCGATAAACCGATGTTTCAGGGTAGTTGGGGGCATCTGAATTTGGTAGGCATAACAATTAAGAATGGTTTCACAAAGATCTTTCCCGGTAGCACCATAGAAACCAGTGAGGTTATCTTTTAGAGATTCAATTTTTACACCAACCTTTTCTCCTAATGTTATTTTTTCCCTATCAATAGCCTCTATTACTCTACCCATTCCAGGGGTAATATCATAACTGACACCCAGTCGTCCCCCTATGTTTTCAAAGTAAGGGTAGAACTTTCTCTCTGTACGATACATATTTAGGAGGAGCACTGAAGGATGTATAGCAGGACCTCCATTTCCAATGGTAGTTTCCAATACATTTTGAGCAGGAAAGAATTGGGGATATACCTTTTTTAAATTCTCACTCATTTCTACAGATTTTGAAGCTGGAAACACACCAAGTCTCATTTTATCTTTCTTTCCCTTAACAAAGATCTCAGCTGGACCTGTTCTTTTACAAGTATATATTAAACTTTCGGTTTCACAGATATTTACATCTTTCTCTACTCCCATTTCCTTGAAAATTTTCGATAAAAAAAGCGCATCAAAATAGGCTGACCAAACCACAATGGTTTGCCCGTCTTCTACATGAGGAGCAAATAAACGAATAAAGCCTTCCCTGAAATGAGCTGGAACTACTAACATGATCAAATCGACACCCTCTACTGCTTCTTTCATATCAGAGGTTATTTTTCCTGTAATTTTCACAAATCCTGTTTTACCACCTGCAGGACCATCAAAGGATTCACCTGCGGGAGTATTAATAACTAAATTTATGCCTCCCTTCTCGATAATCGGTTTTAAATTATCGGCCATATCAGGATGTTCATAAAGATTAACATCATAACCTACCTGAGAGAGTTCAGCTGACATTGCATGACCCCCATGCCCCGCACCTAATATAGCTATTTTCTTAAACACATCTTCTTCCTCCTTTTAATATTTGAAATAGTTTTTAAAAATAGAAATAGTTTAAAATATTTATTTTATTGTAAACATCACCTTCTTTTTATTAATTTCTTCTATGCTTTTTGTTAAATAAGTATTTTGAAATTTATATTTTTTAGCATTAAGGATCCATGGAAATTTAATAAATCTTTTAACTACAATGAAAAGTTTACCCCTGGCCTATAACCATGATATGCAAGAAGATAAAGAACCGTTATTTGATACCGTATCTACATAAGATAATCTTAAATTTTTGCTCACTGCTCCATTTTCGTCTTTTCATAGAATAAGTCTCTTTTTTTATCTTGAGCTTATTCTAAAACTTAAAATAGTGCTTTTGTTAAAGGGGAACACCATAAAAAGATTTGTTTTAAAATTATACATGTATAATCAATTTTCCAATTAAATCATAAATATTATCTATAGTTATTTAAAGAATTGGTAATAATTAATATTTCGATTTACATAATTAATATCATAATAGCTTTCTGATCATGAAGTCTATTCTCAGCTTCCATTCAAACAGTTTCCTATTACCCATTTATTAACTTATCTGTTACTTCTTTTCCTTTTTCACAAGATAAACAACCCATATATTTTATATATTTTGGATGGCTTTTTGCGAATTTCATGTATTCCTTATTCCAATCTAAACTTTATATTTATAAAACAATTAAACTTCAAAAAATTAAAATAGTAAGTCTTTCTTTAGTAAATTTAATTCACGTCCTGCATTAAATTTACTATTTGATCTATTACATAATAAATATCATTTGTAGCAATATCCTTATGTGTTACCATTCTAACTATATCTTCAGTAAAAAGAAGAGTATAAATATTTTTTTCTTTTAGTAAGTCAACAAATTCAGATGCATTTATTTTAAGTTCTGAGACATCCAAGCGTACAATATTAGTTACTACAGAATCAAGGTTAATATTTAAACCTTTAATAATATTTAGATTTTCAGCTAATATTCTTGCATTTTTATGATCGTCCGCCAGTCTATCAACCATATTTTCTAAAGCAACGATTCCCGCAGCGGCAAAGATTCCCGCCTGGCGCATATTTCCTCCTAAAACTTTTTTTACATCTCTTGCCTTTTGAATAAATTTCTTACTTCCAACAAGTAGAGAACCTATTGGTGCTGATAAGCCCTTAGAAAGGCAAAAACAAATAGAATCTGCGTTTTTTGTAAATTCTTTTACATCTCGCCCCAGAGCAACCGAAGCATTAAATATACGTGCACCATCTATATGAAGAGGTAATCCATTTGCGTGGGTAATTTCTGCTACCTGTCCTATCTGTTCAGAGGATAAAACAGTCCCTCCAGCAAAATTATGAGTATTTTCAATTGAAACTAAACCGGGTTTTAAACTGAAAAAACCTTTTGCATGTATATAATAATCTATTTCATCAAGATCCATCATACCTTCATTCTCTTTTACTAAAACTGGAATTAATTCAGCTATTCTGGATATAGAACCTGCTTCTGCTAAATATATATGAGATTCTTTGCCTAAAAGCACTGCTTCGCCTTTACCTGTATGAGTAATCATTGCAATTAGATTACTCATTGTACCACTTGGAGTTAATACCGCATCTTCCATACCAAGTTTACTGGCCACCATATCTTCCAGCTTGTTAACTGTAGGATCATCACCCTTACCTGAATCTCCTAATCTACCTGAATCTCCTAATTTTGCTTGATTTATTGCTTTATACATTTCAGGAGTAGGTAAAGTAACTGTATCACTACGTAAATCTATTTTTTTCATTTTTTTCCTCCCTATCAAAATAAATTACAATACCTTAAGTTTTACCTATTTAATTTTGCCTAAAATTTGCCTTTACAATTATGTAAAGTGGAACCTCCATAAGGTACTACTAAAACTCTAGCTTATTCCCCTTGTACTTTAATGGCTTCGGAAAAAGCTTCTTCTAAAGAATTAAAACTTCTAATGAATAAATTTTTCTTAATCTCATCTGCTAAATTAGAAACCAAGTAAATTTCGCTATTTAACTTAATATTTGCAATTCTCGATGCTTTATGACGCCCTAAAATAAAATTATTTTTTAATTCTTCCATTAACCCAAAGGGTTATAATTTTCCATTTAAAGCCTCGGAAAAACTCTCTTCACCTAATCCATCTCTACATTCACCGGCAATAATAATAATTCCACCTTTTTTCACTGCCAGATTAGCATTTTCCATTGCTTTATGGGTTTGATATAAATCTATGTCTTTAGGATAGCCACCAAGTGAAGTAATAACTATATCTGCTAATTTATCTATTTCACACGCCAAATATGTTACTTGTATGTTCAGCTCCCTCACGAAGAGCTTTGGTAACATCTCCAGATACTACTTTTACTACTTTCTTATGGCTATTTAAGACGGCATTAACCATAAAATCAATACCTACCATCTCCCCAATTTCTTCAATCTCTGCCCTGATAGGATTACCTTCGATTTTACCGGCCTTTGCTCCAGAATCAAGAAAATGTTTATGATTATTAGCAAGAGTACTCTTACCGCAAATTCCCGGAACAACCGCCTTTGCACCTCCACTAAAACCTGCAAAATAATGAAACTCCAAATTTCCTTTAGTAATAATAAAATCAGATTTTATTATTACACTAAAAATAAAAACTTCGTTGTCAACATAAAGGCTGGTTTATGTTCCGATCCACCTCCGGTATTAATTCCAACTTTATTTTTAATGGGCGTTTTTTTTATTTTAAGACTCTATTATTTTCAGTCTTTTCTACTATATCTCTGTGAGATTTAATGAAACCATTTATCATATCATTAACGACATCGTTTGGATTATTTATAATTCTTTGCATTTTTTCTTTTTCTGCTTTTCTTATTTTTCACCTTCAAATTTACTTTAAGAAAAGTTTTTCATATTCCTGTATTTTTTCTACCTTTTTTGTTGAATATTTCCTTTGAAATTCGCTTTTCAACCAAACGTCTACCAACTTCTTGGCTAATTCTGGACCCACTGTATGTCTTCCTAAAGTTAGTATATTAGCATTATTGCTACTTTTTGCCCGTTCTGCTGAATAAACATTCTCAACCAGGGAAGCCATTATTCCAGGGATTTTATTAGCGGTTATTGACATACCAATTCCAGTACCACAAATAAGGATTCCATATTGATATTTCCCCTCTCTAATTCCTAGACAACCTTTTAATGCAATTTCTGGGTAAATGGATTCATCATTTTCAGAATAAACTCCTATGTCATCAAATTTTATACTTTTACAAGTAAGATAACTAGTAATAATTTTTTTTAAAGGATAACCAACATTATCAGAGCCTATGAATAAATACATTATTTCGTTCCCCTTTTAGGTATATTGTAATGTTTTATAAAAACCTTATAATAACAAAAAAATTAATGGTACAATCTAAAATTATAGTATTAATTGTTTTTATCTTTTTTTTACTTTCATATTGATGTATATTATTTGTTATTTTTATCATTTATTATATTATCATTGATTAACGTAATTGTCAAACAATTATTAAACATTGTTACTAACAAATTAAAAGTGAACCGTTTTTTAAGTAATTTATGTTTTAAAAGTGAACTCTTGAGAAATATCTTAAAATTATAATAATATAGGATCAAAAAGTGAGGACCTATGTTATGAAACAGCTACACAAAAAGTTCACTGATGATCAAGTTAAAGATCTAATTACCCGTTATCAAAAAAAGAGAATAACAAGAAAATACATCCAATAAATTTTAGGTATTAAGAAAACAAGATTCTTTGCTTTGGTAAAACGATTTAAAGATGATCCCGAGAACTTCTCTGTTTCATATTTTCGTAATACACCTACTCGCGTAATATCTAAAGCCATTGAAACAAATATCATAAAAGAATTAAAAATAGAAAAAGATTTAATTAAGGCAAAAGATGTACCGATTAGGTGTTACAATTACAGTTGTATAAAAGATATCCTAGAAAGTGATTACAACCAGAAGGTATCTCTTTCTACCATAATTAACCGGACAAAAGCAAATGGCTTTTACCTTACAAGACCAAAGAGAAAGGTACATGATAGAGAAGTAATAACTAACTATTCCGGAGAGATGATCCAGCACGATTCTTCTCATCATCAGTTTGCCCCTTATGCTGCTAGTAAATGTTATCTGATTACATCGCTTGATGATTACAGCAGGCTTATCCTCTATGCTGTTTTGGTAGAAAGAGAGACTACCTGGACTAATATTATCGCTTTAAAGATATTAATCTTAAGGCATGGTATCCCCTATTCTTACTATGTAGACAGCTATTCTGTCTACCGCTTTGTACAAGGGAGAGACAGCAACTGGAGGACCCATCATAAGTTTACTGATAAAGCTGATCCTCAATGGAAACAGGCACTTAATGATTGTGGGGTAAAGGTAAAGCACTCTCTCCCCAGGCCAAAGGAAAGATAGAGAGGCCTTATAGATGGATTCAGGATAGATTAGTAAGAAGTTGATATAGAAAGAGAATCTCTGATATCAGCCAGGCCTAATTAATCTTAAATAGCCTTATCCAAAAATATAATTACAAATGGATTCATTCTACTACCGGGGAGGTACCTTATATTAGATTTCAAAGAGCATTAAAGGAAAATAAATTCTCATTTAGAGAATTTGCCGTAAGACCACCATATAAATCAATAAAAGATATCTTCTGTTTAAGGGCAGATAGAACGGTAAATTCTTACCGCAAAGTTTCTATAAATAATTTAAAATTGAAAGTGCCTAGTGCACCACTACATGAGAGAATACAACTTCTGGATTACTCCGGATAAAGAATCCGGTCTATCTGAAGTAATATTCTGGCATGAAGATGAGTTTTTAGGTATACAAAAAGTTAAAAATTCTGAGCTTAATTTAGTGCAGTTTTAGCCCTTTAAATAATGAATTATCTACATTTAAATAATCGTAAAAAATAGTATAATTTTGGCCTTTAAAGTGTTCACTTTTAAAATGTAACTAACAACAATTATCAAACATTATTTTAATATTGGCTGGTGTAAGATTTAGCAAAATAGTAAGAAAGAAATAAGCAATAATAGTTATATAATAATTTCTTTCTTTTTTTATTTTTCTTTATTTGTTAATGTTAATTGTTGTAAACTTTAGTGAGATAGTAAGAAAGAGAAAAGAATAAAAAACGAAATAGCAATAATAACAATAACTTTATTTTACTTTTTCCTTTTTTTTGTTTCATTTTCTTTCTTTTTACCTATTGACATTTTTATTTTCTAGTATTATTATGTTAATATATAAGTAAATTGTTATCTAATAAATATATTAAAAAACACATTTTAACATAGTAAGTTTATGATACCATGACTTTCGGCTAAACAAAAATTAAAAAGGAATAAATTTATGTTAGCAAATACAAGAAGAAATAAAATTCTAGAACTATTAAAAGAAGAGGGAAGTGCTAGTGTCCATAAGTTAAGTAAAATATTTAATGTTTCAGAACCAACTATTCGACAAGATTTAGAAAAATTAGAAGCTGAAGGATTTATTATACGTGAGCATGGTGGCGCTTTCTTAAAAAGCATATCTTATCAAGTTAGAACTCTTTCTCTGCAACATCTTGAAAATATGGATAATAAAATTCTTATAAGTAAAAAAGCTATGGAATTTATTGATAGTGGAAGTTCTATTATATTAGATTCGGGGTCAACAACTACAGAAATTGCAAAAAACCTAATTGATGAACAATATAATAAAAAAAATCTTAAAATTATAACCAATGCTTTAAATATTGCACTCTTACTTGGATCAGAATATACATTTGAAGTGCATATGACTGGAGGCAGTTTTAAAGCTCCTACTCTTTCCTTAACAGGGGAAAAAGCAGCTGTTTTCTTTGATCAAATTTACGTAGATAAACTTTTTTTAGCTGCAAGTGCTATTTCTTTTGATGCTGGTCTGACATATCCAGGTTTTAGCGATTTATATGTAAAAAAGGCTATGATAGAATCTGCATCAGAAGTTTATCTTGTTGCAGATTCTACGAAAATTGGACAAATATCTTTTGCATCTCTTGGTAGTATAGATTTAGTTAATACCTTAATTACTGATAATGGAATTAGGTACCAAGATAAAAAATTATTCAAAGAAAGAGGCATTAAAGTAGTAATCGCTTAATATTTTTTTGTAAGCCCGGTGTATCCATTATCTGAAAGTTTTTGGTTAAATTTACTTTCTCTTTTTATATCAGTTCTTCTTCAAGCCTTTGAACTATTTTGCTGTTTTTTTATCATTTTACTATCTCCATCATTTATAATTATATTCTATAAAACTATTAGAAATTCTTCTTTTTTCTGTAAAATAATTTATAAAAGTAAAAAGCCCTTCAGCAAAATGCCAAAGGGCTGGAAATTGTCTGGCTCCCCCTAGTGAACAGCTTCAGTAGAGGTCTTATGGGGTCTTGCAATATATTTTTCCTCTTTCCCCTCAATTTTTTTAATTAAAATAGGATAACATATCTTATTTTTTCTATGATTTAGCCTTCCATTTTACGAGGTCTTCCTTTAGGACGTCTATCTATAATAATATCTAAAGCCTCAGCCATCCGGTTAAGAAACTCCTCAGATCCCATAGGTTCTCGCTAAAAATTAATGAATTATTGATTTGGCACACCTTCCTTATTTATCTAATTTAAAAGTAAAATATTAATTGTCTAAGAAAATGGGATGTATCCATTTATTCACTATTTATTCAATACTTTGGATAAATAGGCTAAATTATATAAATTGAATTTTACTTAACTTTTTCGAATTCTAAAAATGCATCTTTAAGATCGGAAACAAATATTTTCTTTTCTTTGGTTTCTTGAGGTAGAATAGTTATTTCTATTCTTACATTATTATTAAAAGTACAAATTGCTTCCCCATTTAATACTTTGCTTTTTTCTGGCATTGTAAAAAATTCAATTTGAATATAATCACTATCTTTAAGAAAATATACCGGCTTACCTACTGCCTTATCCTTTGCATCCATATTAAAGATAGCACGATAAATAACTTTTCCTTCACCAGTTTGTATTGCAGTACATGTAGTTGAACTCATAATTAATAACGGCTGGTTATTCTTCCCAAAAGCAATATAGCCCCCTGAATCCATATAAGTTGTATTACCCTTTTCTTTAGACAAAATAGTTACTTCAACTGTTGCAGTAGCAGTTCGTATTTTTTGCTTATAGGGTGCAATAGCTTCTACTTGTTGACCAAAATACCAAGTACCCAAATAACCAACTAAGACAAGGACAGCTCCTATAAGGCCAATAATAAAAAATATATTTTTATAAAAATTAGGATTCATATTTTATATTCCTTTTAACTTAACTTTTATAATTTATTTCTATATTTATTATACGGCAAATCTTTTAAAAACCCTTTTTTTCAAAAAACTCATTTAAAAATCCCCTGCTCTTTTAATACAAGGATTCCGGAAAGTTATTTAGTATTTTATTTAATTAATATAGGATGTTTATTATAAAAATTATCTTCTATGCCCTTCTCTGCTCTAGTGGTACCAAACTCACTTTTAGTCTCAAGAGTAAAGTAAATTGGAAATGGTAAACTAAAATACGCCTAAGGTGGAAAATAATAATTCACCTTCCATCTCAACCCTTCCCTTACAAAAAGTTAGAAAAATTTAACCAATTATTAAGTAAGTACAGCCATACTCTTTGTGCTTAAAAAGTTCGAATCCTATCCGGCTCCCCGAGAAGGTCAATAGGCAGAACTTTTCATATTTTCTTTAAACTTCTAAACCCTAAAGGAAAATTAAAAATATATTATAATCTTATTTCTTTATACCCCGCGATGTTAAGTATATATTTTATTACTAGTAAACCGCTCAGAATCATCTGCGAGAGTGAATTTAGTTTTTATGCTTTCTTTTCTCGTTCATATCAAAATCCACACGATTACGATAGGTATGGCTGACAGAGAGAAGAGGCATACCGCGTAAAGCGTCCACTTTGGTTCCTGAAAAGCATAAAGCAATTTGTCATCATTTTCCACAAGTTTCTGGTATGCTTGGTAGTTCCTCCTTATGAACAGATAGAACCCAAAACAAGCAACGACACAGAAAAATGTAAAAACAATGTTTATGATCTTAATGGAGTTTTTAATATAGGATAAAGTACTCGATTCTACGGCTTTTACGAAGCAATATCCGGTGATTCCTAAGAAAATGATGATAGATTGCGAGAACTTGCTTTGGTAGTAGCGCACGTTCTCAAACAGTTGCTGGATCACTGTATCCTTTGTGTTACTGGTCAAGTCTAGATTCTTCCTTCTAAGTTATTGCCAAACTTATAAATTACTTATTGTACTATTTTAATAAAAGATAATACTTTATTTAATTAAAACTTATGGGGTTTTGAAATGTCGCTATTCCGCTTTCCCTCTCAATTTTTTTAATCAAAATGGGACAACACATCTTATTTTATCTATGGTTTAATTTTCCCTTTTAAGAGTTCTTCCTTTAGGACGTCTATCTATAATAATACCTAAAGCCTCAACTATCTGGTTAAAAAACATCTCAAATCCCATAGATTTTCCGCTTAAAGTAACCGAATTATTTACTTGGCACCCCTTCCCTATTTATCTAATTTAAAAGTATAATATTAATTGTCTAAGAAAATGGGATGTCTCTATTTAATCAATTATTTTTTTGGTAAAAAATTATTTCGGATTTATTTTAATTCTTCAATTGCTACTATCCTTCTTTTTACAAAGATGAGCGTATATACTGCAATTACAATATGAATAATTAACCCAATCTTAAGTGCCGTAATAATATTAACTTTTCTAAGATATAACCCCGCAACAAAAGAGGCAAGGCTTAATCCTATAAATAATCCAATTATCAATTTCTCTGGATATTGTATAGATTTCTTTCTCTTAAAAGTTTCCCAATTTAGGACTCCTTCCCCAAATTCCCTATTTATCTTTTCCTCAAGTTCTTTACAGTATTCGCCTATTCTCATCATTCTTTGCTCTTCTCCAAGCCACACATACAATATAGTTATACAAAAAACAGGTATAAAAGCAATCCACAGCGTTGATATTATATTTACTACAACAAAGTCAGATAATTTTCCATTAGCTATCGCGATCATTGTTCCTGAAATTATTAGACCAATCGTTGCAAGTGCAATGGAGATTAGATTATAGCGAATACCTGGGGAAGTACTTGTAGAATAAGTTTTAAGTATTTCGTAGTCCCTCATCATAATTTCAATTTTTTGACTTTCCTTGTTCTCCATAACTCCCTCCTTATACTAACGAAATCTCATAAAATTCAATGATGCAAATTATTGTTAATCTTCTTTCTAGCAATCCATAATTAAAATGGGACAACACATCTATTTCTCTACTGTGTAGCTTTCCCTTTTACGAGGGCTTCCTTTAGGACGTCTATCTATAGTAATACCTAAAGCCTTAACTATCTGGTTAAGAAACTCCTCAGATTCTATAGGGTTTCCGCTAAAAGTTACATAATTATTGACTTGGTACACCTTCCCTATTAATCTAATTTAAAAGTAAAATATTAATTTTCTAAGAAAATGGGATGCATTTATTTTAATTATCTACTAATATTTCGTGAATTTTTAAATAAATAACACCCGTTTGTGATGCATGTCTTCTTTTTCTTAGCAATAATTCAATTAGATCAATTC
>SDBT01010394.1_pt1 | contig 15028 bp, 13 predicted proteins | sample 2277101 | NCBI WGS metagenome assembly SDBT01 (sample SAMN10404973, study PRJNA504765) | marine sediment metagenome | isolation source: marine sediment core GS10_PC15, 103 cmbsf | place: Arctic Ocean: Southern Knipovich Ridge | collected 2010 | reverse complement strand
TCGCCATCCAGCTCATCAACGCCATGGAGTTCGGGCTCCTCAAAAACGAGAACCCCCTCCAGGGCTCGCACATCGTCGAATGGCTCACCGACACCGTCGAGGAGGCCGTCATCGAGGAGTTCGAGCGGCTTTCAGAGCGGGGTGACGTGCTGGGGGCCATGGAGGCGATGTATCAGCGTGGGAAGATCCAGGAAGAGTCGCTGCACTACGAGCGGTTGAAGGAGACCGGGGAGTACCCGCTGGTGGGCGTGAATATGTTCATTGCCGAGGACGGCGAGGAGGCGCCGGAGCCGGAGCTTACTCGGGCGACCAAGGAGGAGAAGAATGCTCGGTTGGGGCATCTGGAGGATTTTCATGGGCGGCATGATGGGGAGGCTGAGGGGGCTCTGAGGAGGTTGCAGGAGGTTGCGAGGGAGGGTGGGAATATTTTTTCCGAGCTTTTGAAGACGGTGCGGTCGTGTTCTTTGGGGGAGATTTCGAATGCGCTTTATGAGGTTGGTGGGCAGTATCGGCGGTCGATGTGATCCGAGTGGTGGTATGAAGTTGGGGGGGAGTGTCGGAGGGGGATGTGACTGCAATGCCCAATTGGCGATGTCATGGGCCTCACCGATCAAACACTTATTTCGAGAATGTGAGCCGTGTAACAATCTATTAGATGGTGAGCAGCGGTTCCCTTTTTTTCGATGACGACTGGTCTACTTGATACGCTAAACGACCTCAACACGTCCCTGGCGATCCTCGCGCACCAGGTACGTGCCGAGAATCTGGCCGGGCTGGGGTCACAAAATAAGGTGGCGGAACACGTGCTGCTGCCTGTGCTTCGTCGCTTGTACGGCGCCCCCGGTCTGCTCAACATCAACACGCTCGCAGCCAACTTCCCAGGTGTGGACCTTTATGACGAATCAACCGGTCTCTCGGTTCAGGTGACGTCCGACACCACCGCAGCAAAGATCCTTCAGACGATCGAGACACTGGTTGACGGAGACCTCCGGGTCACACAGCTCGTTATCGCACTCGCTGTCGAAAAAACCCCAAGATTCAAGGCCAGATCACGCGAGAGGTGGAAAGCCGCAACGAAAGGCCACTTCGCGTTCGATCCCGACGCGGATGTGCTGGCCTTCGACCGTCTGCTGGCCCGAATTCAGAACCTGCCGCCACCCGACATCGCGGCTGTCGCCGCCGAGCTCCGAGCTCTTGTGCGCGGCACGCACATAATTCATTTGATTCCCCATCTCCGGCAGCAGGTCGAGGCGCAGCTAGCTGAGGAGCGAAGAATTGCTAGATACATCCCGAACATATTCGTCGAAACGCAGGACACAAAATACCAGGCGCGCTGCTTCACTCACCCCGGGTTGTTTGTGCACCGCATCGCCGAGTGGTTCGGCCGCCAACCGTTCGCCGGGTTGAACCGCCTAGCCACGATGAGTGGAGTGTCTCCAATTAACACGGCATCGACCGGAGCGCTGGCAGCTGCCGACACCGTGGAAGGTGCGGCTGCGGCCGCGAAGACGTTTATGGGGGACCTGGAACAACTTGACGCGAAGCTCGCCGCCTACAGTGAGATTGGAAGGGTGGGAGGCGCGGACGTGCCCCGCGACGCCTCCCTTGCGTACGTGCTCGACGAGACTCGGCACTATATCGAAATGGGCGCGCACGGGATTCAGTACAGCGTGCACGATCGCCTTACGGAACTCCGCTGCGTCACAGCTGGCATTTTCCTGCTCACCGGCCCTGCCGGCCAGGGGAAAACCAACTTTCTGTGCGATTTCGCAGAACGGTTCCTCCTCCGCCATGGTGTGCCGTGCGCGTACGTCACGGCGCGGCAGCTGAGTCGCATACCGGACCCAGACCTTTCAGAAGTTGTTCGTCGGGTCATTTTCCCTCCGGCCGTCGAAAGCCTCGACGAGGGACTGACCACGTTGGCCGCATCGTGCGCCGAGCGGCAGCAGCCGTTCGTGCTCATCATCGATGGTTTGAACGAGCATCCCGATGTACGTGCCTTTGCTGGGCAACTCGAGCACCTGCTCGAGACACTCGTACGTTATCCCCACGTGCGCGTGCTCATGACGTGCCGCTCTGAGTTCTTAGAAGAGCGGTTCGGGACGCTCCTGTCAGGACCTCTCGAGCCAGTACTCCACCTTTCGAAGGCACACGGGCAGCGATTCGACGATGAGCACTACGGCGAGCTCGTCGATCGCTATTTCCACTTTTTTGAGGTGCGGCCGAGCCTCGTCTCCGATCAAGTCATCGACTTCCTCCAGCGCGATGTTCTCCTTCTCCGGTTCTTTTGCGAGGCTTACGGCGCACGAGGGCGCGACAGCGCCTACAGGCAGCCCTATGTCGCAGGGATCTATCGTGACGAGATCTTCCGCCACTATGTCGAGGAAAAGATGGGACGGGCCCAGCACGCAGTTGCGAGCGATCGGTCGACGGTGCACCCGATGGTCCGCCCAGCCGAGATCCGACGGGTGCTCTCGTTGGTCGCCTCGCACATGCTGGGGACAGGCCAGTTGACGGATGTCCCGCGCTCAGTCGTGCCCCCCGAGTTAGACGCAGAACTAACGGCCCTTCTTGACGAGGAACTTGTCCTGCGCCACGACCTCGGGCCGGCGCCATCGTTGCTCGCCGAGCCGACAGACGTGCTGAACTTTACGTTTGATGAGATGCGCGACTTCCTGCTTGCGCAGCACCTGCTCAGCGTATACGCGAAAGATCCCGGCGAATTTGCCCGCCTCGTGGCGGCACAACAACCGACAGCTGACCAAAACGTCGAAGGGGTGCAACGCTTCCTCTTCTATGCCTCGCGCGTGCCCGCGAACCTTTCATTTTTCGAAAGCTACCGAGAACATCCGTGGTACACGGCAGTCTACGAAACCGAGATTTTCGCCATCCCGCCGTCGCATTTGGACGCCAACGATAGGCAAGCCGTTGAAGAAAGACTGGTAGCCGGGGGCGAGCGCGCCAAGCACTTCGCTCGGGAGCTCGCCCTCAAATGGAATTCTTCGAGCTACCCCGTCCTCAATCTCGACATGCTGCTCGACGTCGCCCGACGTGCAGCACCATCCTTCTTCACCGACGTGATTGTCCCGACGTTCGGCCATGCCTCCTACGGTCGGGACTCTCTGGGAATCTCCTTCTACCGCTTCGTCGAATCCAAGATTCTCCCTACCTTCGCGCCTGATGAGGAGCACCCGTACGATCCCATCTTTCGTCTCCTCGTTCTCCTCCTGCCCGTTGGTGCAAGCCTGACGCTCGACTCACCCGCCGTCGCCATCTTCCATCAGCTGATCTCGGCCCACCCCGCGTACGCACTCGGACTCCTGCACGAAGCCATCGACGAGGGGAGGCGGCGGCACCGCGCCTTCCTTTGGCGCCTACTCAGCGCCGCCAGTTCTTTCATCAACGACCCCGTTTCTTTGACCGCCGCAGCCGAAGCGGATATCGCAGACTCCAGCTCTGACGCCACGCTTCGTCGCGAGGCAGAGCTTTTTCTTTCCCGTGTGTCCGCAGCCAGGAGTCCGTCATGATCATTCCAGTCACAGGGGAATTCAACCGAGACGAGTACGTCGTCTGTCCTCGCGCAACCATCACTGTGGCGGAGCTTCATGAGCGCATGCTGCAGCGTGCCAAAGTCACCGAGAGGTCCTACGCTTACCGCCTTTTGGAAAATCTACATGCGTCGATCTTCCTCCAGTCCCTCGACCTAAAAGCGGATTACGAGGCATACTTTGCCCGTGAATATGACTCATTCGGCGAATTCCTCCGTCGCCGGTTACGCTTCCCTTCGGCAGTGGTGGCCAAGCTCACCGACGCATTCGCGGTGAGCAGCGGCATGTATCACTTCCAACCTTCGTACACGTTCCTGGCCGAAGAGTACGGCCTCGAATTCCTAACACTCCTGCTGGAGGATCCTTCAGCTGGGGAGGCAACATGAGGGTACGCGCAGGCTTCGTAACCAACAGCTCATCGACCTCCTTCCTGATTATTGCGCGCGACGAGCTGGAAGAAGGAGCTTTCCTCAAGCTCATGGGCGTCGCGCCCGACTCGCCAATTGCGGACCTTTTTCGGGAGTTGTTCAGGGGAGTCATCGGATCGAGTCAGTGCGTTGATCTTGAGCGAGTCGACACGCGGGTCTCCCCGGAGACTTGGTTCGAAAACGACCGGTTGTCCCCGACCATGGTCGCGCGCCTTAGGCAAGCTTCCGGGAAGGGGCTGAAGGCCTACGTCGGCAGCCTGGACAGCGACAACACCCTGGTGCAATCGTTTTTTTGCACGGATGCGTTCGAGATCGAGAACGACCAGATCTACTTCAACTACCTGGAGTGTGTCTGGTGAGGCAGCGGCCGGCCAGTTTGATACTGAAGCGGTTTCCAAAGCAACGGTACACCGCAATGTTCAACCCCCACTCGGGATTCTTTGCTCGTATTGAGGACATGGGGGCGCCAGAGCCATTTTGGGCCGAGCATGGCCCGGAACTGCTGGACATCGCGATAACGAATTGGTGTGATCGCGGCTGCTTCCACTGTTACCGCAAGTCAAACGACTCCGGTCGACATATGGGCGTAGAGGACTACCGAGAAGTGATCCGTCAGGCGCAGGCGATGCACACCTTCCAAGTGGCGCTCGGCGGTGGGAACCCAAATCAGCACCCCGACTTCGTCGAGATTCTGCGCCTCACTCGGGATGACTACGGAATCGTGCCCAACTACACAACAAATGGGCGCGGCCTCACTGAGACGGTCCTCAAGGCGACAAGGCGTTACTGCGGGGCGGTGGCGGTAAGCGCTTATTCGCCATTCGACGAAACCTCGGTTGCCATTGAACGGCTTGCCAAGTGCGGGGTCACGACGAACGTGCATTTCATCCTCTCGAGCCGCAGCATCGACACCGCGATCGCGTGGTTGCGGGATCCGCCAAGTTTTCTCGCTCGGGCGAACGCACTGGTGTTTCTGAACTACAAGCCGGTTGGGCGGCACGCGGATGAGCGGCTGCTTGTCAACCGGAGCCCGCGGCTCGAGGAATTCTTCGACTTCGCGACCGAAGTGCGCCACCCGTTGAGGATCGGTTTCGACACCTGCTCCATTACAGGAGTCGAGCGCTTCGGCGACGTGCACGACGTGAGTCTCGAAGGCTGTGACGCAGGCCGGTTCTCGCTATTCGTCTCAGAAGACCTGATGGTCTACCCCTGCTCTTTCATGGTGGAGACGTGTTACGAAGGCGCCCCGCTCCAGGGAACAACGCTTCGCAATATCTGGCAGCAACACCCTGTATTCGCGCGTATTCGTGCGCAGCATGCCTCGGGAGGCTGCGTGGGCTGCCGGGCTCGCTCGAACTGCCTCGCGGGCTGTCCCGTCTTTCCCCAGATGAACCTCTGCCCAGGCGATTGCTGAGTATTGGTGCCAAATGGGTGCCAGGTAAATAATTGCACAACAACGGCAAAGGCTTCCAGACAATTATGCAAATGTGTACCTGGCACCAATTAAGAGAGGCCTCAATCAGCGTTCAGCCGCAGATCGGATTCAGCTGAAGCCTTCAGCAAACTCATCCGATCATTGGGCGAAAATAGGTGCGATGTCGTTGTGACGTTCCCTCAATTTGCAGGCAGCAACGGTTTGGTTGGAGAGGAGATGGTGGAAATTGCTCGCCGGTGGTTTAACGTCAATACCAGCTCGCTCCCTACGAAGTTCAGCACCCTAGGCGGGAACGGCGTCTTGAGAGCGGCGCGGCGACGATCCGGCGAACTCGTCATTTCAATGCACCCAAAACACTAGCATGGGTGTCAGGCTTGAAGAAGTTAGAAGTTGACCTAGTTTGGTGCCATTTAGGTGCCCAACGATTTTAACGTTTTTCGTGGTCAGGGTCATTTTCGCCTTCACTGCCATCCTGCCAAATCGTTAAAATCGTTGGGCCTGGCACTCATTAGCGTATCCCACCGTCATCGGATTCTATGGTTCCGGCTTCGCTGGTTTAGGACCTTGGGAAGTTTGGCTAAGAACGCTGAATGCAACGACTTCCTAAAGCTTGGCACCGATGCGTTCACCATTGTTGCATTGTGAGGGCGGCTGGGTAGAATCGATTTGACCCATCCACGCGTGGGAGGGGTGGTGGCTGAACCACAGAATCCGTTTGGAACGCGAAGATCCCTTATTCCGCGACCGCATCGACGCCATCGACCGAATCATCTCAACCACCGCCCGCGACAATGGGTTGTTGAGAAACGCGGCACGCCAGTGGCACCCTGGTACGGCCTGTCGTGTATAGTGTCGGTGCTCGCAGGCGGTCGAGCATGTCTTGCCGGGCGTCGGTCCGGTGCCTTCGGGCGGCCGTCTGCGGGCACTCTATCGGTGCAAACCGCAGCGCTTGAAACGCAGGTCACCTGTCCCGTGAGACCGCCGGATCGCCGAGAAACGCAAACGCAGGCGTTTCTTTGACTTGGTCGAGGAGTTCAGCCCGGACATTCAGGGCCAGCGCCTCGCGCAGAGCAACCAGATGGGCTTTGGACCGGCGCGTTCGGCGCCAGTACCACGTGTGCGCGACTCCTAGCGTCGGCGACCGCAGCGGAACGTCTCGCACCCAATTCCCAAATCGCGGTCCGACCGGTCCACCAATGAGATCGCCGGTCGTCCCGAACCGGCGCGCCTTGAAATAGAGATTCGTCCAGCGCGTTACGGCAAAGGGCGCGCCGTGATGAAACACTGTGAACGTTCGCATGGTCCCGTCGAGGAGGTCACGGTAAGGGCGGTCGTACGTCACTCTCCGGTGGCCGCTCTTCGACTCGACCTCAGGCACGGGGGGACACGTCGGCAGGGTCCGGTCCGACTTCAGCTGTTTGAACTTCCTGCGGCTAGGAGCCATCAAGAACTCTGCGTGGGCCAGCGGGCTGCCCACCGTGATCAGGTCGGTGATGAGCCAGGGCTGTGTGTTTGACCGACTCCGACGCCAGGCTTTATGCTGAACGTCCAGGGCATCGGTGTCTTTCGCGTCGATATTGCGCTCGACCGCGACGATGTCTTTGAAGCTAGGCTTGGTGGGCCTGCGGTGGGCCACGTTCATCTCAACCCATGCATAGGTGATGATGTCGTAGGCAATCACGGAACCCAGGCTGTGGCCGAGAAGGACGATCCGGTCATAGCGGCCCGAGCCGTGAAGCTCCTCGATCAGATCGACTCCTGCTCTTCGGATCTTTTGTCGGTGGGCGACATTCGCCGGGTGCGGGATGAGGTAGCGTGCGGCATCTCCAAGCAAATCTACGGCCAGAGCTTTTCCGACAATACGCCACAGGAGCCCTGCGGCCAGGGCTACGACCGTGCCGCTGGCAAACCACTTCGCGGGCCACTCGGCACCGGCAAGGATGGCTGCCCCCGTAGCGGCGATGGCCGAGATCAGAAACCACGAGAGCACCCACAGGGGGCGCAATGGGGAAGGGACTCGCCACCTCAGCAACAGGCGACGCAACCACGTGGCGACCTGCCCGAGCGTCGTATCCCGGATGATATGTGCCCAGTAAAACTCGAACACATCGGTGGCCGGGCGCTTTTCAGACGCCTCCAAGGTGACACGGCGCAGCTCGTAGGAGCCCGATACACGATCGGGCTTGACCCAAAACCTCTTTTTGCCTTCAGGCAACAGAACGCCGCTCTCGACCAAGCTGCCTAGTATGGCGCCCGGCTCTTGCTCGCCGATACCGTGGATGACGACCAGGGCCTGGCGAACCGACTCCCGACGCCGTCGGATGCGACCGACAAGCGCGAGGAGCCGATCGAGGCGCCGGGACCAGTACTCTTCGACTTCCCCTAGACGTCGGTCCGGCACGCCGGTCTCCTCGATCGAGACAGTGCTTTCCGTTCCGTGGTTGTCGATGACCCGGACCGTCACCTCGGTCTCCACATCTTCATTCCACGACCCCGCGGGACCGATCTTCATGGTGACTCTAGAGAACGGCTTGATCCGGACCAGGCGGGCGATCCGCCAGACCCCGGCCTCGTCGCTCAGCGCCCAGCGTGTGCCACGTTGAAGTCGGATGCGCGGCCCCGGCCCCAGCCACGCAGACTGGCCCTCGGGTCGCCACATCAGCTCCCACAATTCCCTGCGCGGCAGCCGAACCGGGATGCTACGCGACCACGATGAACGGTCTGTTTCGGCCGGGGCCGGCGTCTTTCGGCTGTTAGGAGTCACCGCACGAGCCCGCCTTTTCCCCGACCCGCTCGCGCAGAGTGCGCATCAGCAAGCGTGCCGGCCCATGCTTGGCGCGAACGGGCGGGTCCACCTCGACCCAGGTGTTGAGCAAGGTGCGCACGGCCGCTCCGGCGATCTCGAGCAGCATCGAAAGCGGCTCGTGGTCCCTGCGCCAGATCTCTGGCATTCCGATGGTTTCCGGAGCCCATCTCCCGTGGGCGCTCTCGTTTCGAAACGACCTCCCCTCGCCCTCGAACCACGACACCGCCCGGCTATCCACGCCGTCGAGCAAGGCGACCAAACTCTCGAGCTGGATTGGAGCGGTGCGCTTCGGGAAGCGACCCAGCATCGATTCCATGCAGATGCAAACCAGGCCGGCGCGCGTTGCCGGTGGCAGGAAGTGCCGGTCGTGGGCGCGACGGTAAAGGTCAAGAATCCGATCGACCTCCTCGTCACGCGCATCTCGCTCGTACCGTGACAGAAGAGACCACGCGGTGTCCAGAGCGCCGAGATGTTCGACGCCGATCGACCTCTTTTCCGCCAGCGCCATCTTCATGATGATCGACTGGCGGAGGACCGTCTCGCGGCGGTGGCGCAACGCCCCATCGTAGACATACCAGCCGAGGAGCTCGGGATCGACGAATTCGCGGAGGCCAACGAGCCGGAGCCCGACGACTGCCATGTCGCGGACGCGCGTCAGAGGCATCACGTGCTCCTCGTCGACCGTCGATCCTTGGTGGGGAGACACGACCGCCAGGGCGGCAACGGGCTCCGCGAGACGCACTTTGGCGATGAAGTCGCGCCGGATGTCCTTCTCCTCCATGGAGACGACCGCGTCAGCTTCCATCGCCGTCATGTGCACCCCGAGTTCCGGATGCGCAACAACGTCTCCCTCGTGGGCCAAGCCGACCAGCGGCGACCAGCTCACGATGGTGCCCTCGGGCGAGCGGACCGGGCCGCTCGAGGAGAACGTCCCGGCTAACCAAGGTTGGCGCGGACCCAGACGATAGGCGGGCGCGAGACCCGGCGGCTTGGCCAGGGGCAACGCCTCTGTGGGGGCGGTGTTCGTACCCTCAGTGTCAAGCTTGCAACGCATCGAGTCGATGTCGAGTTCCGAACCGGCTGCGCCGGTTGCTGCTTCGATCGCTCCGGCGAGCAGTTGCCCCGCCACGGTGGGAGGAACGTCGAATCGGGCCGCCTTCTTCGTATCGGCGTGGATAACGGCGCTCCGCCGCCGATACAGATCGCGCGCGACATCGAACAGGGCCTCCCGGTGGGTGCTATCGTGGCCGAGCAGGTTCGAGAGGCGTCGCGCGAAGGCGTCGCCGCTGTCGATTGTCACGTCGGGGAGCAACAGATTCTCAATAGCCGCTGTCGCGAGCAGCATCCGTTCTGATGGCGCTAGAGTGACGTCGCCCGTGGCGAGAAGCTGACGGAGCGGGGGCCCGATGTCCGGGTTGTCCAGCGCCGTCTGCGCAACCCCCACGAGCGCCGCCGCACGCTGCAGAATCTCGTCGCTCAGAGGCTGAGCCACCGCGTCAGGCAGGTACACCAGCTCCTGGTCGGCGTTGCCTTGCACGCGCACGCCGTTCATCGTCCGGTTCCCGATCTGGAGGTGCGCTTCTCCGGCCGGAACAAAAAACGTGACGGAATCCCTGGGGGCCGCGGGCAGCCCGGCTGGCGCCGTCAGGGCGAGGGCCGTCCACACCGGATCGACAAATTGATCGTGGAACAGGGCCACGAGGCCGTGCCCCAGGCTAGGCAACATCTCGTCCCACGTTGAAGCGGGGATCTTCAACTCCTCCATTCCTTCGGCTCTGCCCGTCCGGACAAATGGGAGGTCCATGTCCTTCTGGTGCCAGAAGAAGACGGGATCAGCCTCTTGGTACTTGGGGCGCCAGTGCGTGAAGGCTCCTTGTGTCAGGCTGTCGTACTGCTCCCACGGCAGTTTAGTGAGTACGCCCGATCCGATCGGAAAGTCGTCCTGACGTTCCATCCGGATCAACGGAATATGAGAAATGAAGATTACATCGGCCACGGGCTGTGCTCCGGTCTGCGTATCACATCGGCTGCCGGCGCTGGCGAAAGCCAGACAGCCCCCCACAGAGCACGGAAATGTGGGCCTGCTCGCGGAGGAGTGTTGAACATCGAGGGGGGAGGCTGATCGGGGGCTTCCATAGTCGAGCTGCCGTTCGAGGATGCTCGACTGTGGCCCTCGGCGAACCGCTTTCCTCTTCTTCCAGGCAGCCTGTTGATGCATCCATCTTTAGCTCCGCATCGTCAACAGCAAGTGCCGTGATATCACGCGCCCACGTCCATGTGCTGGGCTCCGCCTGTGCGCGACGACCGGCCAGTTGGTAATGATCTTCTTGATACAAGTATACACGTGCCCGTGAACAACCGTAAGTTCTCGCCGTAGCCCGTCTTGACGCCAGACACAGGTCGGAGTAATCCGGATCTGAGTCGAGGCAGATCAGGCGAGGTTGGAGGGGAGGGTCTCGGCGCCGGGGTCCTGGGTCGCCCGGGTGGCGGCGCGAGTGACGTGGGCACGCGGATCGATCTGGCTCAGCTTCGCTGTCTCGAAGAGTGTGTAGAAGCATCTCACGGGAAACTTTCTTAACTTTCTTGATCTTCGGCTCATCTCTGAACTTGCCGTTGAAGCTCTCGATGAGACAGTTTTCAACGGGACGGCCTGGTCGGATGAAAACGAGCTCAACGCCGTTTCGGTAGGCCCACTGGTCCAGCGCGCGGCTCGTGAACTCCGGGCGGTTATCGACGACGATCCTCTTCGGCAGTCCCCAGAACAGACCAACCCCCTCAAGCACACGGGCCACTCTCTGGCCTGAAATCGACGTGTCGACTTCGATTGCTGGACACTCGCGTGTGGCGTCGTCCACGATGTTGAGAGTCTTCAATCGGCGACCCTCAGCCAACACGTCGCTCATGAAATCCATCGACCACTGCTCGTTTGCGCGCTCCGGCACGATCCTCGGCCGTCTGTTGGCCTGCGATACTTTTTTGCGTTTCTTCCGCCGTACTGCCAAACCGAGCATGGTGTACTGCCGGTACACACGTTTGTGATTGAGCATTCGACCCTCGCGGCGAAGGAGGAGGTAAAGGCGTCGATAACCATACCGAGGATGGCTCGCTGCCAGCTCAACCAGCCGACCCTTCAACCATCGATTCGTCCCGCTTTCCATAGAACTGTATCGGTATGTCGAGCGGCCCAACCCCACCAGCTCGCAGGCTCTTCTTTCGCTGAGTCCATAGTGATCCCGGATCATAGTGACTGCCTCGCGCCGGGCCGCGGGCTTCAGAATTTTCTCGCAAGCACCTCTTTCAGCGCCTGCTTGTCCAGCGTGAGCTCGGCAACGGCTGTCTTCAAACGCCGGTTCTCCAGCTCGAGCTCCTTCAGCCGGCGCGCTTCACTGACGTCCATGCCGCCGTACTTCGCCTTCCACCGGTAGTAGGTGTTCTCACAGATGCCGACCTCCCTGCAGACGTCCTTTACCAGCTCGCCGACTTCTACCCTACCCAGTATCCGAATGACCTGTTCCTCACTGAATCGACTCTTCCGCATGACGCGCTCCTTACGGCCCAGTCTCTCATTATCCCTGGACCAGTTTTCGGGGAGCACGTCATTCGTTGCCTGGGTTCCCCGCTACGCATCGTCATGTTTACAGTTTCGCTAACAGAATCATTTAGGACTTTCCAGGGGGATCAAACCCACCATCCTTGAGGAACCTAACCGTCGCTTCCACAAAACCGATAAGCGTCGGCGAGTGGTTTGTGGCGACCTCCGCACAAACAAGAAATGCCACGATCATCACAAATCCCCCAGCCGCAACTTCACTGCCTCCCTCAAAAAACCAAATCGTCGACGCGAAGTACAATGCAATTACAAAGATAACCGCATCGGAAAAAAAGATCATACCCTTCGAACTCCGCTTTTCGGATCCCTGGTGAAAATACACACGCCAAATATGCGGCCACATCTTTAGCGCAAACGCAGTCTGGACAACCAATATCAGAGACGCGAATTTGGGCATACCCATTGACAAAAACGCAACCACAAGACTACAACCCAAAATCAAAAAAACTTGAGAAAAAAACACAGATCTTTTCCCACGGGTCGAAAGATCCTTCAAAACCGGCGAAATAACAGGATCGTAGTTCAAAAAAACAATCCCCAAAAAGAAATGAACACATATCCCAATACTACACAACGCAAGAGGCCAGGGAGACACAACCGTACCGCTAAACTCCCAGCCGAAAACAGCTGGCATACTAGATAACAAACAGCCACATAGGAAACCCAATAAAGATCCCCAGAAAACGGTCAAATTTCCCGCCGCGATGGCGAAACACTTGTCGCAATCATTATCGTCTCGAGTATTCATCGCTCAACCCAGGGTTCAGGGATCGAAATAAAAAGAGCAGGGAATGACGGAATAATTATTAGAAGTGGGTATGCACCTCCCAAACCAACATCAGAGAGCGAAAGGTAAACTAAAACAGAAATACCTCCGAGAATCCCGATGCTGGCTGTCCAGCGATTACCGCGACCAAGTAAGCGAAAGAAAGCAACCGGACCCAAAGCCATTGTAAAATACAAGAAAACAAAGTAAACATCCACGAGATCCTTATGGGAAATTGCCAAGGAAGCGCCAACGATTCCTACTACTAAAAGGATGCCTCTCGTCACGTTGGCGGACACTTCCTTCTTTCCTCTTCCAACCTCGCGATTAATCAACATCGAAATTGCAAATATCTCTGTGTCCGCGGTAGAAAGAACTGCAGAAAACAACATCATTCCAACCAAACCCAGTATCCAACCCTCCAATCCTGAATCCAAGAATTCAACAAATGCCAGATCTGGGTTTTTGATCACCACCGACGAACTGATCCGGAGTGCCAGTGCCGCCATTAAACCCGCAAACAACATCCACGATACGCCACTAATCTTCATTCCTCTTCGGGCGACCTGACTGGTTCGCGCCGCGAATACCCTTTGCCAAACATCGGCTCCACCGAGAACCGCACAGAACCCCGCGAAGAAGAGCGCTACACTGCCCCCAATCCCCAGGTCTAGAAAAGTCGATTGAATCGTCCCGCCTTCATTTACGAGATGAAACGCTGTCACGCCAGCCAGCAAGACGATCATCACCGCCGCCTGCAGAATATCGGTCGTCAAAACGCCGTTAAAACCGCCGACAAATACATAAATGATCACGACAACCGCCATAAATGCGATGCAGTAATCAACTGGGATACCAGTTGTTAGTTCAATCAGCATTCCGCCTACAACAAATTGAATCATCAATAGTGCAAAAAGTGATAGGGCCGCCACTGCAGTAGACAATCGTGCAATATTTTCTCCGAATGCTTCACCGAAGAAATCTGGCAAAGAAAAGAGTTCTTTCATCTGTCCAACTTTTCTCGCTCGGTTTGCAAGAACTCCCATGGTAAAAAAACCAATAAAGGCGCCGACAAAAAGACTCAGACTCTTGAGCCCAAATAGAACGACGAGTGCTGTTAGTGTTACGAATTCCCCACCACCGATTAGAGTAAACGTTGAAGCCACAATTCCAAGAATCGGAACTTCGCGTTCAGCCATATGGAAACTATCAGGCGAACTTTTTTCACGATAAAGAGAACCAATCCAGATCAATATAATTGCAAACAAGATCAACGGAATTATCGATGAAATCATTTTGCCCTCCAAGATGTTCTTCCCCGCGATTCAAAGACTAGAAGTTCGCCCGTTAGAATGTAATCAGAAGATTCGATAGAATATCCGTTTGACCCTAATTTTTTACTAATGGCATCGAAAACGATTTTGAGTGTTGATCGAGAACGGATCACAGACACAACTCCATCCCAAAAGAGTATAAATGCGCAAATTGTAGAGAGAAGTAAAGCGACGGCAGATGAGAACGAATTTTCTCGATACCAACGAAGGCATTTTTCAAAGGAAGTTGGAATTTCTATCAACACACGCACGGCGGAATGTAATCCGTAGGAATAAGGTTCGATTACGCTGAATATTGATTTCGATTCAAGTAGATCACCTACGATTCTCTCAATCCTTGCATTCGATATATGATGAAGCGAATTCCGAAATAAGTAGAAACTCGAACCTTCAAATTGAAAACCTCGAAAGTCGATGGGGTAATCTATGACGCGAACCCAGTCCGTTTGTTCCGTAACGATTCTCAAACCAGAGATAAGACACGATGGATATTTGTCTGTGAGAGTCAAGGTGATAGGCAGATGTGAGGCTGTCCGGATTTCCTGAATCATCTTAATAGCGACTGTCCCGGATCCAGAACCTAGATCCACCACCCCCGTGCAACGGGAGGAACTGAATGCCTTTGGAATCGCGGTTATCAAGTGGCTAGGAGTTTTCCACCCAGCCTGAATTTCGCCCAACACATGCACCACGCAACATCTAATGATGTTGGGCAAAAATGGCAGATCCTCGAATTCAAACAGCGTGCCCTCCCTTTTTAAACAGGCATTACCATCAGCGCTAAATCCATGGCAACGAAAGAATCGAGCACCGGCTGAAAACTTTTAGACTCTGGCCGAGAATTTTTTGGCCAGGAACAACGATGCCTTCAGCCTCCGTAGAGGGCATCCGGCATAGCTCCGCACCAGACATGATCGCGGACTCCTCGTTTTCAGTCATCGTTACATTATCATGGGCCGACTTTCATGGGTGCCTCTATAACAGGTCGTTGCGCTGTGGGTCGTTTCGAGAGGTTCGGTCCGATGAGCCCCGGGGCACAGTGGCGGGGGGTGCTGCCTGTCGGCGTGTTATGGGCCTGTGCGGGTTTGAGGGAGACGAATA
>SDBT01010393.1_pt1 | contig 15030 bp, 13 predicted proteins | sample 2277101 | NCBI WGS metagenome assembly SDBT01 (sample SAMN10404973, study PRJNA504765) | marine sediment metagenome | isolation source: marine sediment core GS10_PC15, 103 cmbsf | place: Arctic Ocean: Southern Knipovich Ridge | collected 2010 | reverse complement strand
GTCACCAGGCGGTCACTCTGGCAGGAAATCGGTGGACTTTCGCTTGAGTACGGCAAGGGCACCTACGAAGACATGGAATACTGCTTCGAGGTTCGAGGCCTTGGCCGCGAGGTGATCTTCCAGCCCGATGCGGTGGGATACCACTATGTTGGCGGCTCGCTGCGCCACGGAGCCGGTCCCCAGGGCTTTCCTTTAGGGACCAACTCACAGATATTCAAAGGCAGGTGGGCGACCGCAATACAGTGGGACGCCTTCCGCTTCCACTAAATTCACCGATTTGACGGGTTGTAAACGGCCTTGCGAGATGCAGGGCCGTTTTTGTATTCTTGTATCGGAGGGAAGTGAAAATGGATAACGATCAAGAACGTTCAACCGGCAGTCCGCCTCCTGTGCTGTCTGCCGCCTATGTACCTGCCACGGAAGATAGCGTAGTCCTGGTCAGGTTCGCGGGTAACACCGCACAGATTGTGGACTTCAACACCAAGAAGATCGACGCGTTCCAGCTTTTTGCGCTATCCGGTTTTTTCAAGATGAAAGCCGAGGCAACCATTGCCGCGATTGAACGGCAGGCGATGGAAGAGGCCGCAAAGGTTGAGGCACGAGGCAGCATAGCGGTTGCGACTGGAATGCCCAGCGATGCCGCACTTGCTAAAGCAGGAGTGCGTACAGCCAGCCCAGGAGCGTAGATGTCTCAAGAGCACGTCCAATTAACTCCAGTCATTCTCACCGACGATCTCTTCTTTGGGTTTGTGCCGGAGCCGCTCTACACAGGCACAGCAACTCAGCGTCAGGCAGCTTTCACCATAGCCGAACAGGCGATGGTTATAGAGGTCCAGTCGCCGCTCGTGCCCACCACGGTCACAGGAACCTGGATGTGGCCAGGGCTTCAGGCAAAGCGAACCATCGTAATGCCCTGGCGGCGCATTCAGTCAGTCGAAAGCGTCACGATACTTTATGGCGGCGGGACTGGAAGCTGCGGGCTGCAAGAGCTTGATGGCTGTTTCAGGATCAGGGAAGACGGGTTTGGATACTTGGATGTGGCCGCTGTTGGAAGTGCAGCTTGTAGAGGCTGTGGCGGAGTCCGTACCGCGTCAGACATCTACCAGGTTCGGATCGCGTACACCGCGGGAATACCTAGCGGTATTTCGCTTGCCGATCCAGGGCTGCACATGGCCTTGGCAATAGTGGCCGAGGAAATCTTGAACGGCATCATTGACCCAGGGGCGAATCCAGGTGGTCCAGGTGCTCCTGGTATCAAGGGATACAACTCTCTGGGCTACACCGAAACGCTGAATGAATTGAGCTTGATGATGACAACCATGGGAGCCAGCGCCAGAATGAATGAGGCTCGCAGACGAGTCCAGCACTTGAGAAAGAAAAGGACCTTGCGAATGTAATGGAGGGATTGAATGCGCGATTTGATGTCGTCAGGCTCACCTTCCAGAGCGATGACGTTGGCGGTGCGGTAGAGACCGGAACGTTCATAGCAAGAAACGTACCTGGTCGGTTGGATGTAAGTATGCCCAGCCAGCAATCGCTAGAGCAGGGCTTGGAAACAACGGTGATAGGAAACTTCATTCTCCGGCCCCGCCCAGGAACCTTAACAATCCTAGAGCGCGATCAGCTTATTTTGGTGAGGCCAATTGACCACATCAACTTCAATCAGTATTGGCGAATAGAGGGCGAGGTTGTTTCGTCTTCAATGCACGCTAAGGATCGCAACCAGTTTTTGCGAATGCGCGGTACGCGAATTGAGCGTACCCGAACAGAGGTGTTGCAGTAATGGCAGACGTTGAATGGCTGTTCGGATTAAACAATAAAGAAACCGCGATCTTGCTCGGAGCCTACAAGGGCCTGACCGCTTGGGCCAGCTTGATTTCTAAGAACGTGAAAGAGGGCCAGGACCTTCCAGTTAAGACCGGACACCTGGCTCGTAATGTTCGTGCCGGAACGGTCCAGGTCGAATCCAAAGACAGGATGTGGGTTTTGATAGGAACGGGCAAAGAGGTTCCATACACCCGAGCGCATGAGTTGGGGTCAGGGCTCTTCGCATCGACTGGCCGGAGACGCAAGATCAGGATTTGGGCGGGTCAGCTAAATCCGTTCGGGACCAAATCGCTCAATCCGAAAAAGGCGCTTTCGTTTAGGTGGCCAGGCGGGGACACTTCTCATCCAGCCTACAACCCTGAGACTGGCAAATTTTCCTTTGCCTACGTGGATCACCCTGGAGTACCGGCCAGACACTTTCTTGAAAAGGGCGTGGCGAAAAGCTTTGATCGTGGAAGAGCCTTGGTGATGAGCAATATTAAAGCCGAGATGCAGAGGTCCAGATGATCCATCCGCACGTTATTCAGGCCGATCTCATAGCCGATCTCAGGGCCGCAGCCACGATCACGGACTTGCTCAATAGCGTCGATGAGGTTCGGGAGGATCAGTACCAGGGAGCGGACTTTCTGTATTCAACTATCAGGCTTGCCATCATTGGCCAAACTTACATTCTTGGCCCAGAGCCCTGCGATCTTTCCAACATCACGTTCGCGATCAGAGCGTACACGGAGGGCAGTTCGAGCAAAAACAACAGCATCCTTCTGGGCGCTATCAATGATCGCTATCATCGCAGGCACTTCCAAGCTGAGACTTGGCAAATCTGGCTAAATTCAGCGGGGCTCATCAATCCCGAGAGAGTAGGAGCCCAACTTTGGAGAGGCGAGGCGCTATTTGACGGAACGGTGTACCCGACCAGTGGGGCAGTCTAGGAGGAAACATGGATTTACCAACCGATCTTTTACCAGATTTCAACAAGAGTGCTGATTCTGCGTCTAACAAAGACGCTGGAAAAGACGCCAAGCGCGTCGGGAGCGTGGAGGAAGCGACACCTTCAAAGCCCTCGGTAAAGCGCGGGCGGGGCAAGAAGAGCAGCAAGCCGGAGGCGACTGAGGCTGCTGCACCAAAAACCGTGGCGGTTAGATATTTGGCTGCTGGCGCTAAGGTGGTCCAGGGTAAGTCTGGCGAGACTTATCGTTGGAGCGAAGCTGGCGCAGTGCAGCAAGTCGCCGCCGAAGATGTAGACGCACTCATGGGCTTGAATCGCAGCGGCACGCGCGCGTGCTGCGGTGCGGGCAGTGAGCGAATCTACTTCGATATAGCTTAGGAGGAAACACCATGGCCCTTTTAACAGGTATTCCCGAGGGTAATGTCCAAAACCAAGATGAACTCTGGATTGAGGGCGCACCCTACATTTATTATCAGGACAATCGCGCCGACCCGCTTAACAACCCAGATGGTGACAACTACTTCTGGGGAATGAGCGGCACGACCACGTTTCCGGCCTTTGCTTTGGCTTGTTACGAGGACGTGGCCCTGGCCGACGACCTGACGGTAAATGCCATCCGATGCGATCAGGTTGGCGACCGCGGAGTGATCCAGAAGCGGAACCATCTCGTCTTCTCATTCTCGCTGTCAACACTCTTCCCGCTGGCCAACATCTCCCCGATCATGAAGGGCGATACGGTCACGACCAACGCTCCGTTTGAGAAAATGGGGCTTGGCCAGGTGGATAATGCCAGGTACTACCGGCTCTATCTGCCCAAGGTCTATGACGATGCCGCGTTTGATTGGGTGTCGATCACCCTTCCGCGAGCACAGTTTGTGGACCCGTGGACCATCGCGATGGTTTCGGGAGACAAATGGATGCTAGGTGGAATTTCAGCCTGGGCTTTGGCTGATGACACCAAGCCCGCTGGTCAAGAGTTTGCAACCATAATTCGCTACGACCCAAGCCTAATCGTCTAGGTCCTAGTGGACCGTAGCGTAAACATCTCCCTGGGCGGGCAGGAGTACACAGTACACCGAGCCCGCCTGGGGACGTATCTACTCCTACAAGAGGCGCTAGTCGATCTGCGCTCCGCAGGTAAGAGCGGAGACAATGGATCGATAACACGCTCTCTTCTCGCGTATCTCCAGGTCTGCATACCCTCAGTAGATATAGGAATCTTCCACCAGCTTTCGTGGCTGGAGATCGTGACCACAATAGCCGAGATCGAGGCTCTGAATGCGGTCGGTGTTGACTTTGCCGTTCTCCGAGACTTTGGAGAGCGCGGCAGCAAGCCCGTGCCCTGGGAATACAGCAAGCGCACCAGATACCTATGGGTCCACTTGCTGGCAAGCGCCTATCACTGGACCAGGGAAGCCATAGAAAACCTGTGGCCTCCAGAAGCAATTGCATTCATGCAGGAAATTTTTGCCGAAGATCAATACGAACGCGAGTTTCTACACTCCATCTCAGAGGTGGCTTATCAGTATGACCAGGCGACCAAGAAGAACAAGTTTGTCCCGCTGGCTCGACCAGCCTGGATGACCTTGAGAGAGAAGCATCCAACCACGCGTCTGATTAAAGAGTTGATACCAATGGGCGTGGTTGTGTATCCCGAAGGTGAAGAGGGTCCAGTGGCCGGACCCCATGGAGATAAGGTGCATTGAAAGAGCCTCTTGAGTCTATGAAGATGGTTCCGGCTATCGAGGTGATGAAGATCATCTCGCGCTACACGGAGTTCATTAGGGAAGAGGAAGAGGCCATTTCCCTTATCAGGACCTTGCTTATAAAGATCAACGAAATAAACCCGACCGACTCGCTCAGCTTGATCGCTTTCATGCACGGGACCAAGATTGAGGAAGTCGCGGAGATGTTGGGATCAGCCAAGGACTTATCAGTTTCCAGGGCTCTAGGTGAAGGGTTTCGATCCAACCCGCTGCCGGATTTGGTTAACGCCGCAGCCCTGTTGGGAATATCCGATTTAACTTGGGAGACAGAGAGTGGCCGAACCGATTGACGAGCTTTCATTTAGGGTCAACCTAGATAACTCCGACCTCATCAAGCAGACCCAGGACACCATGGGCCAGCTTGAGGGCATGTGGGAAGACTTGGCGAAACGCCTGGAGTCCTCGGAACTGGTTCCTGAAACCCTTGGCAGTCTTAACACGCTCATAAAAGAAATTGAGGACTTGATGGGAGATGCCGGTGAGGCAGCGTCGGTAATGGACGCGGCGATGAGCAATTTGTCGTCTACCGGAAAAAGCGCGGGGCAGGTATTGCGGGTGGTGGCAGAGGCCCTCAAGGAAATGAACCTGGCTACTGAAGAATTGCAGTTGGAGGCTACCGGCGAGTTTTTGGAGTTGCAGGCTGTGGTGCTTGAAAAGATCAACGAAGAGGTTCAACTTCTCAGGCAGACTTATGTAGATGCTGGCAAGGCTGTCCCGATTGAAAAGATTGATGCCTTCAACAAACAGCTTCAGAAGATATTCCAGTTGGGCATCCGACAGCGCGAGGGGCTGGACACGATCTTCGAGCGCATTGAAGAGAAGTCAGAAGAGGCCCGCGCGAGCCTAATTAGATTCAGCGATGAGTGGCGCGAGCTAGATTCCTTAACGGCCATGGAGATTGCCACCCAGATCGAGCGCATGAAGGATGCCTTCACGGACGCTGGCGAGGCCATTCCCTTTGAGAAGATAGCTGCTGTAGAAAACAAGCTGCTCAAGATCGCTCAGCTTGCTGGCGAGGATTCGGATTTGGGGTTTGCTCGTATGGGAGAGGTGGTTGAAGTCGCGATTGAGAGGGTTGTCAGGTTGGCGGAAGAGCTAGAGATTCTTAGAAACGCTTTCAGTCCAGAAGAGCAAGCTCTGTTATGGGCACAAATTGATATTGAGGTAAACCAGGTCGCGAAAGCCTTCGAGAAGGCTGGCAAGGCTATTCCCGCAACAAAATTGGAAAAAACCAGGAAAGAACTTGAGAAGATCATACCGGCTGCCGCGAATGTTGGCGCTACCTTCCCACCTGCTCTTGAGGCAATCAAGGAAAAGGGCGCTGAGGCTGCTCGGTCTGTTGAAAAAATAACTGACGCAAGCAGCAAACTAGGTGGCATCATGGGCTTTCTCCAGGGCCAGGCCAGAAGGTTTGGCATTGACCTGACAGGGGCCATGGATAAGGGCCAGAGGGTTCTGTCGTCTTTGTCCGGTGCCGCTCAGGGCGCTGGCATCAGCTTCGCTGGTATGGGTGCTGCAATTGTCGTCGCGGCCGCGGGGGTAACTGCCTTTGTGATTGCCGCAGGCTTGTTTATTAAGTTTGCCAGCGATGGCATCAGGCTCGCTATTCAGAATTCCGAGGCACATGAGAGATTTGCCTTGACGGTTCGGGCTACGCAGCGTGCTTTAGGGGAGCTTTCGCCAACGCAGCAGGAGGCATCGGAAACCGCGGATCAATTAGCAAGAGATTGGGCGCTCACGCGTGTTGAGGCAGAGCAGCTTTTGTCTACAGCACTCAACATGACTCGACAATTCGAGATCAGCGCCGAACAAACATTCGCGCTGGCCGACTCGGCTGCCGCTCTTGGAAAGTCTGCGGGCGTTGACTCGGAGAGCGCGCTGCGATCCTTGACCAACTTTTTGCAGACGGGATACACGCAGGGCTTGCAGACGCTTGGCATCACAATAGATGACACCGCTCTGAGGCTAAGAGCCTGGGACTTGGGTTTGGTTACTCTAAACGGAGAGCTTAGCGAACAGGCCCGAATTATTGCCGCCCTTTCTATTATTGAAGATGAAAGTAACAAGGTTCGGGCAGATGCCATCGAGGCTACCGACACCTTCGCGAACAGAATGAAGCTATTGAATGAGCGAAACGATGACGCCAAGGAAATCCTTGGGGGGCTGGTGAGCGGTATTGCGGAGTTCGCGGCAGAGCTAAAGTCCAACGTGATTACGGGATTAATCAACGCTTTCAACATTCTGATTGTCGTATCGATAGAGGCCGTAAACAAGGTGATCGCTGGCATAAAGACTATTGCCGATACTGTTGCAGAGGCCATTCGTCGTGGCAAAGAGTTAGATTTCACGCCAGGCACAAGCATAGTTGAGTTTGGTCAAGAGGCTTTGGCTGATAATTTAGCTGAGGCCACAGAGAGAAGCGCCCGTTTGTTAGGCGAACTTTTGGGAACCGCCGATGACGTTGAGGGCGCACTTAACAATGCCGGTCAGGCTGCCGAAAAACTTAGAGCCAGAGTGCTTGAAGCTCTTGGCGAGATGGTAAAGGAAACCGACAAGCTGAGGGCGAAGTTTGAAGAATCGATGCGGAAGATCGAGCAGCGCCTTCAAGACACGCTGCAAAAAATCGGGATTGATTTCGGTCGCAAGCGAGCCGATGCCGCGCTAGACCTTGCCCGCGACTTGAGAGACATTGACAAGGACACTCGGGAGAGTGTAGAGCAGGCCACTGTCGAGCATCAGGAAAAGATGTTTCGCATGGAGGAAGACCATAAAGAACGTCTACGTCAACTGGAAATAGACTTCCTGTTCGAGCTACTGGATGCAGTCCAAGAGAGAGACGCCCGCGGCGTCTTGATGGCCATCCGGCGCTTCAATAAAGAGAAGGCGCAGCTAGAGCGCGAGAAAAATATACGCACCAAGCGTCTCAAGGAAGACTTCGGCAACGAGTTGGCGGAGCTTGAGCGTGAACGTCTGATAAGACGATCCGAGCGGTTGATGGAGTTTACAGAGCTACAAGACGACCTGGCTAAGCAAGAGGCTCGTAAGCGCGAGGACGCGATGCAGGCGTTTGAAAACTCCATACGCGACCTCAAAATTAATCACAACACCAGGATGACCGCACTCGCCCAGGGCTTCGTTGATGAGTTTCAGTTAACCAACTCAAGCCTCAACTCCATATTCGACCTGATGGCTGCATTCCTCGGGCCTGGCGGAGCCTATGAGCAGCTTTACAAATACATCGAAAGCGTAGCCGCCAACACCAACCTGGCTCCAGGCGGAGCCATCAATCCCTTCGCGGGCACCGGCAATGTATCGGTGCCTAGCCCAATCAACGCTTTCGCCGGAACCGGCCAGGCATCGGTTGCGTTTCGACAACGAGGCGGCACGCTCTTTGCCACCTCTCCCACGGCGATTGTGGTTGGCGATGGCGGACCCGAGCGCGTGGACATCACGCCTCTGTCGGCCTCGACTGGCCAGCCTCGTGCGGGCTTTGGCGGCGGAGGTGGAGCCGGAGGCGGAGAGGTCAACGTAGGCATCATGCTCGACCCTGGATTGGTTGGCGAGATCATGGATGAAACGATGGAAGAGATGGCGAATGTCGTAACTACTATCGGCAGAAGGCAAAGATAATGGGCGCAAATGACTGGCAAGTAAACGGCAACGTATACAAGGCCCCAACTCAGGGGCGCTGGGTGCCGCGTAGGCCCATCGATGTGCAGGGCGACAACCGGCCCATCTATAGCGAGGTGCGGTCCTTTGAATTGCGCTGGCGCATCTTCAGCTACGAGGACTGGTCCGAGCTTCAATTCTTCTTTGACCAGGTTCTTTCAACCGGCAGCCACGTCAGCCGACTGCCCACTTATCCTCTGACTACGGGCGCGGCCTACGGCTTCACTGAATACAGCGGAACGCACTGGTCTGAGCCTCAGATCGGCCCGTTCTTTGAAACCTTCCCCACTCAAGCGGTCTTAATTATCGGGAATATCGTGGTTGAGTAATCGTGGACCTGTCATCTGCGCAACTCACCAGCCTTCGCACTAGGCCACACAGATCGGGAGTCAAGCTCAGCATCTTCCGACCTCGCGTGGTTCTCGAAGCACAAATCCCCCCTGGCGTAAAAATCGGCAAGAGCGAGAGAGACCTGCCCATCACTGTTCTCTCAGGCAACGTCCTGGACGCCATTGGCGGGATGACGGTCTATATTGGAACCACGCAGGGCTCCAAAGACCTGGGGCGTGTCCGGCTGCGGTCTACGACTGCCAACACAATGAAGGTGGCTGAGAATTCCACCAATTGGATCGCTGGCTGGTTCCTTACGATTGTGCGCTACTTCGAGCCCTGGGGCGTCTTCCCAAGAATTGAATTGGTTGATCTCGATGGCGACGGAACCGCAACTGATCCGATCTTCTACAAGGATTGGGACATTGTTTACACCAATCAAAACCAGGAGATGGACCCTGTTGTTAATATGGGTCCGAACCACGCCGGTATGCTCACGCTCGGCAGCACACCGACTGGATCGCATCGAGTTTGGTACACATCCAGCGGATCGTTCAATCCAACCATCGGTGCCGCGGCCATACAAGCTGGCTCGGCCTCGTGGCACTTTGAAGGAGGTGATCCTACAGGATCGACCCTGTTCGATCCAGGCTACGTCAATTACACAGGCTGCGGCCATTACGTGACATCCCTTACCCTCACTACGTCAGAAGGACCCAGCTTGACTGGTCGCAGGCACGTTAGCATCTTGGCCCGTCCAGAGAATCCAGGTAGCTGCAAGCCAATCAACCAGTGGGGCTTGAATAGCCTGGAGGGAGATCGAGAGACGGGAGGTTGGGCGGCAGATATTTGGGTTAGAGAGCCCGCCAATCCAGAAGACATTGTGGAAGGGGCCTTGGTCGTTCTCTTTACAGAAGACTTCGAGGGCGGCGTTGAAACCAAGATAGGTGCCAACGCAGAGAATCGTGGCAGCATCTTATTCGTGGGCCACATAGCATCCGACAGCATCCTCTACGATCCCCAGACCAGCAAGGTGAGCTTCGAGGTGCTTGGTCTAGGTCTTAAGATGGCCGAGCTAAGTACGTTCTCCACGGCCCTGGACAGCAAAACAACCGCGAGCACCTGGACTGACATGCGTGAGATGACCGTTGATCGCGCTATGACCCACTTTTTGCGCTGGCACTCCACGATCCTGGAAACTCACGACTACTCCGATACAGGCGACATAAAGCCCGTCGAGTTTATGAATTACTCTCGTGGCAACCTGCGTGATTCCGTTCAAAGTCTCTTGGGCAGTACGCTAGTGGCAGCCTCGGTATCGGATCGCCAGGGCAAGCTGTGGAACGAGATCGACGCCCGCGTGCAACCTACTGGCACGGCCAGGCAGATCGACGGACACATGCAATCGGTGATTAATCTAACGCGACAAGACTGGCGTAGAGAGCTTGCGATTGACCGTGCGCCCGAATCGGAATTGGCCTATTTGGAAATGGGAGGGCTCGCCTACTCCAGTCAGACCACTGGAACCTTTGACGCCTTCCTGTCAGGGGCTCCAGGATTCGCGCCGGACTACTATGGGTCAACCGAGCGCACGAGCGGTCTGGTTGTTTCGAGTCAAGCTCAACTAAACCAGCTATCGGGCCTCGCCTGGGCGGCGGCCAATCCTTTGTACCCAACCATCACTGTGCCGCTGGCGGGGGACTATCGCTTCTTAGACATTGCGCCTCAGCATCGCGTGGAGATCACGCTAGAGGCCGACGACACCTTCAGGAGAATCGTATTCGATCAAAAGGCATTCATTCCAAACACCATGAGCTATGAATACAGGCCGTCCGATCAGATACTTTTGCAGGACATGGAGGTGGTAGAGGAAACAGAGGGCGGCCCAGGAGAAACCATCATCATTCCGGTGGACCCGCCCTACGATGGCGGGATTCCTCCGATCAACGGCCCCATCATTCCGCCGATTATTATCCCTCCACCTCCCGACCCTCCTCCCGACGATATTCCGCCTGGACCTGGAGAGGTTTTGTATATGTTCGGTGGCAGCAAGATCATCAGGTGCACAAACGTAAACACAGGAAGGGTCACGGGGAGCACCTGGGAAGACCTCTCGCCAACGTTTATAGACGATGGCGTGACTGGTTCCTTCCAGATGTTTCGTCTTGATCCAACGGCTCCGGCCAGCGTGGGCTTCTTGCTGACCAACGTAACCACTGGCCCTGGAATACGCGGTCCATACCTTTATCGAATAAACGACCTTGGCTTAGCTCCAGGATTGCAGACCTATGTGGAGATATTAAATCCGGTAATTTGGGCTGAGGAAATTGACGAAAACGCTGGCCAGACTAAGGGCCACGACTTCGCCGTCTCTTCGCTCAACCAAAACATCATATACGTTGACGGAAGAGAAGCGGCTATTGGAGGAGACATAGCCATCATAAGAACCCTCAACGGAGGTCTTGAGTGGGATGGCCTCTTTATACCAGGCCAAGACCAGAACGATAATGAGTTCATTCAAGCGGGCGTCAGAGGCCTTGATGAGATTTGGATACTGGCTGATATTAACCGCAGGATTTATAAAAGCAACACCTTCGGAAATACCTTTCAGATAGCTCTAAACAACGGCGCAACCAGAATAACTCAACTGGAAATTCCGGTACATGCCAATCCGCTTGGCGACGTTCAATACCTTACCGATCTTGGCCAGACTGTGCGGTTTACGCAAGATCAGTGGGTCACTGAGCTAGATATTAGTCCGGTCTTTGCTGGAACCACATGGTTTCTCCCAAGCGTGGGAGGCCAATCGACGCCTAGACGGCCCAACCTTCTTACCCACCCTCTAAATAGACTCAACGTCATCATGATGGGATCGCCGGTTAGTGGCGGCGGCGACAAGCAGTGGTTTTATTCAACCGATGGCGGGATCACCTGGCTCCCTGGTCGGGCGTTTCCAACCGATGGCGGAAACAACGTCATACTGCCGCTGGCCTGGCATCCCACTAACCCCAACATGATCGCGTTTACGCAAAACGGCGGCACTGACCACTTTTGGGTTTCCCTTGATGGAGGTTTCACGTTCATAGACGGAAGAGAAACATTGGATGCACAAATAACAGGAGCGCCAACTTCGGCGGGGTCTCTGTTCTGGGTGTGGACTGACTGATGGCAGGAGTAGGCAAGCAACGGTTTCGGGCTGCGCTTGAGAAAACTCTTAGCGCAAAGCAAGACAACATCCAGGAATTCCCCGCGCTGTTGGGAGCTTTCATTGATGGCCTACAGACCATCGCGGTTAACGGCCAGCCCGACTACGTTTGGTGCCGAATTGAAGGAAACACATCGCAGCGCGTCAAGGCTTTCAACCAGCACGCGGGCGGAGTAGGACACCACTTTAATCTTCCGATCATCATAGTGCGGGACGCCGTTAATCCAGACATTTGGAAGGTTACTGGCCGCGACGTTCGTATTTATCCTCGGTGGCAGAAGACCACAACCGACCCCTATACCAGCCCCTATCTTGTCAAGCACGGAAGCGATCATTCATTTGCCAGTCATCCCACCATGGGCGCTGATCCCGTTTGGGTATTCAAGCGTCAAATGATGCCGCTGCTTCCTCATCCCGACTCGACCGGAACCATGAGCCTGAAGATCGCGTCGGACTTCTATTACTTCGGGGGAAGGTATCGATGGTTTGCCACCACGGGTACGGTTGACTTCACATCTGTCCTGCCGAGCGGAGCGAGCAATGCCAGATTCGTCACCGTCTATATTGATGGCAACACCGGCAATCCAGCTTACCTAACTGGCACAGAGTTCAATGCGCTAACGCCTCCACCTGATCCTGGAGATTTTATTTTGGCACCCAGCGCAGCCCAAGGGGTCCCCGTTGCGGCTGTATATCTCCTGAGCGGAACGTCTCGAATTAGCTGGACAGAAATCTACGATCTGCGCTGGCCTCACCAGCCTGTCAATACAACCGGATCGCTCACCTTTATCTATGACGAGGGAGTAGGACTAGGAAGCGTTGACAGCCTCAATTTCGCTGGAAGCAACATCGAGGCCGTGGTTTCTGGCACCGTTGCCCACATCATAGATTCGGGCGGTGCTGGTGGTGGCGGCGGAGCAGGAATCTTCGGCACCGACGAAGGCATTCCGATAGGCACGGGCACCATCATTGACTGGACCGGCGCAGGAGTCACCGCGTCCAGGTCGGGCACCGTTATCAACGTAGACATCCCCTTGGCCGGAGCCGGAGGCCAGGCGACCTACCTGCTCGTGGGCATCCCCGAGCCTCTAACAACCATCACTGGCCAATTCTGGCGGACACCTGGAGGGACAGCCTACGCAACGGGCTCGATGAATCCGTTTATTGATGGCATCAGTCAGGTTCTTGACGTTGCATTTGAAGAGCAGTTTGCGCCCAGCGGAACCTATAGATATTTGGAAGACCCGCCCACTGGCGTCTTTCACGAAGTCAAGTTCGGCATCCCCGTTGACATCTTCGGACCCGCTGGACCCACTGGATCACAAGGTCCGCAAGGTCCGGCAGGCGGCGGAGGCGGCGGTGGAGGTGTGGACCAGATCGGGGTTTTTGGAACAGACGAGGGCGTTCCTCTCCAGACCGGCACAACACTTGATTGGGTTGGGGCGGGCGTCACATCAACCATTTCCGGCTCGGTCATTCAGATAACCATCCCAGGCGGCGGCGCAGGCGGGGCAGGGCTCGGAGTCTTTGGTCGAGACGATGGCGCAATCCTCGGCACCGGAACCACAATCGATTGGGGATATGGTCTTCGAGCCGACATCACCGGCACGACTCTGTACCCTTACCTGGACACTGAGCCCGACTACATCTGGGGCGGCAGCCACCACTTCAGCGGATCAAACTTTGACGTTGGCGGTCTGGCTGGATTCGGCAGCGACCTTCATGTGACCGGCACGGTCTCCTCGGGCACCGGCAGCTTCCACACCGCGAGTTGGCTACAGACCGTTGACTTGGCCTATCCGCCGAACGTTCCAGGGCCTCCAACCGACGAGGGCCGCTTCTACTCGATGAGCGGCACGCCCTACTTCATCAACGACTCCGATGCAATCTCAGACCTTTCGGCGGTTGGCGTAGGCGGAGGCGGCGGCGACGACATAGACCAGATCGGTGTGTTTGTCGAGGATGAGGGCAGTGGCCTGGGGACCGGCACTGTGCTGGACTTTGTTGGCGCTGGAGTAGACGCCTCGATCTCTGGCAACGAAGTAACAGTCACGATCCCAGGTGGCGGTGGTGGCGGTGGCGCTGAGGCGGCTGTTGTCTTAACCGGAACCTTCTATGCGGAAGAGGTTCTCTACGAGGTTGATCTAGCCTCTAGTACGGGAAGCATCGTTGTTGCCAATATCCCTCAAACTTTCAATGACCTGCGAGTCGATATTTCTGCAAGGACGAACAGGGCAGGGAACGCCATTGACGCCGTAGCCGTGACATTTAATGGCGATGCGGGTAGCAACTACGCGCGGCAGAGAGCCGAATTCGAATCGGCGGCTGGCTTTTCCGAAAGCGACTCCGACACTCGCGTTCAGTTACCGTTCGTTATTGGCGGGGGCGACTCACCGATCACTGGATCGTTCGGGAACATGAGGATGTTTATTCCCGACTACACGGGCCTCCTCAAATGGAAAACCTTTACGACATGGGGAGGGGGCCGCCACGATTCGGCAACCCACGTAAGATCAGGGATTGGCATAGGCGCTTGGAAAAACACAAGCGCCATTAACAGAATAGATTTCTCTCCCGTACAAGGGACTCTCCTTGAGGCTGGAACGACAGTCAAAGTAATAGGCATCAAAGAAACTGTTTTGGTAACAAGCGTGGAGGGCGGGATAGAGGGCGCAACCGGAAGCGCGGGTCCGGCAAATACGATTCGAGACGACAGTGTTTCAATCGGAGAATTTTCAGACCTGAGTTTTGACGATGGCCTGTCGGCTGCTGCCACCGGAACGGTCGCCTTCATCAATAACACCCACCCTTCTTTCGAGGCAGTAATTGCCGACAACCTTGTTGGAACGCTAACTGGAAGTAGCGTAGATATAGACTTTGTAGATGAGGACTCTTGGGGCGGAGACTATGTAATGTTGTGCAAGATAATTCAACAAAGTACTAGCGGATGGCAGGCTCCAGCTAACTCCTATACGGTCCCTGCTGGAAAACAGGCTTATGTGGTTTGGGTTTTATTCTCCGCTATCACGACCATTGACGCTGATGGAAACCGAGATGCAAGGTTACGCAACACGACCACTAGTGAAACGGTTTTTGCCAAAAGCGAATCGGGAGGGGATGCTGGCGGGTGGATACTCCCCTTTTCGGAAGGATTTGCGGTAGGAGATGTGGGGTTCCTTCAACTGTCCGCGGGCGAAACAGTACAGTCAGAAACCAATCACTTCAGCGCGGGCCGCGCCGTGGCCGGAATCTATGTTTTGAAAATCGTAGATGAATAACGGGATGGA
>SDBT01010392.1_pt1 | contig 15031 bp, 21 predicted proteins | sample 2277101 | NCBI WGS metagenome assembly SDBT01 (sample SAMN10404973, study PRJNA504765) | marine sediment metagenome | isolation source: marine sediment core GS10_PC15, 103 cmbsf | place: Arctic Ocean: Southern Knipovich Ridge | collected 2010 | reverse complement strand
CAAACTGGGTGGCCTGGAATTTATATGGGGTGGCGATAATTACTTCAATGACCCCGGTGAAGTTCACATGGGTGAGTTCCTAGAAGACTCCTGGTTGATTGAGGTCAAGCCAGGCACGCCAGCCCACACGGCAGTGGACACGGATTACGAGCCATTTCGAAAACAAGTGAGGGAGCAATCATGAGAGTTCTTGTAACCGGCGCAGCAGGATTCCTGGGGCAGGCGGTCTGCCGGGCATTGGACACATCACATGAGATTACTGGAGTGGACACAGCTAGTATTCCTTTCGGTGGGCTAGCTATCAAGCCTCTTTACAGTGATATCACCACTCCCTTATCACTAGGGTTTTGTGCCCCTGATGGATTGGATGCCGTTGTCCACATGGCGGCGATTGCGGCCCCTCGGACTTGCGATGCCGACCCAACCCTGGCTTATGATGTTAACGTCAACGGCACTCACCAGGTGCTGAAGCTGGCTGTGGAGGCTGGGGCCAAGAAGTTCGTGTTTCTATCGTCCGCCCACGTCTACGGTATCTCCCCGAGGTACATGCCAACGGACGAAGCCCACCCGCTTCACCCGCAGGAGACTTACACCACCACCAAGATTCTAGGCGAGAGACTTTGTGAGCTTTATCACGAGAACTACGGTCTGAGTTACACCACGCTGAGACTCTTTAACGCCTACGGCCCAGGACAGCTACCTGGGTACTTTATTCCGGACATGATTGTGAAGGCGAGGAGCGGCGGGATCACTCTCAATGGTGGCGGAACTACTAAGGACTTCGTGTACGTGGATGACGTGGCTAGGGCGGTCCTGTCTGCCATCGAGACGGATTACGTTGGGGCCATCAACATCGGGACTGGTTCTGAAACGTCTTTGTCTGAAGTGGCAAGAATCATATCTGAGATTAAGCGTGTGGATAGTAACATTATCGACGGCGACGGCGGCACCCGGATGCAGGCAGATTGGTCACGGGCCAAGCAGGTTCTGGACTGGGAGCCCAAGGTCGATATCGTGGAGGGTCTGCGTGCCACCATTAAAGCAAGCTAGTCCGTTTGCCAGAAACCATTTGATAAGAGACGCCATTGGCGCGGCCATCCATTACGAGATGGAGCGAGACCCGTCTATCCACCTCTTCGGGGAAGGTGCAGAGGTCAAGGTTCATTACGACCACCCTCAGATAGAAAAGGACTTCCCTGACCGAGTGCACACGCTACCCATTGGGGAAGATGGAAATGTTAACTACGCAGTCGGAGCATCCCTGCTTGGCGTGACCCCAGTGGTCGATATCATCACAGCCGATTTCTTGTACCGGGCCTTCGACAGTATCGCAAATACAGCCGCCAAGATGGACTTCGTCTCTCCAGGCAGAACCATCGTGATCCGTGCGGAGTTTCTGTTGGCTGGTCCAACCACAGGCCAGCGTCCAGAGGCTCTCTTCGCGCACATTCCAGGTATCAGAGTTGTCATTCCGTCCACTCCCAGAGACGCCTACGGGCTGATGCGGACGGCCTTGATAGAGCCGGGGGTGACCATCTTCTTCGAGGACCGCATGATTCAGGATGAGTTGATGACTGAGCCGGATTGCCGGATGGATAGCCCCATTGGGTTTGGGTACTCGTGGATGAGGCAGGATGCTGGTTCAGCGGTGAGACTTACTGTCGTCACCTACGGTTTGATGCGCCAAGTTGTCGAGTCAGTTATTGGAAAGAGCGGTTTTATTGACCTGATAGACCTACGCTCCATCTACCCCATCGACTGGACCGAGATTAAAGCGTCTGTTCGAAAGAGCGGCAAGCTCCTAATTATTGAACCTGATGTGCAGTACGGCGGTGTGGGCGCTGAGATAGCCGCCACGATAGCCGAGAGTATGCCTGAGACGGTGATTAAGAGGCTTGGCGGGGTTCGGGAGACTGCACCAGCCAACGACTTGGCCCGCATGATGTGTACAGAGGAGGACATCATTCATGCCATCAACAGTTTCTAGCCTAGTCGAACAGATGATTCTCATCCGGGTGCTGGAAGAGGAACTTCAAAAGCTCTGTGATATGGGCGAGGCTGGCGATTTGCACTTCAATAAAGGTCAAGAGGCTATTCCAGTTGGAGTGATGGCGGCTCTTCGGGATACCGATTACGTGGTTACCCATCACCGGGCGATAGCACATGCCGTAGCCAAAGGGATACCCTTGAAGTCATTGGTTGGGGAACTTCTGGGGAAGCCGTGCGGGTTAAATGCGGGTATTGCGGGGGAGATGCAGTTCAGTTCCCCCAAACACCGGTTCATGAGTTCTTTCCAGTTGGTTGGGACGTGTGTACCAGTGGCTGCAGGATTAGCTTGGGCGGTTAAGAACTACACGAAGACCGACGATATCGTGGTTGTGTTTCATGGGGATGCGGCGACAGCAAACGGCCAATGGCACGAAGGGATGAACCTTGCCGCAGTCCAGCAGGTTCCACTCTTGGTCATCTGCGAGAATAACCAACTTGCTGGAAATGTGAGACCTGACAAATACTGGCCTGAAGGGGCAACACGCGCAGAAGGATACGGCATACTCCATGCCTATTGCGACGGCAATGATGTGGGGGCTGTCACCGCAGCAGTAAACGATGCATGTTTGTATATACGTAAATATTCGCGCCCATTCTTTATTCAATGTGCGACCACCCGGTTGGGGAAGCACAAACAGGGCATGGGAGACTTGCGTTCGCCCGAGGAGATGGACCGGCTGAAGATGCTTGATCCTCTGAGGGACGTGCCTGATGAAGACTACGTGGAAGCAAAGGAACAGGTGCGTTCGGTTCTGGCAGAGGTTCGTGGTAATATGGGCTAGATAATAAGCCAGTTTCTTTGTGCGCCCGATGCCTTGGGCACCAGCCGCCACCTTCTTTGTGGCGGCTTTTCTTATTCATGCGAGCCTTGCACCCTGAAGGGTGGGGCTAGAGGAGGATCCCAGCATGTCGGTTTATATCACCCCCTTCGTGGAACTGGTGGTTGCCGTTTCCACCTACTCGTCAGGTGAGGCGTTCGGCGCTAAAGGTTCCTTTACCAATATCCCTGAACACGGTGTCATCATGTCGGCGATGCTGATCGACGCGGACGATACTCCATCAGAGGTAGACCTCGATATCGTTCTATTTAGTAGGGACATTGCAGGCAGCGCTGACGAAGCTGCCTTCGCTCCCACGGATGCAGAATTGCTCACCTGTGTCGGTGCTGTCGAGATAGACCTATTCAAGACCTTTGGGGATAACGGGCTTGGCATCGTGGATAACGTGGGTATGCCGTATTGGGCTCCCTCAAGAACGTTATTCTTCCAATGTATCACCCGTGGTGCGCCCACGCCTTCGGCGACTAGTGACTTCAAGATTGCTTTGGGGATAGTGTACTGATGAGTGAAAACCAAACCACCCGCGAAAGAGTCGTCCAAGCGGTTGACCGTGGCTATGAATTGAAAGAGGAACTTGAGAAAGCTACTGCGGTCTGGCGTGCTGCTCAAGCAGACCAGGGTGCGGTGAGGGCTGACACCAAGTTTGAGAAGGCGGAAGAGAAGGCGGACAGGACTAAAGAAACCGCCTTGAGAGCGACCGACAAGGCCCATGAGGCGGCTCTGAATAAGGCTAACGAGCCTTTTAGCGAAGCCCGAAACACATATGGCATAGCCATGGCGGCGGCTCAGGTTAAGAAGGACCGCGCTATGGAAAATATGGAAAGGGTTCATGCGGAAGCAGTCGGCGTGGCGCAACGTGAGAAGGACATGGAAGAAGCAACGGCGCAGTCTGCGGTCCACCGTGCTAAAGAAGAGATTGATCATATTCAAGATACGATCCAACAGAATGCCCGGCAGGTGAAGGAATCTCTGGGTATCAACCTGAGCGACTTGGTGATCTGATGCCCCTTGGCCCGATAGAGATGCAAGTGTTGATGGAGCCGGATGTAGACGTTGGCGGGCCAGGTGCCGCCACGGGCGGATTGCTGCTGGAGAGTGATTCTGGCAGCACGTCATTCTTGTTATTGGAAAGTGATACGGGCAGCACTTCCGTGTTGTTGCTTGAGAACGCTTAATGGCCTCCACCAAACTTTCAGCATTAACTGAACTGGCGGCTGCGCCAGCCAGTACCGATGAAGTCTACATCCGGGATGTGTCCGAGGCTGCTTCCGATGAGTCTAAACGGATCACCATGGCGAACCTGCTGGCCTTTTATAATGCTCTCTCCGCCACGCTGACGAACAAGACCTTCGACGCCAATGGGACGGGCAACTCCATCACCAATATTGAGAACGCTGATATTAAAGCTGCTGCGGGGATAGTAGGCTCAAAGCTGGTTGCCGCCACTGCATCGGCTCGTGGGGCGGTGGAGTTGGCGATAGCTTCCGAGGTATCCACTGGGACCGACACCGGGAGGGCTGTGACACCTGATGCGCTGGCCGGTTCGGATGTGCTGGGTGGGCGAGGAGTCCAGGTACGGGTGTTCGATGTCACCACTGACACTGCGACGGGCGATAAGAAAGCTACCTTCCGGGTGGATCAGCGCCTTGCTGGGATGAACATCGTGGATGTCCACGCTGAGGTGGATACAGCAGGGACCACGGGGACGTTGGATATTCAACTTAGAAATGTGACTCAGACTGCGGATATTTTGTCCACCAAGCTGACAATTGATAGCGGGGAGACTGGATCGGATACCGCTGCCGCTCCGGCTGTAATTAATGCGGCTGAGGACGATCTAACCCTGAATGATGTCATCGCGATAGACGTTGATGTCATTCACACCACCGCCGCGAAGGGACTGCTAATCACTATCGGGTGCAGGCTCCCCTAGATGCCACTTACGCTTAAAGATGAAGCCCGGGTTCGCAAGCACAGCCTCCACATCAAGCACGGCCATCAACTTGACGCTATGCTGGTTTCCCACACGTCCAAGTTGGACCGGTTGCGGGAGCCGGGCGGGGATTTGGAGAAGCACACCCAAGACACAGACGGGATGGCTGCAGTCAAGTGGGAACTTAGGCAGCGACGTCCTGACTTGAACCCAGGACAACTGCTGCAAGAGTTCTTTGACCAGCAACTCTTTTACATCAAGAAGGACTCAATCCTCCAAGAAATAGTCGATATCATCCCTGTTGAGATTAACGCTAGAGCCAACGGTATTGTTCACCGGGAGCCCATTGGCACCACGTATTATATTGACGCCACCAACGGTACCGACTCTTATACCGGGACGAAAATCACTGGCACCATCGACTCGTCGGCTGATTCAACTCACTTCGTAGATGCCGCCTTAACGGGGGCGGACGACTACATCAACAATTCGTTCTTCTACAACGAGACCACAGGCGCAGGCACGTTAATTTCTGACTTCGTAGCCGCCACAGACACAGTGACACTAACGGACGCAGACGCATCCATGGCTGCGGGGGACACTTACTACATCCTCCACGCCTGGGCCGACTTGGACCAATTCACGGAGAATGCCAGGTCCGCTGGAGACATCTGCATCTTGCGTCGGGGGATGACCGGTTACGACGATGGGACGGACTTAGAATTTACCAGCGATGGAACTTTAGCAGCACCCATTACCGTCCGGTCTGATAACGCCAACAATTGGCGTGATAACGTAGACTTATCTGGGACCGGTACAGCCACGATCACCGTGGGTTCCAAGGTGTGGACCTTCTCTGCTGATGTTTCGAGTGTGGTGTCAGCTGGTGATGTCTTATATGAAGTCAATGACGATGCTGACCTCTTTGCTTACGAGGTAGATACCGTCTCCACGGTCACTGTGACGATGTTTCTGCCGTATAAAGGTGGCAATGACGGGTCAGGGAAGACTGTCACCAACCTGCAATCCAACCCAGTGTGGAATACGGCTGCGGGAGATTTCCAGTGGCATTTGAGCCTCGATGATTTTTGGAATTTCCAGGGTATTCACGTTCGGGGAACGGATGGCCAAGGGACGATTGAGATCGATAGTGCCCGGATGCCCTTTTTTAGGGATATGGTTATTGAGGGGAATGGATCAGGAGACACCACTGTATCATTTAGTGATGATTGGATTGTCTCGGGTTTTCTGAGATGCCGATTCTACAACTACTTTGCTGGTCTCTTTGCTTCTGGTGGCGTGGGTGCAATGTCAGGAATCGTGAAGGACTGTCTCTTTGACGGGCAAAGCATTAGCGTTGGCTACGGCATGAATACATCGACAGGACAAAATATCTCAGTAGAAGAGAGCGAATTTAAAAACCACGACGCAGGAGACATAAAGTTCAGTTCCAGTGTCAGTACGGTTGGGGTAATTCGGACACGTAACTGTATTTTGTCTTCGACCACCGAGGTTGATTCGCACCATGTTTCTCCTGGGGGGGCTTTCTTTAGTGAAGACCATGATGGGACCATTGGTGATACTCGGCAACTCAATTCCCTCTCCCAGGCTGAGGGGACCCCTATCATTCAATCTGATACCGGAACTGTCCGTTCTGGCGGTGGTGCTATATCGGGTAAGTGTACGGGGTCTGATGATTTAAACACGACCTGGCCGCATTCTCGCCAACTACTATTTGAAATCCCCTTCTACGCCACCACGACCTCCAAGAAATACGAGGTGTTCTTCCGTCCCACGGCCACGGCGGACTGGACGGCAGACCCCACCGCGTCGGAACTCTGGATTGAACTTGAGGCTTGGGGGCACGCTACCAACAACTTTAGGCAGATTACCAAATCAACTGGGGTTATTGACATGAACGGGAGCACGACCTTCACTGCGCTGGACGTAACCGTTGCTCCTGCTCAGGCAGGAGTGGCGTACCTTCGGGGTTACTACGCTAAGCCAAAGGAATCAACCAAGGCCAACACGTTCTTCTGGGATGTGGTGCCGGTGGTGACTTAATTGGCCGATGAGTTTACCTCCCAACAGGTACAGGGAGTCTTTGGTGAGTTCAAGGCCGTACTGGACTTCGCCACGGTCACTGTCACTGCTGAGAACGTGAACGGGGTGTTTGGTGAATTCAAGCCTGTCTTGGATGAGGCTGCTACAGCGGGGGCTGCCGCCACCTTCACCCCCCAGGTGATGATGTACTGATGGCTACTACACAGGCTTCGACCAGAGAAGAACTTCGGAAGGCCATGGGCCACGCCCTTGGGGTGATGGTTCAGAGTCTGACGGCCAACAGTGGTTCCACGACCACGATGCTGGTGGACGAACTAGCGATTATGACCGCTGACGACCTGAACGGCAAGTGGCTGATATTCACCTCTGGTCAATCGAACATCGACGGCGAGGAAGTCCAGATCATCGACAGTTCTGTGTCTTCCAACGTCGTCACACTCACCTTTCATCCCGTCACGAGCAATGCCGTAGGGGCGGGAGCGACGGCGGAGATGTGGGATCAGCAGTACCGGCCTGCCTCCGTTAATGATGCCCTGAATGCGTCTGTCAGGGACGCCACGGGGTATATCTTCGAACCCACCGAGGATATCTCGCTCCATACAGGGGGAAAGTCCCGGTTCGACCTCGTGGCTACGCTCGACATGATTAAGGACGTGCAGTTCCGAACCGGGATGGTCGGCAAGACCGTATTGGTTCCTGGACAAGCGTGGACTGAATCTGTTGCTGCGTCCTTTGTGGTGACTCAGGACGACGAGGCCCGTATCTTTGGACTTACAGCCACCAAGTTTGTCTTCACCCCTGGGAGTGACGGCGACCTTGCCAGCATGGACGTGCCTTTAAACGACCTCTCGGGCATGACCCACATCGAGTTCGGCATCAAGGTGAACGTGGCGGTTGCGGCCAATGACCTGTTACTAAGACTCTCAGCCTCAATCAACGGGGCGGATACGGACAAGTTCATAGCCATCCCGGCTTTGGCTGCGGGGGTGGAGACCTGGGTGCGGGTGGCGATGACGGAAGCGGTGAGTTCTTTCACGCCTGCGGAAGCCACGGCCATCATCAGCGTAGCTTTGGAGTACAACGCCAGTAACGCCGCAAATACAATCTGGATGACCGGCGTGGACGCCACCCAAGAGGATTCCTACACCTGGACTTCAGAGGAAAGACATCTTTGGATGGTGGACAGGCAGAGCCAGGACTTAGTCTTTACATACATCCCAAAGTATTACCTGATGAAGTTGGTCGGCGGAGACAATCCCCTTCTGTTGACCTCGGACACGGACGTTACGGAGATACCAGAGGGGTACATGATTCATTACGCTGTTGGGACGCTCTTGCAGAGGTACAACGCGGGAGAAGACGCGGAGCAGGCACGGGTAAGGGAGAGACTGGCTGACCGGCAGATGGGGATGGCGGAACGGGCCAAGGGAGCCTTCCCGATTCTTGTCAATGCTAGGTTCGCAAGTTAGATGTATCTTTTAATCGACGGAGACTCTCTTTAACTTGGTGACGATGACAGGTTCGACATGCGCGATGCCGACGAAAAACATAGATATTGGCGTCATCATAAGGATGGCCTTTGGGGCAATGTGTCTTCCGACTGGAGTGATTGTTTATCTTGCCAGCTTGTCCTCGACGAACATTTTCCAAATGAGTCACAGGTTCAAGATGAGATGCCCTGACGCAATCAGGTTGGCGGCACAAATGATCCAACTCATAACTCGAAGGGATTGGTCCGTTTTCCAGGGTGTACGAGACACGGTGAGCCAGTTGATTTTTACCGTCTACACTAATATATCCATATCCTTTAGCATTCTTGCCTGCAAGCCATGTCCAGCATTTCGGGCCTTTAGAGACGTTGGCCCAAAATCGTTCTTCCAGTGTTGGACGGAAAGGACTGGTTACATATTCAGGCCCATATCTCCACAGGCGCAAATAATGCATCTTACAAAGTCGTTTGGTTCGTGTTAAGCGGGTGCAATTTGTGACTGAGCAAGGTATTTTCATGCCCTTAATTATATCATATAGAGTAACCCAGGTGGCATCATCACTACCCGCGTAATTGGTGAACACGAAGTCAGCCTGAACGGCGTTAGGTTTCCTATCAAAGGGAAGGTAAGGTCGAGCATCGCGTCGGTATATCCACAGAAACGGATCACGGGAGACTACGATAAGGATTCCCAGCGGCATGTTTCCATCTTCACTTGGGACGACCAGCGTGGAGGGTCTGGGATACATCGGATGTCTTTGGACCAGGGGAATCGATGCGAAGAGACGGGGATGGACATCCGCCACAAAGGGCATTTAACCCAGCACGGTGAGGTAGTCACACAATCCGCTGGTACTGCGGCTGATCCTCTTATCTCGCAACTTGGATCTTTGTTGGTCGTGGCTCACGGGACTGCGGTTGAGTCATTGTCTTCTAACACTTGGACCTCCCGGCATACGTTGAATGCGACGCCAACCGATGTGCGGAACGGCAGTTTAGGCGGGACTGAATTCTTGGTTTTCTGCTATACCTCTGGGTATGCGTTCTCCAGTTCCGTTGCAACCTGGAACGTCAACAATAGCCAGAACACACTGAACATTGAATTCCATAATGAACGGTTCTGGGGGATAGATGCCACGGGACAACTCTGGTACACGTTTACCATGGGATCGGCGGAGGTTAACGACGCTAAACTTCCACTTAGCCACGGGGAAGTAGTCACTGGTTTGATCGAAGCTCGTGCCCATGGTGAAGGTTTCATCCTGTATGCGGTGACCTCGAAAGGACTGTGGGCGCACGATATCGGAAACCGTAAGTTCGTGCGGATGACTGGAATCAATCTACCTAACAACACGGTATTGGGCCACGAGCGTCCTGCTGTCGTCTGGCAAGAACGCATCTATCTTGCTGCTGGGCGGGGAATCATTGAATACGACCCTGTGGCAGCCACTGTGCGACGTATGGGATTTGACTTGGATGACGGCCTGCCTGCGGGGCAGGACGGGCGCATTTCTTGTTTGGCAGCGTCCGTGAATGAGCTATTAGCAGGAACTGCACAAGCCTCTAGTAATGATGATCCAGTCATTATGGCTTGGGACGGGAGAGGGTGGGGTAAACGCAGGCAAGAGTCCGGAGGTGACATTGAGTCCATGCACATTGGGGATAATCTGTCGTCTCACGGGGATGATAGCCATCTTTATTGGGGAAGTGCGAACCGGGTTAAACGAATCCTTCTGAATGTCAGTGGGACCAGAACAGGGAACATCGACGGCTGGTTGACTAATGTTGCCACAGCCAACACCAACCATGTCTATCCAGTCTTTGATGCTGGGCAAGAAGATGTCACCAAGGTACTTTTGAAGCTCAAGGTTGAGGTGGCTGACACTGCTTCCACCCGCACCGTACAGGTATTCTTCTCAATCAATGGAGGTACGGTTACACAGTTAGATCAAACCTACACCAATGATTCCACCTTTGATGCGGGTGATGACGATATTGACGGAGACGGTATAACAACCTTTTCCTTCCCCAGTGTGGCTACGCCGTCTGGCACCGAGTTTAGGACATTGCAAATATCTTTCCGCACTTTGCAAACGTCGGTAAGCAGCACGGCTGCTGTAGATATCCTCTCGGTGACCATTGAATATCTGAAAGTGCTGGACCAAAAGTTGGGCTTCGACTTTGAACTTGATTTCACCAAGCCCCTTGGCGGTAGGACCCCAAAGCAACTACGTGCGGCTTACGCAACAGCACAGGCATTGAAGACTCTACCGGAACTTACCTACCGGGACGATGACGGTGGAACGAGAAATTACTACGTTAAAGTCTTGGGTGGTCAGGGAGATGAACTCACAGGGCATGAGGAACGGGGGAGTCAGTTGGTTCGTTGTGAGCAACCTTAATGGCTAGGATAGTTTCGAACTCCATAAACGTGGGCACGGCGGGCACAGCAGTGCAGATAAGTTCTACGCCGGAGCGGGTGCTATCAATCATCTTCAAGGCTCGTTCTGGGAATACCGGCAACGCTTACGTGGGGGATGTGACGGTGGCGGCTGCGGTGGGACTTGAATTGCTGCCAGGAGAAGAGATATCCATCCCGGTTGCGGAGAACCGACAAGCAACCAACATCCCGCATACGGTTCTGTTGAGCGACTTTTACGTGGATGTTGCCACGAATAACGATGATGTAGATTTCTTCGCGTTGGTGGAATGATGCCTATCGGATTTAAGAAACCTCGGCATGTTTTTCAACAGGGTCTCACGATCAATGGCACGGTCAACGTCAATTCAGGGAACGTTGAAGTTGGCGACGACCGAGAATTTGTTCTTGGCAACGCCGATGATATTCTTTTACGACATTCCAATCCAGCCCGTAGCGCCAACGAAGAAGTCTCTGGTCTTATTAAAGGAGACGGGTCTGGTTCTGTTCATCAAGGGTTTGCTGGAACCACATTAGTCGTCAGTAACATCTTTAACAACGGTGATATGATTGGGTTAATCGCAAATGGAAACGACAGTCATGAATGGTTCCTAGCTGATGCTTCCGCCCTTGCGCTCATTCTAGGCCACGCAATGACTACGGTGACGATAAAGACAGCCTCTGGGCAATTAACTCTAAGTCCAGGTGGTTACGTGGACCTCACCGCCCAACTGAAACTGCTTATTACCGACACTGATGGCACGGTGGAGGGGCAGATTTGGTACGACGCTTCTGAGGATAAGTTGAAATTCAAGACGGCAGCTGGTGTGGAGACGATTACTTCGGCGTAGGAGGGAATATGAGAGAGAAGAAACACGGCAAGGGTCACAAGAAAAAGAAATGAAGAAACCAAAACTGTCCAAGCCGCCGCGCCCAGACGAACTTAACGGGGACCATGACCGTGGGTTTGAGGTCTACAAGATGCTCTGGAACATGCAGGGCCGGATTGGGAGGATGGAAGCAGCCTACGTGCTACTTCAGGCAGCAGTGGTAGTGCTACTGGCCAAGGCATTTGGAGCTTTTTAGTGAGACGGCTAGTTTGGAGGATGCTGGTCTGGTTCTGGACCACGGTTGCCGATGCGCTCCGGGCTATCTTGGTGACTGGGGTCGTTGCTGGAGTAGGGTTCTTCGTTTACCGTTCCCGCGATAGAATCTTTGAGGTCTGGCAGAGGTTTCAGTAGCGCAGCCAGTGCGGCTTCCTGGGGGGTGTTGCCAAGTCCATACTGAGGGTTCGGAACAGGTTCTGGATAGCCTTCCCATCGTGGATAATAAGTACACCCCCAAGCATTAAGACCAAATTCATCAACGGCCCAGTTACCACCTAGCAGAAGCACCTTCTCCAGCGTCACGTCGGGCACGCGGTAAGGTGGCACTCCGCGACAGTTACACATAGTTGGACCATGCTGTAATGTCGAAGTGTGTTCGTAAGAACCCTTGCACTCCCGCGACAGCGTCGGGTAGCGCAATCCGGTTCCCTGGCATTTGTCACAGGGTTGGTCCAAAATAGGACGATACCCTAGCACTACTCCCTGCTCACAATCAATGCACTTGGCCTCCGCGGCTTGGGTCTCAAGTTCAGTCATGAAGAACACCCCGCATTAGCATAATGGTATCTCCCGCATTGATAACACCACAACATCAGTCCACCTTTCCCTGGGGCTTGTGGCAGATACAATCACAGACGAACGCCCCGCGTCCTGGGGCTCCCTGACATCGGGCATGAGCAGCTTGAATCTTACCAGGCGAATTTCTGTCGTCCTGGATCGCTGTCGCCGCTTTGGCGGCGGCCTCACAAGTCATACTAATCATTGAGCACCATCCCTCCCAACTTGGCGGCGGCCCGGCGAATGGTGTCACGCTGAGGGCCGCTCACCAGGTTGTTAGTTGGGGCAATCGCCGTGGAGATGAACGTCCCTTCAATGTGGCCGGTAATCGCCTCCAGGGCGTTGATGATGTTGTCGTAAGGTGTTGGGATATTCATAGCAATCTGGGCCGTCCTTCTAGTTTTGCTTCAACGTCTGCCCCGGTGGCGTCCTGAGAGCCGCATTGCTGGCACTCCCAGGTCATGGGTGGTGGTAAAAGGGTGCCGGGTAGGTTAAATCGGTCTGTGTGCCGTCCGTGTCAGCAGAGAACACCATCGGTTCCCCACAGTTCGGGCAGGTCCGGTAAAGATTGGCGGGTCTGGCGATTGACCTAGTCACTATGCTTGGCATCATCCCATGCGTCAACGGCCTTCACCCGATCCTTTGCGCCATTAGCCATCGCCATTAACTCCCCGGCCTTTATGAGCCGGGCTATCTTGGCCTCTGCTGCCTCTGCTCTCAGTTTATCGGCGTAGGCCCAGGAAGCTGGCTCATGAGCGTAGAACGGGCCGAGTCGCCAGTAACTAACCACCAGCGGATGTTCTGCCCATTCACCAGCCTTGACGCTTTTACCGTCTTCATCTTCGACTTCAACAAAGTGTTTTTCTATTGAACTTGGCGGGCCGTCACATATGACGTATATCTTCTCTGCCATCTTATCCTCCGTTCGTTTGGGTCTGCTGAATCAAATGTCCCTATCCTACTACACGATGTCTATACGTTAGGGCTAGAAGCCTCCTTCGCAGCGGCGATGGCGACAAGGGAGCGTTGACGTGCGGCTCTCGCAATCCGCCCAATAGCGTGGTTAAGGACCTCTTCTTGTAACGCCTCCACCAGAGCCGCGACGTGGGCCTGGGCGGCGTCGCGTTCAGCCTTAGCTTCTTGCCACCACACGAACTGACTGTGTAATTCTTGCTTGAATAGTTCTAGTTCGGCCTGGGCGGCGTCGCGTTCCTCAAGGGCCCATTGGAGGTCACGCTTTAAGACCTCCCTGGCCATATCGTCCTCGTCCAACTGCTCCTGAAGCCGGGCCACTTCGGCCAGTGCAACCCGTGCTTCCTCGGCGGAGGCTTCGTAGAAGCTGTTGGCTTGGGCCACTTCCCCGTCCATGGACTCCCGCCCGGCCAAGTAGCCCATGGGGTAGGCTTTCTGGGCGGCGGTATGGGCTATTGCTTCCCCACCACCTGACATTCCCGCAGACACAATATTTCCAGCATCCAGCTTGGCCGACTCGGCCACCTGCTCGGCGGCAGCGCAAACATCGCATTGGTATCCAATTCCACAACCCTGACACTCACCCTTAGCGTCCTGGGGTGGGACACAGTTGAGGCAATCATCCGCACAAGAAGCGGCTCTTGGTGATTTGGCACAAGCGGCGCATTCATTGCTTTCCCCAAACTCATCGAATGAAAAACAGGGGCACTCGGCGTCCTTGGGCTGGTCGTTAGCTTGGGACATTCTGGCCTTCCTTATCTCAATATCCTACTTTGCCAGTCTTTAGGTAGTCCTGAGACCTGTGGACGATTAGCTTCTTCAGCTATTGACTCGTAAAACTTACGAACCGCGCTTTTAGAGAATCTACTACTCCTAATCTTCCAACCTACATGCATATCTTTTAGTTTAACCATCTACTCTCCCTCCAGCGCCCGCAGCACCGCAGTTAGTCTTCGTTCCTTTGATTCCAGGGCATGACATTGACGGCAAACACGACTACTTTGTTTCATACGAGTGTTCTCTGCTGTGAAAGGATGTCCTCTTTTACAATGCGTCCGCCTTGCGTTAATCGCTGCCGGTCCATTACCGCGTCTCCAGTTCTCATACGCGGTCACTGGTTCTAAGTGTTTGGGGTTCACACAATGCCTGACACGGCAGAGGTGGTCGATTTGTAACCCCTCTGGGATAGGGCCGCGGATTATCGTATAGGCGATGCGGTGGGCATATTGATTCCTTTTGTCTTCACCGTAGATGCTACCGTAGCCATCTCTCCGATGGTCAGTCCACAACCAACAAGGCGTTCCTTCCCACAGCGGACCATCCTTGTTTACCTTGGACCAAAACCTGGTGGCAAAGTCCTGGGGAGCGTATCTATTCGGCATTCGTCTTCTCTAGGGCATGTAAAGTGGCTGTTAAAACTGCATCGTCTCCGCGTAATTGGTCGTTACTATTTATTGAAGCTATCAACCTTTCCTCCGTGCCGTTGGCCTTATATATCCCAATAATATGATATGGGGATTCAATTGAATGCACGGCTCGCCATCCTTGAGCAGTTATAGCCGCTTCGACCGCGTTCCGGGACCGGATGGGCGTCCAGCCACG
>SDBT01010391.1_pt1 | contig 15031 bp, 17 predicted proteins | sample 2277101 | NCBI WGS metagenome assembly SDBT01 (sample SAMN10404973, study PRJNA504765) | marine sediment metagenome | isolation source: marine sediment core GS10_PC15, 103 cmbsf | place: Arctic Ocean: Southern Knipovich Ridge | collected 2010 | reverse complement strand
TAAATGGATGCTTTTACTGTACTGCTACTTGTTTTTCCCGGGATTTAAGATACTCTTCAAAATTAAAGTCTTTTTTGACTGCTTCTCCGGTTGAAGGTTTTTTAGCTCCTTGGGCGCCAAAAATCAGATCTTTAGTTTGTTGTTTACCGGAAGAGCCAATGTCTTTTAGGGTCTCAATAAAATTTTTGGGCCGTTGATTTTTTTTGGATCCAGAGGAAGATCCCAGCTGACCCAGCGGATTGGCATTATTAAATAAGTCCATTTGACCCGATTATACTATAGGTTAGTAAGATGATCAAGTACTTTGCGTTTAGCTAAAATAGAGCTGATATAGGCTCGCTGCATGGGGGTATCTAGTCTTTTTCTGGCTTTTTCATCTGGAGTTGCTTTAATCATTTGATCTATCTCAACTTTACTGATTTGGACTTTGCGATCTTGGACAATAGCCTGGAGAATGAATTCAATTTGCAGGCTTTCTTCTGCTTGTTTTTTGTAGATTTCTCTCAGGTTGTTGGCAGTAGTTTTTTTGGCCGCCGCATATTGTTCAATGGTCATCCCCAGTTTATTCACCTGATCTAAAAGCCGCGTCAACATTCGATTAAGTTCATCCTCAACTAAAATATTGGAAACCTCAACCTGCACATTTTGCAAAAGCGCCGCAGTAGCCAGCTTGATTTTTTGGTCATAGCCCTGGGACACGCCTTTTTCTTTTTTATTGGTTTCTGCTTTGCCTTTGTCAGGCGTCCAGATTTTTTCTTTGGCTAAAGCGCCTTTAACTGCTTGAATATAGTCGCCCAGTTTGACTTCAGGTGCTTCACAAGCAGTAGTTTTGAGTTGCCAATCTTTGTTTTCCACTGCGGCCACGGGGGTGATTTGAGGAGAAATAATCGGTTTTAAATGGTGTTGCTTGATCGCCTCTTCATAAGTAGAAGGTAAAAGGTTTTTTAAAACTTCTTGGTAAATTTTTTGTTTATCCAGGCTTTTTTCTACCAGGTCTTTGGGCGCCTTGCCTTTGCGAAAACCTTTAATTTCTGTTTGTTCAACTGTTTGTTTCAGGACCTGATCGTAAGTTTTTTTAACCTTAGCCCAAGGAATAGTAAATTCCAGTTCAAAAGTTTTTTTGGGCAGCCAGGTTAATTTAGCCTGACTTTCAATTTTTGGTTTTTGATTTTTGGTTTTTGATTTTTTGCTCATGCTGCCTTATTTTATCATAAATCTTGTTTTTGGCAATTTTGTGTTTTTGATTGCGTTTGAAAATATCAGGCACTCGAAAAGAGCGCTTCATTTTCCTTTTATTCATACCTTAAAGCATTAATAGGGTCAAGTTTGCTGGCTTTGTAGGCTGGGGCGACGCCGAAAATAATACCTACCAATGCAGAAACAGAAAAAGCCACCAGCACTGACCACAAGGTAACCGCCGTGTTTAAGAATTGTTTTAAAACAAAAGAGCCAGTTATGCCCAAAGCAATTCCAATGCCGCCGCCGACCAGACTGAGGGAAATGGCTTCAATCAGAAACTGAAGTAAAATATCATGAGAAGTAGCCCCGACTGATTTTCTCAGGCCAATTTCTTTGGTTCGTTCCGTCACAGAAACTAACATAATATTCATAATCCCAATGCCACCTACCAGCAAAGAAATACCGGCAATTCCGGCCAAGCCAGCTGTTAAAACACTTAAAATAGAGCTGATTGTTGCCAGCAGCTCTTCGCTGTCATAGACAGTAAAATCATCTTCTTCCATTTCCCGCAAAAGAATTTGTTCTACTTCTTTTTGGGTCCGGACCGTATCTTCAGTGGAAGGAGAAACCACGTACAAATAGTTGAGCTTTTCAAGGTTAAATTGCTTCATGCCGGCATTTAAAGGAATGAGGGCCATATCATCTTGGTCTTGGCCCATGGCGGCGCCTTTAGCGGTAAAAATACCGATGATCACATAACGTTGATCGCCTAAAAGTATTTTTTTACCCAAGGCTTGAGCTTCGCCAAAAATTTCTTCCTTAAGACTTGGTCCCAAAATAGCTACTTTTTTGCCCCCAGCCGCCTCGGCCCTAGAGAAATTCCTGCCTTTTTCTACTTCTTGTTTGCGGATGGTGAGATATTTTTCTGTGGAAGCCGTAATGCCAGTGGAATGGGATTGGTTGCCGTATTTGGCCACCACGCTTTTGGTGACAATCGGTAAGACGTCTTGGACATACTCTCCCCTTTCCAGCCTATTGACTATTTTTAAAGTCAGTTTATTGCTGCTGACTCCAGGTGGACCGCCCTCCCGACCACCTTCGTCTTCAAAGCGCATTTGTCCGGGCATAACCATAATTAGATTGGTACCCAAATCTTCAAATTCTTTGGTAATATACTGTTGTAAACCAGAGCCGATAGAAACCAGCAAAATGACGGCGGCCACGCCGATAATAATACCTAACATGGTTAGGAAAGTCCGGGTTTTATTGGCTTTAATAGCATTGATAGCCACAAAAAAAGTTTCATCGATTTTCATTGCACAGCTCCGTCTTTGATGCGAATAATTCTGGGGCAGTTTTTAGCAACATAACCATCATGGGTAACAATAATTACTGTATGACCCTTCTGGTCTAATTTTAAAAGTATTTTTAAGATTCCTTCGCCGGATTTGGTGTCCAAATTGCCCGTGGGTTCATCTGCCAGGATCAGGTTAGGATTATTAACCAGGGCCCGGGCAATAGCCACTCTTTGCTGTTCGCCGCCGGAAAGTTGGTTGGAATGATGATTCACCCGATCTTCCAAACCCACGGCTTTAAGTTGGGCTAAAGACCTTTGCCGCCTTTCCCGGCTAGAAATATCACTGTAAAGCAAAGGGAGTTCTACATTGTGTAAAGCAGAAATGCGGGGTAAAAGATTGAAATTTTGAAAAACAAAGCCGATTTTTTGGTTGCGGATGAGGGCTAGTTGATTGTCATTAAGCTGAGCCACACTTTTTTGATTAAAATAATATTGGCCACCGCTGGGCCGGTCCAAACAACCTAAAATATGCATCAGGGTGGATTTGCCTGAACCAGAAGGGCCTTGAATAGCAGTCAGCTCGCCTTTTTTGATTTCTAGGTTAATTTTTTTTAGGGCTTCGACACAAATACCATCCAACTGGTATTTTTTGTAAACATTAACTAAGCGTAAAAGCGGGGTCATGATTGATGATTTTTTTCTAGAGTTTTAAAACCGGAGATGACGACTTGATCGTTTTTTTCCAAGCCTTGCAGCACCTGAGTATTGATATCATCGCTAATGCCGGTTTTGATTGCTTGTTTTTGCGGTTGTTCATCTTTGACCAGCCAGACATATTCACCCAACTCATCATTTGTCTGAATCGCCTCAAAAGGAATCACCAGAATATTGTCTTTTTTTTCAGTGATGATTTCCACGTCGCCATTCATGCCCAATTTATATTTTTCCTCCACATTGGGTGGCAGATCAAAGTTGACGCTAAAAGCAGTGCCGCCGCCACTGGTAACAGTGGAGGTAAATTCCACTTCTTTGACTGCCAGCATCAATTCTTCTTCCGGATAAGCGTCGAGGATTAAGCGGGTGGGCATACCCTTTTTGACCTGACCAATGTCTGTTTCATCCACATTAGCGGAAAAATAGATTTTTTCCGGGTTGGCAATCACGATTTGATCAGTAAGTAAGCTGATATTTATGCCAGGATAAGGAATGGTGGTTTCGGTAACAATGCCACCAATGGGTGAGCTGATACAAGCATATTTAAGAGCAATGTTGGCAATTTCCACATCCAAAACCACCCGGTCTAGATCAAATTGAGACTGTTCTTTGGCCCGGCGGATAGTTTCGGTCACCGCCATGTCCCGGTAAGTATCCAAGGTAATTTCTTCCTGGTCCCAGCGCTCGTTCATATAATCCAAAAGCTCCTGCTGTAAACTTTTTTGTAATTCTTCTTTGTCCAAGCAGGCCAAAGCTTGCCATTTTTCCACCTTGTCCCACTGTTTGACTCCGACCCAGGAAAGATAGCCAGCAGTTTGAAATTTGACCATCGCTTTTTCCTCTGACTCAGTTTTGCCGGAAGCAGAGACAATCGAAGAAAGGTCTTTTTTAACCACGGGAACAGTTTTGTAGGGAGGGGTTTTGGGAGCGAAAATAAACTTAACCCCTACAAAATAGCCCAAGGCTAAAATGACTAGGCTTAAAACAACCCATTTTTTTCTTAGCCAAATAAAATTAAATAGCTGTTTGAGCATACTTTTATTAAAACGTAAATCAAGAAAAAAAACAAGGAGGAGATGATTTTAGTAAAAGTGCCGGGAGTGGGACTCGAACCCACACAGAGTTTGATCTCCACAGGATCCTAAGTCCTGCGCGTCTGCCAATTTCGCCACCCCGGCAACTGTTTATATTTTAACAGTAATTAAGTTTTTTTTGAAGTTTATCCGGTAAAGATTTAGCGACGTTGGGCGTTTTGATGGGCTTGCCATTCAAGAGAGTCGTCTAAGGATTCAAGCCTAACTTTCCTTTTATACTTTACTTCTAAAGCTTTTTGGATCAGCCAATCAGCCAAATGAGGGTTTTTGGGCAAAACCGGACCGTGAAGATAAGTGCCTAAAACATTATAACGCACTGCGCCTTCGGTTTTATCCTGACTGTTGTTTCCTCCACCCTTGATAATCTTACCTAAGGCAGAAGTTTTATCCTGAAGAAAAGTATTTCCCCAATGATTTTCAAAACCAACGAGTAAATCAGAACGAGCTGATTTGTTAGCAATTGGGTAATTGGGCAATTGAGAAATTAAGGGTTGAATTTTTACCATAACGTTGCCGATTTTACGAATAAATCCAGCGACAGTATAAAGATCAAAAATAGAAATTCCTGGTATTTTTTCCCCAGTATTGAGTTTAAAATAGTGACCAAAAAGCTGATAAGTACCGCAAATAGTGAGCATGGGTATTCCCTTTTTGGCTTCAAGGTGCAAAACTTTTTTCTTTTTTTGCAGATCCTGGGCTACGATCAATTGCTGGCGATCCTGGCCGCCGCCGCCAAAAAACAGATCAAATTGATGAGCGTCAAGATTATCACCGACAGAAATATTGGTTACTTTTACTTTAATCCCCCGCCACAAACAACGATTGACTAGGGTGATAATATTACCGCGGTCGCCGTAGATATTGAGTAGATTTGGGTAAAGATGACAAATAGATAAATTCATAATTTTTAGTCTTGCCAGGTTGAGTGGACAAGACCCATTTTACTTAAAATCTTCCTTGTTGCCAGCATGGCCGTATAAGTAGGCAGAATATACAATTTTTTACTACTTTGATTAATTAAAGTATTGATGGCTTTTTTTAGATTGGGTTCAATTTGAAAGGATTGGTTTTGATGAGGAATAATTTTTAATTTAGCGTGTTTAATGCGCAAAGCCATATCATAACTACGGTCGCCGGAGACAATTAATTGATCAATTTGAACTGACTTTAAATAATTAAAGTCGACATCCCAAATCCAGGAAACATCCCGGCCATCAGCAATCCGGTCATTTAAAACTATAAGAAGAGAAACCCTTTGTCTTTTTCCCGCTGAGCGCGATTTAGTTAATTGAACCAAAGTTTGCAATACTTGATTAAAACCAGTGGGATTTTTTACCAGCATGATTTTCAATTGTTTTTTCCCTATTTTAATGCTTTCAAATCGGCCGAAAGCAGGCTGGAAATCTTGTAAACCCTTTTTGATTTTATGGGGGGGAATTTTTAAAACCTGAGCTAAAGCAAAACTAGCTAAAAGATTGTAAACATTATAAAGACCAGGAAGGTTGACGGAGAATTGCTGTTTATTAATACTAGCTTTAAGTGATTGATGGGTCAATTGGATTTTTTGGGCGCTCACATCTACCTGAGGCTGAATAGAGCCGCATTGGGAACAACTATAAATACCCAGATGAGAAACAAAACAAGCAGTATACTTAAGAGGGAAAAGACAATAAGGACATAAAGTGGCGTCAGAAGCATGAGACAAAGATTGAGTACCGACCTTTTTATCCTTGACGCCGTAGTAAATTACCTCAGCTTCGGTTTTTTGACCCAAGCTAGCCACAGTTGGATCATCGGCATTAATAATCACAATAGATTTGTTAGTTAACAAACTGAGGCCTTTTCGCCATTTTTTGGTCAGCGTATCAATTTCACCGTAGCGGTCCAGTTGATCACGAAAAAGATTGGTCAAAACCACTATTTTGGGCTTTAGGGTTTTGATCGCCAAGGGTAAAACTGCTTCGTCAATTTCCCAAAGCCCGATTTTGGGTTCAAGCAGGCCTTTTAAATTAATATGTTTGATAAGGGTAGAAGCAACCCCGCGCAAAAGATTGGAGCCGGTGCGGTTGTGATAATAATTAACGCCGGCTGACTCAAATATAGAGGCAATCATGCGGGTAGTAGTGGTTTTGCCATTAGTGCCGGAAACAATAATAGAATATTGGAGTTGTTTTTGCAGTTTAGCTAAAAGTTGAGGGTCGATTTTAAGAGCATAAAGCCCAGGCGCGGCCGTTGCCCCAGAAGGGAAAAATCTGAGGATAAGGCTAATGGTTTTGGCAATTAAAATAGCAAAAAATTTCTTAAGATCTATCACAAGTGAATTATATTGGGATTGGGGGTTTGACGCAAGAATGAGAAGATTAGTAGTAGATTTTTTAATCAGCTATTTTCTAAAAATGTTATAACAGCGGTCTTGTTTGAACAAATCGGCCTATAAACAATTTCATAGAGCAAAAAAAACCCATCAGTAAGCCCGGTGAGGTCTACCAATGGATCTAAGGGGCAGTGTAGCACAAGTCTTATAATATGTCAAGTATTATATTATAGGTCCATGTTGCCGGAAAAATTTCTGTTAATTGATCAATGCGAGTAAGTTTATTAGAGACTAATATTCTCTACTTCAGTTTTGAATTTAGTTACACATTTGGCCCAATGACCATCTGCTTTTTCAATACTGGTAGGGCAGTATTTTTCCATAATTTGTTCAGGGGTAACCAAGCCATAATCTAAGTATTTGGTTCGCAAAGTTTTAGCCATCGCTTCCAGATTTTTCGGCCAGGAGTCAAAACAGAGTTTTTTATCGCCATAAATACCCAGGCCAAAGGCATTAAAGCAATCTGGGGGCGACTTTTTACCCAAGTTGGTTTCGCATTGGCCAATAGCTACGATCAGGAAAGGGTCAACTTGATATTGGTCAGCTAAGGCGACTAGATCAGCACTATTTTTGGTCATGGGAGAGTGATATTTTTGAAAATAGCGGTAGATTTTTTCTACGCGAATATCATAAGAAAAACCTAAAACTTGAGGAATAAAACTGTAGGAATGGTAATTTTCCTCCAGTTGGTAAAAAGCCTGAATCTTGCTTTTTAAAAAGCGAAAGCGATATTGGTAAAACAGGAAACTACCTACCAGGGTGAAGATGGTAGCGGGAAACCAAATTATTAAAATGAGCAGCTTCTTCATTAAGCTAATACTGGCATAGTTGCAAATGAGTTGTCAAGACGGTAGGATGAAAGAAAGGAGGTAGTGATGTTTAATTTATCAGGTAAAAAAGCATTAGTTACCGGTGGGTCTAGAGGTATTGGTCAAGGGATTGTGCTGGCTTTGGCGGAGCAAGGAGCAGACATTTGTGTTAATTATCATGCTCGAGGCCAAGAAGCAATGTTGGTAGTCAAGCAAGTACAGAAAATGGGGCGAGAGTCTTGGAGTTTTCAGGCTGATGTCAGTTCCCAGGATAATGTGGTGGTTATGTTTGAAGAAATTAAGAAAAAATGGGGCCAGCTGGATATTTTAGTCAATAATGCCGGGATTTTAAAATTTGCTCCTTTTGAGGAAATTACTGAAAAAGATTGGGATCAAATTCTGGCGGTGAATCTTAAAGGCCAGTTTTTGTGTGCCAAACAGGCTATGAAATTAATGAAACCAGGCAGTAAAATTATTAATCTAGCCTCTATTGCTTCTGGTGGCGTAGGCGTGGGTTTTCCTAGTATTGCTCATTACACGGCTTCCAAAGGCGGGGTGGTAGCCATGACAGAAACAATGGCAATAGAGCTAGGAGTTAAAGGCATTAATGTCAATGCGATCGCGCCGGGAATAATCGAATCTGATATGACCAAAGAGATGTTAACAGACGAGAAAACCAAAGCTGGGATAATGGCCCGTTTGGCCAATAAAAGGCCGGGTACACCCAAGGACATTGGGGCAGCCGCTGCTTTTTTGGCCTCAGATGAAGCCGACTATATTACCGGTACAGTTTTGTATGTAGACGGCGGCTGGCTGGCAGCTTGAGCGGGTGAAGGGATTCGAACCCTTGGTCTTCTCCTTGGAAGGGAGACGCTTTACCACTAAGCTACACCCGCATTTTTTCCATGACCAGTTGAGAAACTCTTTTGTTATCTGCCTGGCCAGCTAGTTTTTTGACGGCAATGCCAATTAAGGCGCCGGGATGAGGCAGGTTGGGATTATCCTGGATGAGCTGATCAATTTCTTTTGCCAACTGTTTGTCTGATAATTGAGCGGGCAGATAAGTTTTTAAAAAAGCGATTTCTTGGGTATTTTTATCGACAAGTTCTTGACGGCCGGCTTTTTTGAAAAACCCCATCCCCTCTTTTATTTTTTTAGCCTGGCCAGTAATAATTTTCACAACTGCTTGATCATTAAGCTCTTTGCGGCCGGATTTGATTTCCTCGTCTTTGATTTGGCTGTTTACAAAACGCAAAACTCCCAGTTTTTCAACCTGGCCCGCCTTAAGAGCTTGGGTAATATCCAGTTGGATTTGATTTCTTAAACTCATATGCTTATTTTAATCAAATTCAATGCTTCTCGCAACTGGTGGTTGTCAAAAATAATTTGATCCCTTAGGATGGAATTGATGCAGGTAAAACCAAGACGTTTTGACCAATTGTTTTTCTTTGGCTATTTTTTCAAAAAATTTGATCGTCGAGTAGGAGAATTGGGTTTACAACCAGCAATGTTGGAATTAATCAAAAAAACCCGAGCCAAATTTAAGGTAGGATTTGCCAACGTAAAAACTAAAAGAATTCTGGAAAAAAAACCAGTTTTACTAGTGGTCAATCATCCTTTTGAGGTTGAAGTGGTGGCTTTGACAGCGGCTTTACCTCCAAGAAAAAATACATTTTTGATTATGACGAGAGAATTTTTATCTGTTGGCGAAAATTTTAGCCAACACATTATCCCGGTTTATCTGAAAAAAAAAGTTTATCAGGAAACTAAGAAATTACTCGGTAGACTTCTGAAAGTTCTAAAAATATCTTATGGTTTTTCTGATAGAGTGGCTCATAAAAAGAATATTGCCAGCATTAAATTGGCAGCAGTAAAAATCAAAAAAGGCAACTTGGTGGTTTTATTCCCTGAGGGACTGAGGGGCAAAAAAAAGGTTTGGTATCCGGGAGTTGGGTACCTGCTCAACTATTTATCCAAAAACAGCCCTGCTTTTTATGTTAAAGCCTATATTCAAGGCAGCAGCCCCTGGTGCATTTTAAGAAGAGTTATCAAGGTGGGTTGGTTGTTTCCCAAAATTCAAGTTACCTTTGCTAAAGCTGTACCTATCAGAAAAATCTTGGCGAAAAAACTAGACTCCAAAAAACTAACTGCTTATCTAAAAAAAGACTATTTGCAGTGGCAAAAAACTCTTACTACAATTTAAAGCTAAGGAGGCAAAACAATTAGCCTTTTGCGGCGTGCCCCCAGTTAAAAGAGTTGCAAAAACACTTTTTCTAGAAGACCTGTAGTAAATTTAGTCGGGGGCAGCAGATTCGAACTGCTGACCTCACGGTTCCTGTAAATTACATTTACAGGATAAACCTTTACACTGTAAATTTCTGTCGGGACGGCCAGACTCGAACTGGCGACCTCACGGTCCCAAACCGTGCGTTCTACCAACTGAACTACGTCCCGATAATTTACAGTGCAAACCGTGCACTCTACCAACTGAGCTAGCCCCCGAAAAAAGTGCCGCGAGAGGGAATCGAACCCACACGGAGTATTATCTCCACGAGATTTTAAGTCTCGCGCGTCTGCCAGTTCCGCCACCGCGGCATAGGAAATATTTTACAATAAATTTTATTGATTTACTACTACTGGAGCCGGGAAAAGAAGATAATTAATTTTGGCTTCCCCTTTAACTTTTTGCAGCCAGGTTTGGACCGCTTCAGCTTTTTTCTGTTCTTGCAGTTGGATTTGCAGCTGAGCTTTGAGTTCTGCTTCTTGGGAAGCCTCTAAAGGTTCATCAGGCATAAAACCTTTGCGTTGTTCTAAGGCTTCGTTAATTTCATCTTCGCTGATAGTGCTACTTTGACTGGCCAGTTGTTCCACTATTAACTGGAGCCGGATCTCGTCGGTCAGAGTTTTTCTGGTCATATTTCTAGATTTAAGAATTTCGTCTAGATCCTGGTTTTGCGCTAAAAGATTTTGTTCGATTTCTTTAATCTGGGCGTCAATGTCTTCTTGAGTAATAGAGATGCTGTTTTTCCGGGCTTCCTGGATAATCACGGCTTTGGTGATTAGGCTATCCAAAACTTGAGTCCCGGCCTGGTTTTCCAACTCTTTTACCAAAGCGGGGCGGAAAATAGGCTGGCCATTGACAGTAGCGACAATTAATTGAGAGCGGAAATTGTAAAGGATAATGCCTACAGCCACAATACCTACAAATAAATAAAGATGTTTTTTGCTGAATTTTTTAAGAGATTTGTTTCCCTCGCAGTATTTGGTCCATTGTTTGGTGAGAGGGTTTAAGATTTTATTTACACCAGAACAGAGTTGACACGGATCAGTTCCTTGACAAAGGAAGCACTTTTTTTTGTGGGTTTGTTTTTTTGTTTTTGTCACAATAGAGCTAATATAAAGGTTTTTTGCTACTTCGTCAAGAGTCTATTTTAGAGCCGCCGCCTGACCAGCTGTAAAACCAGTGGAAAAAGCTTTTTGTAAATTATAGCCGCCGGTGGGGCCGTCCAGGCCCACAATTTCGCCGGCAAAATAAAGACCGGGAACAATTTTAGACTCCATGGTTTTCGAGTTAATTTGACTAATGGGAATGCCGCCGCTGGTGACAATCGCTGTGGCGAAAGCTGCGGTTTTGCTTATAGGAAAAGAAAAATTTTTTAAATAAAAGATGATTTTTTTCACTTCCTCTGGTGTGAGGCTGGCGTTTTTTTTAGTTTTAGGAATGTGGGTTTTTTTGATAAAAACAGGAATCAAAGATAAGGGTAAAAGTTGTTTGAGCAGGGTGTGATATTCTTTTTTAGGAGCGCTGGTGATTTCCCGGTAAATTCTTTTTTTTAAAGTTTTCAGATCCAAGGCTGGTTTAAGATCAATTTGGGCAGTCACTTTTCCATTAAGAAAATCAAAAACAGTTTTGCTGGCGGTAAGGACAATGGGGCCGGAGATGCCTTGATGGGTAAAAAGCATGGCCCCAAAAATATTAAAAATGAGTTTGTCCTGGCACCAAAATTTGAGCCGGACATTTTTCAGACTCAGGCCGGCCAGCTGGGGTAAGTCCGGATCATGACTGATCAAGGCGACCAAGGCTGGTTTAAGAGGTAGAATTTGATGGCCGAGTTTTTGGGCAAAGCCATAGCCATCGCCAGTAGAGCCGGTTTGAGGATAAGACTTGCCGCCGGTGGCCAGAATTACCTGGGGAGCAGTCAAAACTTGACCCGCAGGACCATAAACCTGAAATTTTTGCCCGCTTTTTTTGATTTGGCGGACGGGAAAATTAGTCATTAGCCGGACTTTGTTTTTGGTGGCTTCTTTAATGAGACAGTGAAGAATAGTTTGACTTTTATCTGAAACAGGAAAAACCCGCTTGCCCCTTTCAACCTTACTGGCTACTCCCCGACTTTCAAAAAAACCAATCAAGTCTTGGTTGGAAAAACGGGTGAAAGCGCTGTATAAAAATTTTCCTTGGGGACCAAAAGCCTCCACGATTTCTGCCAAAGAACGATTAGTGGTGAAATTACAGCGGCCTTTACCGGTTAAAAGCAATTTTTGAGCTGGGTTGGAGTTTTTTTCCAAAAGTATTGTTTTTTGCCCCAAAACTGAGGCTTGAATGCCGGCCATGAGTCCGGCTGGGCCTGCGCCGATAATGATAAGGTCAAAATTGGTCATAATTAAGGTAAACAATTGGGCCAGGATTGCTGGCCTCCATGAGCGATTTTCCAGGCAGCGGTTTTGATAGATTCTTGAGCATTGAAACGTAAATCAGCATTAGGATCAGCTTGCATTTCGATGCGGGTAGTAGCCCAGGTAGAAGAAGAGAATTGAAATAAGCCGGCATAAGGATCATTGATTGCGTTGGGGTTCATTCGGGACTCACACAAAGCTATGAATTTAAGAGTATATTCTTCTACTTCATATTCTTGGCTGTATTGGATAAACCATTGGTCTAGTTGTTGATCAGAAACGGGAATATTTGAAGGACTACTAGCCCAAGGTTGGTCAGCCTCGGGTTGAGGTGAGGGTACGGGTGAAGCAGTGGGTAAATAACTAGGACTTGGTATGGGACTTGGTATAGGGCTTGGTATGGGACTTGGTATGGGGCTTGGTATAGGTTGGGGGGTGGGTTTTGATTGAAGTTGATGATAGGAATAGTCTTTGAAAGCTTGAAAAATAATTTGCTGGTTTTGGTGGCGCCAGATAATAATTTGCAGCAACACTCCCCAGCTTAAACCTAGCAAGAGGGCAATTAAGAAAAAAGAAAAATATTTCATATTTTTAATTTTACCAGATTATCTATAAGCTTTTCCATTTGCTGGAATTTTGGTAGAATAAGTAGTGTGGGGCGAGTAGCTCAGTTGGTTAGAGCATCCGGTTTACATCCGGAAGGTCATAGGTTCAAATCCTTTCTCGCCCACCCAGCGTTTTTATGATAAAATTATGATGTTACTAATATGCCAGGATAGCCAAGGCAGTCAAGGCACGTGTCTGAAAAACATGGGATCCAGGTGCAATTCCTGGTCCTGGCACACTTCACTGCGTTCAGTGTAAACTATTCACTGCGTTCAGTGTAAACTATTCACTGCGTTCAGTGTAAACTAAAGTTTGAATAGGACTTATGAATTGTTTTGTTTACATTTTGAAATGTAAAGATAAGAGTTTTTACACAGGTATTACTTGGAACATTAAAAAAAGAATAAGGGAACACAACTTGAGAATTAAAAGTTGTTTGCAAAAAAGTAAAGTCCCAGTTAAATTAGTGTATTGGGAAAAGTTTAAGAATAGAATAGAAGCAGCTCGAAAAGAAAAACAAATAAAAGGTTGGAGTCGAAAGAGAAAGATAGAGTTAATTAAGAACAGTTTACTCTGAGGAGCAGTTTACTCTGAGGAGCGAAGAGACGAAGAGCGGGTGTAGTTCAGTAGTAGAACGTTTCCTTGCCAAGGAAAAGGTCATGGGTGCGAATCCCATCACCCGCTCAAAAAGACTGTAAGGCAGTCTTTTTAGATATTGCGGGATCGTCTAACGGTAGGACCGAGGCCTTTGAAGCCTTTAATCGGGGTTCGAATCCCTGTCCCGCAGCAAGGCACAATTCTGCGCCTTGCTTCGCCAGGAGCAAAAGTAGAATTGAGACGCAGTCAGGCGCCGACTGGTGCCTGACCAAAATAAACAAATGAAATTCTATTATATTTATATCCTTTATAATCTCCAAAAGAATTTCATTTACATAGGTTACACAGAGGATTTAGTAAAGAGAGTAAAATATCACAATTCTGGAAACGTTAAATCTACAAAAACATATTTACCTCTAAAACTGATTTTTTACGAAGCCTATCCTATTAAATCTGATGCCAAAAGAAGAGAAAAATATCTCAAGACTAATCGTGGCAGGACAACGCTCCTAACAATGCTAAAAGATTACTTTGAGAAAGTGAAGAAAAACTGCAGACAATTGTGAGTATAGAAAATTAATTAAATCTTCTGAAAAATGACAAATCAAATATTAAAAATAATCAAAGAAAAAAAGGATACTTCTTGGTGGCGGGAATCAGAAGAAAAAGTAGTGGGAAAATACGGCAAAATCTTTCACCCCAAAAACCTTAATCAATTAACTAAAGAAGATTTTCAATCATTCCTTCTTTTTAAAAACAATCTCCATTGGTGGGGAATCCATCGTCAGCAGAAATTCATAACATCGGATATGCCGAAACTAAAAAGGGTGCTAGGAATACTTCTTAACGAGTCAAAGCCAATCCAAGTAAGGCTGGATTATCTTTTTCCCAAAAATAGAGAAAAAAATATCAAGGGCTTGGGGAAAGCAGTTGTCACTCCAATTTTACTGGTGGTTTATCCTAAAAAATACGGTGTCTGGAATCAGGCGAGCGAAACTGCATTAAAAAAATTGGGATTGTTTCCGGAATTTCAAAGAGGTAGTTCTTTTGCTGAAAAATATCAAAAGGTAAACAGAGTTTTGAATAAATTAAAAAACGATTATTCTATCAGTCTTTGGCAATTGGATGGAATATTGGGTGAAATTATTGGCCGTAGCCCGTTTGAGACGGTAGTCAGGAGAAAAATTCACGATGGGTGCAGAAAAAGGAAGATCAAACGACTAATAAGGTTTTGTAAATATTGTGGCAAAAGAATTGATGTCGATTCAATATATTGTTCTTTTTGCGGCAAGAAAATAACTTCAAAAATAATGCAAAAAACAGATTCAAGAAAATCAAGCTTTAACTCCCGGAAAGAATTATTAGGATACGCAGAATTTGTTAATAAAAATTATCGTTCGGGTGATAAGGGGCTTTTGTATTACAAAAAACTAATAGGTTTTCATAAAAAATACGGTGATATAAATAAACTGTTTAGAAGCAATAATTTTTTTGAAACTATTTATAAAACACTTAAGGCTTGGAATATGAATCAAAGAGGGGCAAGATTAAAAAGCCTGTTTGACATTAAACAGTCAATCTTGAATTTAGAGAATGATATTTTTGGGCTATCTGATTATGAATTAAACACCTTAAAAGAATCAGAACTTAAAAAAATTCTTAATAAGCTTGAAAAGGTTTTCAT
>SDBT01010390.1_pt1 | contig 15031 bp, 7 predicted proteins | sample 2277101 | NCBI WGS metagenome assembly SDBT01 (sample SAMN10404973, study PRJNA504765) | marine sediment metagenome | isolation source: marine sediment core GS10_PC15, 103 cmbsf | place: Arctic Ocean: Southern Knipovich Ridge | collected 2010 | reverse complement strand
TCTTGAAATATAACAAATAGATAGCAGAATATTTTGGCGTGAATATACTACAGGGAGCAACCCGATTAAAAAAATAAAATGGGAAGATAAAAGTGATATTTCAAGACCTGACCCCGGGAACTTCTAAGAGGAGTATACTAAAGCCCTCCGGGTTGTTGGGAATTGCTTCTTTGGTCACAATGGGTTGTCCCGGGATCTGATAGATGCTGGCAGCAAAATTAGCTTTTGAGATATCCAGACCGATAAAAAATGAGTTCTTTTTCATGATAGATATTCCTTTCCTTGCCGAATAAACGATGATATGAGCTTACTCCATTAATAATCGCTTATTTAGCGACGGAAACACTATTTAGCTTTAATCATCAAGAAGGCTGGGTCTTATTCGCAATATAAGTTTTTCTTTTGAGAAGTCTTAGACTTGTTCAGTCTTCTTTATTCGGTCCTTGGTTTAATTTAAAAAACGTTAATTTATTTTAATATATTCATAATTAATAGTCTAATGGAGGAGTGAAGCGACGCAGCAATCCCTATTTCCCTAACCGATATAAGAATCATGGGGACATTCTTCTTTTGTGTTCCCACATTTATGCTTGGCGAAAAGTAAAGTGTATCCCCTTTTATTACAATAAGCAACTTTAAAATATTTTCCAAAAAAAGAAGGACTTTTTTAAATTAATGTCGAATATATTAAAGAGTGTTGTATTTTAATCTTATCCTTCCGCAACTAATGTATTTTTGCATTTCTGATTTTTTTTTAATACCAGCACATTTTTACACAAATTATTAAAATAAATCGAAAAGAGCATATTTATAAATGCAATATTTAAAAAGAAATAATAATTCTGAGGTTCTTTCCTTTCTTATAATGGTCCTTATCTTGATTAACTATATTCAATTTCTTACTAAAACCGATATCAACTTTTCTTTTATAATGATTCCAAAAAAATATTTTAAAAAATATAAATGTGCAATTTTATGAATAAATTGTATTTATAAAATTATTTTGGTAAACGAGAAAAGTTCCATGATTATAGAGGGTAACTAAAGTTTGATTTTAATAAATTAATAATTGATTCATATTTAATTATATTATTAATGAATTAAAAAGTATTAATATATCATTGTCTACTGCGGCAAGACATTGGTTCTTTATTGTTGAAAAATATTTTGATAAACTGTCAAGAATAAAAAGTTGACCCAAGTAATTTTTGCTGACAGGAAGGTGTGGCGAGCAGTTACGTTTTTATTAAAGATGTTATTAATAAATAGTCATAAAAAAAACCTATTGCAAGGAAAAATTAACACAATAATGGATAATTATCAAGAAATAAATATAAATAGGTTCATGCTGTACAGATGGAAAATAATTAGGGAAGGCAGGTATATTGCTGGACCTGCTGTTAAGTATATCTGGAGAAAGAAAGTCAAGGATCGAATGACAGGGGGAAATCTATGAGTGCTTTTTCTTTTATTGATCTTTTTTCAGGATGTGGTGGTCTTTCACTTGGTCTAATGCAAGCAGGATGGCGTGGACTTTTTGCAATTGAAAAAAATCCTGATGCCTTCAAAACCATATTAAATAATTTAGTTGAAGATAGAGAGCATAATGTGGGAACTCCCCGTTTCAATTGGTCTAATTGGCTTGAAAAGAATCCTCATGAAATATCGGAATTTATAAGAACACAACGGCGTCAGCTATCGAAAATGCGTGGAGAAGTACATCTTGTTGCAGGTGGTCCGCCATGCCAGGGATTTTCCCTTGCAGGTAAGCGGACAGGAAAAGACCCAAGAAATGAATTATTTAAGTATCAACTTGAGGTCGTGGGAATCCTACAGCCAGAATTAGTATTAATGGAAAATGTGAGGGGTATAGAAATAGCATTTGGGACCAGTAAGAAACAAGGGAAAAAACAAGAAAATGGGGCAAAAAAAAGTTATGCAAGCCGTATTCGTGAGACGCTTGAAGCAAAAGGATACGAAGTCCAACAGCACTTATTAATGTCTGTTGATTTTGGGGTTCCACAATTTAGATCGAGATACTTTACACTAGGAATACGAAAAGATCTTCTCATTGGAATAGATAAACCCAACTTTCAATATCTTCTTGCCCAAAAGAGGAATGATTTTCTGAGACATCATGGATTGCCCGTAAACCGTTACGTGACCGTTGCTGATGCAATATCCGACTTGACGGTAGATGGTAAGCAACTCGTAGAATGTGTTGATAAGGAATCACCATTTGGATTTAAAGAAATTGTCTATCAGGGTCCAGAGACTAGTTATCAGAAACTTATGCATACTGGGGTGAATGGACGGAAATTGAATAGTTTACGTCTAGTAAACCATCGACCAGAAACCATTCAACGATTCCAGAGAATTCTTTGTACTTGTCGAAAAGGTGTACAATTGTCTAAAAAAGATAGGGTAAGCCTTGGCACAAGTAAAACATCTATAATACCTCTAGCTCCAGAGCAACCTTCACACACTCTTACTACGATTCCTGATGATTTGCTACACTACGCCGAGCCACGGGTACACACAGTTCGCGAGTATGCAAGATTGCAATCGTTTCCAGATTGGTTCGAGTTTCGAGGTAAGTACACCACTGGTGGAGATAGGCGCGCGAGCGAATGTCCTCGTTATACACAGGTTGGAAATGCTGTAGCTCCCTTATTGGCTGAGGCAATTGGGGAGGTGCTATTGGAAATCCTTAATAAACTTCAAACATCAGGTTCCGTGGATTGGTATACAGGAGTGACGAGGCAATTAAGAATCACTAATCGTGGAGGTTCGCAATAACTATGGAAACCAAAAACAACGATTTTCTAGTTGACCTGCTTACGCTTCAGCAAGATGGCAAGCAGGCCATCAGTGCTCCTACGAATTGGACGAAACAAGAGCCACTCCTCGAAGTGTCTACCGAAATAGATGGAATTATCGAGAAACTAAGCGATACGATTCTCCTAAATGGTGGTAAAAATACTATTGCTAGGTGGCATTTTTTCATTGGTTCACCTGGAAATGGTAAATCCGCTGCCATGGGTAAGCTGTGCCGACACCTTATCAAGGACCGCTCGTGCCGTGTAATAGATGAGCACGATGTATACATCGAAGAGCTTGAACCCACTTCGGTACCTTATGTATTGCAAATCTACGAGGACGAGAATTCGTTTGCATCGGCCATGGTTGTTCAAGATGCATCTGTAGTGCGCAATCCTTTTGCGTCTGACGTTGACCCAGCCAGCGAACTCGTAGCTACTCTTAAAGAGGCGTGGGAAAAGGGGATTTCCTTAGTAGTATGTACTAACAGAGGAGTCCTTGAAAAAGCATACCGGGAACGCTACCTCGAACGGGATTTTAATACGAAGTCGTGGTTTAAAATAATGCGGAAATTAATTGAGAATGAGAGCATGCCCGTGAATGACGAACTGGAAGAGGATTGGATCTTCGACAGCCGAAAACACGTTTTCAATAGTGCCAATATTACATTCAGTTACCTTGATAACCACAGCTTGTTACTGGGAGATGACATTTTTGAACGCCTTGTCCAAAAGGCTACAAACGAGTCTCACTGGATTGCTTGTACTGCCTGTGAACAATCTTTTCTTTGCCCGTTCAAGGCTAACCGCGACTGGTTACGCGATAAAGATGCAAGGGCGGAATTACTACAAGTACTGCTACGGGCCGAAGTCCTTTCGGGGCAAATTATTGTTTTTAGAGAGGCATTAGCATTCCTATCTTTGGTACTCGCAGGCTGCCCAAGAGATTACGGTAATAATCATCCCTGCCAATGGGTAAGAGATAAGGTAGGGTCTAGTGATATCTTCGCACTGGCAATACGCAGGATTTATATGAGTGTGTTTGCCTCGTTTTCGTCGTATGGACTGGAGATTGACCCGAAATTCCGTAAACAGCAGATCAAGGCACTTTCTTTGCTCAACACGCTCGCGAGAGACAGTAACTATGATGCAAGTAAATATCTTAAGCACGTGTTAAACACCCCTCCTCCATCGACAAATGTTGGTGTCAAGCGGTTGATTGGTCCGCAAGGATTCCTTACAGAGATCGATCCTTGGCGTGAGTGCCTAACGCAGGATTTCCTTGATGAATGGGACGGCAATCTTGCCGTTACAGCCGCGTGCGAACATTCCCTGTTTACCGAGATTGAAAAACGATGCACTCAAACATGGAGCCAGCTTGAAGAGCTGATCGAGTCTACTCCCTCGCATGAGGCTTCACAGTGTTACTGGGCGCTCCGAAGGTGGAGCAGTAACTTTCTCATGCATTTCGGTGGGTTACTTAAAGGTCGAACTTGCTGGGGTAAGGAATTAGACGAGTTTATCAAGGTGCTTAAAATGATTACAAAGGACTCGGCTCACCGTACAATGGAGGAAAAGCGTCATATCCATGATTTAGATAGGCAATTAGAGACACTCCTTGCAGCTGGAGTTAATGAGTACTTGGGCCAAAATACTTTACCTCTTTCTGATACCGTTACGTTGTTTGGTCGTTGGGTCGCGGACAATCTAAGACCGCGGATCGACGCAAGCAGGAAATCTGGAAGCCTTTCTATTATGGTCAAGTTCCAGAGCGGTGAGAAAGCAGCCCTAGGTGCCCGTGCTTTCCTATGGCTATGCAAGCATTTGCATAGCAAGCTGGATTTAAGGTGTTTCCCGCGGGAGTTGATCACGGGAGTAGCTGATGCTAGAATCAGGGCATCGACAAAAGGATGTAATGCATACGCGTTCGCTAACGAGGATGTTATACTGCTGATTAATGCTGGTAACGGTGATGAATTTAAACTATCCCGGTACGAAGGAGATGTTCAAGTTGAGTAGCACAAATGATAATCTATACCATGCAAGTATAAACGAACCCAAGGTTCATCCCTTGGTGCGCAAAAGCTTTGCTTTCGTGCCCTCAGCGGGAATGCGCCTCGCTCCGGAAATTCTTATACTCGAGTTTTTTCGTGAAGTGTTTTTTGACACTCATTACGGCGCAACAGGAGGAAAAGATCTTGATCCTGATGAACTAGCCGAGGATAGAATACATCTTTTTAAAATAGAAGAAAGGGCAGTGCTCTATTCTCTTCGGGGACGTCGTCGGAAGTCCCGGAACGCGAAATCAAAATCGTTCTTCGCTCCTTCTTATCCATCGCTGGCCAAAAAAGGATGGCTTGGGAAGAACCGTGAACGTGTAATTGTCAATTTTCTACTTGGAGGTCCAATAGCCCAACACCTCTGGGGTGGAGGAGAAACCGAGGACAAGAAACGTGAGCAAGAAAGATTGGCAGGCACGCTGATTCAAGCCCTCGTTGGACATAATTCATTTAGCGGTGACGACCCGCATGGAAAGGAAATCCTATCTGTTGCCTTACGGCATACCTCGTTCGAAATAAATAAGGAGGTTGCCAGAAATAATATCTTCTCTAAGACATGTTCTGATGCAGTTATGAAAATTCCACATGACGAACTGGCCGATTGCATATTCAATGATCTAATCGCATTATGCGAATTAGAAAAAAGGGTGCCTCGCATGCAGTGGTTGCAAGTATTCATGACTTTCCTCCGATTTTCCATGCCAATGTGGTTGTTAGCCCAGATGAGGATTACAAGCCTACTTCACGACTATCTTCTTACTGTTATCGATCAAGGTGCGCAGATTGACTCGATTAGTATAAAAAGAAAAATCAGTAGCCGCAACCGTAGCCTTTTGCATCCTTCCCTGACTCCAACACGGGAAATATTCGAGAAAACAGAGCAATATATGAAAAAAAGAGTAGAACTGAACATCCTCCTCTACCTTCTGGAAAGTGTCAGGCCAGATAAGATTACCAATAAGCGACTAGAGATAAAAGGTGCAGGATCGGGGGTGTTAACCGTAGAGCAATTATCGCAAATAGCCCGAGAAGCCATAGGCGATATGAAATCTAGCAAGTGGTTTCGAGAATTAGCTGGAGAAGGGAAGTTTCAAGATTTTCTCATCAGGGTAGCAGAAAAACATGCTGCATGGCGTGATCCATTGAAGAAGGGGCAAGGAAAAAATATCGACGAATTCTTCCGGGTATTGTACCGTGACAATCAGGGAGATGAAATAGGAGGATACCTCTTGCTTCCCGAAGGGCGTGGGCGTACCCGTGGATTCCGTGTAATTCCAGGTCAATTATTACTAAAAACCATTGCGTTTTTGGCTACCCACGACAAGCAAACTAACATTAACACTCGGGGAGGAGGAAAATTGGTGCTAGAAGATGTTGAGGTTCATTTCAAGAAGTATGGAATTGATTTTAGTTACGCTGCCGATGCGAGGCCGTTGCTCATGCGTGAATTACAGGCAATGGGTTTGCTCTCCGGTAGCCCAGACGCTGGTATTAGCGTTGCCGTAGAATGTCCATACTAGGTGAGGAGGTATAAATAAAGCATGTCAACCATTTCATCAATATTGGGAAGACTCATTAAGAAGTATCAGGAGGATGCATTAGCTAGCGGTAGGGAAAGTCGTCTCGTGGTTCCTGGTCTTTCCAACAAGATCGCCCAGCACGTCCACGAGTATCTGCAAAGTAATGGCATCACTTCCTATCTAGTTATAGGAGATGAACTTACACCGGACAAGGAGAAGTTTTGGATTAGGCCCATTGGTCTGACCAGTAAGCGAATAGGTTCTTTCGTGGCAATCGCGTTTCCTGGCCAGTTGGCACAAATACAGGATTCAATCCGTGGCTCAGGAGGTACTATCCGGTCCGTTACTTTCTCGGAAGAATGGCCGTGGATCGATACTGGAAGTGAGGCATTCCGTTTCGATGGATCAGTGTTAAAGGCTCTGGTATCCCGATGGGCAGAAACCGAGGAACAACGAGAGTGGTTATACGATTTTGTGCTGAAATGCCTAGTCCCGAGTACCAGTACTTACCCTCGACGTGCAAACTTGTTGCTGGAGGAAATTCTCGGGAGGTTTTCTCCATGTCTTTATCCGGAAATAGGCGACGTGCGGTTAAAGTTGCTTTTTCACGCTGGGTTGCCCCATCCAGGGGCTACGTTACCATCGGTGGACAAGCTCATTCGGGAAACGTCGAGGATTTGCGAACGGATCGTTGACCGGTGCCGAAAAGAAGATGACATACGTCAATTAGCCAAGTTTGTGATAAAAAAAGAGTTTCCAAACGATGAACAGGATGTAACTATTGATTCATTGAATATTTTCTTGGACGCTATTGGCCAGAGCAAGACACTGGATCTGGGAGCACTAGGCTTCTTTGCGTGTTGGGCAGGTAATCCGGAACATTGGTTGAGGCTTACTGCAGTTCAACTTGAAAAACTTTTTGAAATTGAGCCTCATAAATCTACGGAGATAACCTGTCGGGTCGAGTGTGACCGAGCCATCATTTCTGATAGCGGAAATTCCATAGCAACGTTTTATGGCGAGGAAATCATTTTCTCTGGCTCATGCAAGAGGCCACAAGATGAAATTGACCGGTACGATTGGACGATTCGCCTTACCTACCGGGGAAGTGTGCTCTCGTCGAAAGGCATTGACTCGGCAGAAGGGAATTTTCATATCATGTTAAATACGGTCGATGCTTTCAAACACTATAAAAGCGGTTTACCACTAAAGCTTACGTTGCTTTCCGACGGAAAGATTCGTATAGAGAAACGACTAAAACTCCATTTATGTGGTGACGGTAGGCCAGCTTTTGCACTTGTCGAACCGGACTTCGAAGTTATTGATGCAAGTATCCGCGGCGAAGACGAAGTGCCTGACAAGAAGATTGAGACAGACGAAGCGGTTTATGTCTATTTGTTTTCTTTTGACGGGGAAGAACCAAGGTTTCTGGACCAAAACGAGAAAGAGCAGTTAATTATCGAGACAGGACGTCGGGGAATTTGGCGTTCCGGTGACAGAATAGACCCTTCGAATGAGGCTAGTGAGCAGGTAATCCGGATGTGCGAGTTCGGAAAATTAATCTCCGTAATCTGCTTTGAAGCCAAGGATATCGAAAAAGGTGAGTTCACCCTCGAAGATGAACTTAGAGTTCAGGTTGCCGGCGACCGCAATAGTAGGATTCAGGAAATTCTGGAGATTTTTGAAGGCAAGAATCGGGAATCCTATCGTCGGCTTGGAAAACTCACCAATGCTTCGCGTAGACGCATTTTGCTTGCCTCTGATATGACGAGTGAACGGGGATGGCGTCCCCTCTTGGTGGATTTACTTAGTCTTAGGTACGACCGTTCTGGTTCAATTGGAGACTATGTTACTTACCGGGGAACAATCAATGCATCAGGGTTTAATGGATTGATATTGCCAGAGCAGGCAATTAAATTATTGCAAGGATATATAACAATTAGGTCTGAAATTATAAAGACAATACAGGAAACTCTTGAACCCTGTGATAACATCCTTGAACACCCCGTTTATGCTACCCATCCCATATACTTGGATAAAGATACAGGTAAAATAGAGGACCTCCTCGTACAGTATTTAGTAGCATATCATAAAATACTCGATTATATACAAAAAGAAAAGGACCGATTGGAGTGGGTCCAAATTTTCGTCTTGCTTTACTTGGATTGCGTTATTAACTGGGATTGCACTGATCTACGTAATAGTATTTTCCTCATTGGTCCATGGCACCCGCTAGTACTTGCCAAGAGATACATGGTTCAATCTGCACTGGTTGCTCGTGCCCAGCGATTGGGAGAAAAAGATGGCAAAGCATTCAGACATCTAACGGTACTGCTAAAGGGAATTACTGGTTACCGGTGGATTCCCAGTCTTCATCGAAATGATAAGTTATTAGAACCGTTGTGCGTATCGCCATCTTCTGATCCAGGATGGCACCTAGCTATCAAACAGAACCTTGGCACGATTGCTGCCCAATCAGGAGTTGGATCACTTGATGGGGTACTTGAGTGTATCAAGGAAAGCCTTGGGTTGGAGACATCTATTTTTGAAGGAAGCACGGAGAACCTCGCGTACTCTGGGATCGCCAGCTTCATGCGTGCTTTTCCATCGAGGCGGTCACTTGGTGTCAGAGTTCGGGGAGGATACTCTACTACCGAGATCGTTTCATCTATAGACCGCTTTCTCCACGCCGATGAAAACCCTACCGAGATGGGGCAACAGTTACCCGGTGGAATTCACCTGTTCTGTGATGAGCAAATCGCTCGTATCGAGGATATCAAGTGGTCAGATCCACCGATCCTGGCGTACCAAACCAAAGACGATGAACAGTGCTTTCGTGATACAACGCCGGATATTTACCTACTTGCACCTACGCGCGAACTCTCGTTTAGGCCTGCAGATGAACGGTATAATTCGCCACGAGGTATTAGCAGACAGTGCGTTTTTAATGAACCCCTTTGTTGGCTCACCGAGGGGCAAACCCAGTTACCAAACAGTGTCTCTCAGGAATTAGATGCCCAGCCTCAAGAGAAGGATGGACTTGGCGGGGCATATGTTGGGACAATAGCGAAGGTATGTAAAATCCTACAAAATCAGATTGTAGTAGTTCGTTCGGTGAACTTACCGTATCGTCTGGATTGCCCTTGGACAGTTGTTCCAGGGGGTGGGCTTGATCCTGCGATTTTTGTCAAGTACGTTCGGGACGGATCTGCTCGTTCCCTGCAAGATCGAGCACTTTGGGACTACAAGGTTGACATTGGGAATTCCCAGAATACCTACTATGTCCTTTCGACAATACCCAGAGGATTTGCAGTTGCAGTTAATGGTTTCTTTGGCAAAGAAGATATTGCAAATAAGTTTATCGAAGAACTCGGAGTACTTGGAATTGCCATAGGTGGGGAAGCCCTCAAGTCCGGTCGCCATGCTTTAGGAGTCGTTGGTCTAGTCGGTACAATTCGCTTGTTTAATGGTACTGGAGGAAATAGCAAAGGAGCTTTCCAGCAAGGCCAGAAGTGTGTAGGTTTCTTGATTCCTATTGACTCATTTGAGTCTTTTTTCGGAAAGAAGTCAGGATCAAGGACTAAGATAGATGAACACTTCAGGAGATCAGATCTTTTAGCAATTCAGCTTGCACTGCCCGTAAACGGTAACTGTCGTCTCGGGATATACGCCTGTGGAATCGAGTCAAAATTTGTATCTCGCTCTCTCTCCCAGATCAAGGCTGTAGAAGCCTTGCAACAAGCCCAAGCTTCATTGGAGCAATTCCGTGCACTGGTCGAGGTGAGCCTCGAGCATGGGGCAATGCCGGAGCGGCTTGGATTGCTTGCGATTCTTAGGTTTGGGCTCCGCATTTCAAGCCCCAGTAAACAAGAGGAGATTCAGTCGTGGATTGAGACCGAGCGACAAATATTTCAAGCAGTACTCCAAGGGCAGTACGAGTATAAGCAGGCTATGCACGATGCTGTAGTTGTGTCCACCGAAGGGCAGTTTCATGGTACTGCCGAGGCCAATAACTTGTCCAGTGGAATGTGGATACGTATCAACCAAAACCATTGGCCAGGAGTTTCGGACACTCCCCAGTTGAATGAAATCCGGGAGCAGCTTTCCCGGCTATTCGGTATTCCGGGGAATATATGTGAACAGCATAGAAGCATCGAAGAATTGCCGTCTTCAAGGCGTGTTATCCCTGAAGCATTACCAGTAATCCCTGCGCCAGTTGATCCAATAAAAAAACAGAAAACTCCCACTAAAGAAATGGACAACGCCCAACCTGTGGAGGTGGGCACAGGGATACAGGCAAGTGGTAGTAGCCAAGTTGTTTTGCCTATTGATCATGCTCGAGTAGAAAGCCATCTTAAAAAAATACTATTAGGAGTTGACGATGCTCGTCGTCCAATTTATTTTGATCCCCAGTCACCCATTGATCCATTGAATAATTTGAATCTCATGGTGTCTGGTTCCCCGGGAACAGGCAAGACACAATTATTGAAATACCTGATATGTAAAATCCGCGAACAAGAAAAGAATGTATTTATCCTTGATTTCAAGAATGATTTTGCCAGTGACCGTGTATTTGCTGAACGCGCGTCTCTGAAGAGGTGCTTTATTAGCTTTGATGGGCTACCGTTTAATCCCCTTATTGCATATCCAGTGAAGCATCCAAATACAGGAGAATCACTAGTTCAAATTGGACAGCATATTTCTGGTATAACATCCGTGCTAAAGCGAACATACGGATTAGGAGCTCAGCAACAAATTGCTGTAAAAAATGCAATTGGTGATGCCTTCTCTTCAATGGGTATTCCAACCACTGGAACCTCGAAGTTTGATCCATCTATGGTATTTCCAGATATGGACAATGTAGGTAAGATTTTAAAAGATTCCAACCCAAATGCATATAATCGGCTTGATCCACTATTCACACTTGATCTTTTTAAGAAACCTTATAGGAAAGAATCATTTCATTCACTAGTTAACTGTTCCATGATTTTAGATCTTAGTCAAATTCCAAGTGATGAAATTAAAAATGCTCTTGCGGAGCTTATTGTTTTATCTGCTCATTCCTATTACAATACTCAGCTCCATTCAGGTGTTATTCGGCAGGTATTAATTTTTGACGAAGCACATCGAGTTCTCGGATCCGATTTTATGACAAAGTTAGTGCGTGAATGTAGGGCGTATGGTGTAGGCACGATTCTGTCCTCCCAATACCCTACCGATTTTCCAGGCGAGATATCTAGCTCGATGGATACCAAGATATTGCACGGCAACGGTAGGGATGCCGATAAGGTACGCGAAATTGTTCAGTTAATTGGATGCAGTGGGCGAGAAGCTGATGTGTCGAACCTCGATCGTTTTCAAGCTTTTGTAGATAACCGTCATTATCCGCATACCTTGATCCGAACGATAAATTACCCCCTGTACATTATATGGTGCTATCTATTGCAGCACAAGAAAGCCACACGAGGGGAGATTGCTAACCTCAAAGGTATCGACATAAAAAAATTACCAATTAATAACCTTGTACGGGAGATTGAGCGGCTTGGATTAGCGGAAGAAAAGGAAGGTTATATATTTCTTTTACCACGCGATGAGTAAATTAAGAAAAAACAGTAAGAATCGGATAATTTCAATAGAAATGGAATTTTTTTCAGAATTTCGGCGAAGATTGCTTTTCTGGTATGGAAATAATGGTAGGAATTTTCCATGGAGAAAGAAATACCTGTCTAAATATAAAATAATTATTTCTGAAATCTTACTACAACGTACAAGGGCAGAAACGGTTGCCAGTTTCTTTAATACGTTTATTGAAAAATACCCTTCATGGAAAAAGCTTGCTAAGGCTAAGGAGTTAGAAATTGGTGAAGTCATGCGACCTATTGGGTTATGGAAAAGGAGGGCTTCGACCCTTAAGCAATTAGCAATATTTATGTCAAATAGAAAAGGTAGGTTTCCAAGATCAAGGGATGAAATAGAGGCCATGCCCGGCGTAGGCCAGTACATTGCTAATGCTATCTTGCTTCAATGCCATGGCGAAGCTCAACCTTTACTCGATATCAATATGGCAAGGGTGCTAGAGCGGGTATTTGGCTCAAGAAAGCTTTCTGACATTCGTTACGATCCATATTTACAACGGCTGTCTTTGGAGGTAGTCCAATGCAAAGAATCAAAAAAAATTAATTGGGCGATCCTTGACCTTGCCTCTTCCACATGCCTTCCAAAAAATCCGCGTTGTAACACTTGTCCATTTAAATTAATTTGCTTGAGAGTGCGTAAAGATACAGCGGGTAATAAAAAGGCAGAAATCAGGTTTCAATAAGGAAGAAAAAGGCTTAGGTTGCCATGAAAAGCAATGTTTGTTGTTTTTATCAATATACCTACTCTTACATTAGTCATAAGGAATGTTAATGAAAATAATACTTTCACAACGTATAGATATAGAATCTGATTATGAGGATGTTCCGTTCTTAACGTACCACTTTCCAAAGAAATACCGAAATCAGATACATACAGGAGATCGGTTCATATACTATCAAGGGGATCGATTCAAGAAGGAGCATCGTTACTATTTTGGGTGTGGTGTTATTGGTGCAGTCGAACCAGATGCTACTGGCGAGAATTTTTATGCTAAAATACTTGAAAGTCAACACTTCTCCAAGAATGTACCAATTTATCTACCCGAAAGTAATGGCTTTATTGAGAGTATTGGCTATGATCAAGTTCGAAACAAAACAAATCCATCTTGGCAAAATTCGATCAGGAAAGTATCAGATGATGCTTTTTTAAGAATTCTGCACTTAGCTCATGTTGATTATGATGTTGGTAAAAAAACCAGTCTATTAGAAGCAGGGATTGATGCTTTGGATGTACTTAGATCCTTGAACAACCGGTATGCAAATATTCAACCAAGAGAACGTGCAAAAAAAATCCAAAATCACTTAGACCGAGGTAGTGCTGTAACTAAAGCGCTGAAATCACTATTGGGTGCAAAGTGCCAGGTATGCGGATGGATGGGATTTAAAAAGAAGAATGGAGAAGACTTTATCGAGGCCCACCACATTGTTCAGTTGTCAGAGAAGAAAGAAGGATCTCTTTGTACTGAGAATGTAATTTTGCTATGCCCGAACTGTCACAGAGAGATACACTATGGAAAACAGTTTTTTGTCAGTGATAATGAAGAAAATATAGAGATTGTTTTGTCTACGCGAAAAGCTACGATCAGGAAAAATACTATGGAATACCTTTCTCAATTAAAGAAAATATAAGGGGTTAGGACTCAACATTTGACAATATCAATCTTTCAGTGTCAAATGTTGAGTCTTTTGGTCAATTTTCCACATATTCTTGGGATGGCAGTAAATTCAAACAAACTAATTTAGCATAATAGGGACAGACACCCATTTTTTAGACAATTAGTATTTTACTTCAAAATTAGACAAATAATAAGGCATGCTAGTTCAATTATAATTCAAGAGGTATTTTAATGAAAAAAAAGATCGGATTAGAGAAATTCATCGATTTTATCTAAGGGAGAAAGAAGTTTTATCATCATATCATTCAAATTCACCACATGGTAGGATAGAAGGTCAGTTTGGAAGGCAACTATCTGTAAAAGGATACGAGCATGTAATAAGAAGAGTGCGGGGTCAGGTCTTGCAATATAACAAATGGATAGCAAAATATATTGGCGTGAATATACTACAGTGAGCAGGGCGATTAAAAAAATTAAAACGAGAAGATAAAAAGTGATATTGCAAGACCTGACCCCAGGAAGTTCCGTAATTAATTAAATTTTACTAATTTCGATTAATGTCTATGATTTTATTTAAAATAATAAATGAATTTTAGAAAAAATTTAATAAGCTTAAAATTAAATAAAAGGAAATTTATATTTTAAGATGATAAATAATATTGAAGAAAAATTTCGTGATTTTATTTCTTTGTCACAAAAAACTTTTTTGGAATACCATATAAAAGCCAACATGTTTAACAAATTAAATAATCTTACAAGTAAAAATATTGAATTAGTTTTTATTTCTACTGTTGAAAAGCTAGAAAAAAGTTCAGAATTTGATCTATTGGTAGAAGAAACTTTAAATCTATATTCTGGAGATTATCATGGTAAAAACAAATCTGCATGGGAGCAGGCGGTGAAAGATTTTTTTCGCCGTTCAGGATATTATTATAATTTTTTTGATGGTAATAATATAAATATCGATGTCTTATTTAAAAAATATTGCGAATCTTTTAAACAACATAAAACGGAAATTATATATTTAGCCCCGTTGGAATTTGTAGATTTTAAACCCGATAATTTAGTTATGGATTTTGGAACTTTTCAAATTCGTAAATTTTCTAAAAATGAATTAGAAATAATTTTTCAAAATCAGATCAATGAAATATTCTATCCAGGGGCAGTTATTGATTTAGATCTTATGCAAAATTATTGGTATATATATTTCACACAAGAAGAAGAAATTACTAAAATAGGGTATATTAATTTAGGTTTAGATTTTAATTCTTTAGAAAAAGTAAAATCGAAATACACTAATTTTCCTCAAGCCCTCGAACAAAAACTACGTATCCTTTCCCTATATCATTGGCAAGCAGATTGGTGGAAAAAAGATACTAT
>SDBT01010389.1_pt1 | contig 15032 bp, 12 predicted proteins | sample 2277101 | NCBI WGS metagenome assembly SDBT01 (sample SAMN10404973, study PRJNA504765) | marine sediment metagenome | isolation source: marine sediment core GS10_PC15, 103 cmbsf | place: Arctic Ocean: Southern Knipovich Ridge | collected 2010 | reverse complement strand
AGCAGTTCTCCATTTGCTATGAAGACTTGCTGGTCTGCCCCCCTAAAGCCAGTCCAGGTATAATGTTAGTCTGAGGTAACAAAAGCTTATAATGTTCAATCCTGCACAATTGAGGCAATTGTTGGGTGACAATCGCTTGATCAGCAGTTATGCTCATTACCAATAAATGAATGACTTTGTCTACGCTCCGTAAAACGTAAATTGGGTTTAACTAGCGTGTTAGTGAAGCTATTGTGGAAAGATTCATCCTACAGAGTTTTACCCTCGTGGGCGGGTCGCGGCCTAATCTGAGGATGCCCGAAAAAGTCGATTTAATATCCGCCATGCTCGAATATCCTGCTCCTACAACCATGGTTAAGAGGTATTGACATTATATACTCCGAGGTATATAATAAGTCATATGAATAAAGGCAAAAAATTGAGACTGATCACACTGACTTGCCTGCGTTGTGGTCACGAGTGGGTACCTAATAGACCAGTGGAGCCGAAAGTCTGCCCTAGATGCAAGTCTCCCTATTGGAACAGACCCAAGTGGAAGGGGGTAAAAAAATGAGAGCAGCGTTATATGCGAGAGTCAGCTCGGAGGAGCAGGTCGAAGGATATTCGATAGACGCACAGAGGAGAGCCTTTCAAAAGCTTGTTGAAGACAGACACTGGGAAGCGTTCCATGAATATGTCGATGAGGGGAAATCTGCTAGAACCAATAACATTGATAAGCGTCCGGCATTCAAAGACATGATGGAAGATGCGCTGGTGGGTAGATTTGATGTCTTGGTAGTTCACAAACTTGACCGCTTCTCGAGAAACTTGCGGATAACACTTGAATACTGTGACAAGTTATCCAAGGCTGGAGTAGATTTTCTTTCGATCAATGAACAAATGGATTTTACAACACCTTCAGGGAAGGTCCATCTAGCTATGGTGGGAGCTTTTGCCCAGTATTACTCTGACAACCTTAGCCAAGAAACTAAAAAAGGGTGGCACGAAAGAAGGAGTCAGGGAATGTATTGCGGTGCACTGCCATTTGGTGCCATGAAAGGAGAAGACGGAATACCGGTCCCAGATATTCAGGAAAGAAAAGCCTATGTCGACGACCGAGAAATAAGCGTCAGAAATCATGAAGGTTTGGAAATGGCTTTTGAGCTCGCCACGCAAGGCAAATCAGACAGAGAGGTCGCTATAGCGTTGAATGCGACTGGATACCGAACCACTGGGACACATGGACCAAGGCCCTTTTCCAAGGATACGGTTAAGGATATGCTCGTAAACAGATTTTACATTGGGCATATCAAGGATGGAAATGGGGGTTGGTTAAAAGCCAAGCACGAGTCGCTTATCAATCCGGGATTGTTTGAGGAAGCACAGAGGATGAGGCAAAAGAATAGGACATCAACCCATCAGCATACGGTGCAAACCAAAAACATATACTCATTAACGGGTATTACTTTCTGTTGGTATTGTAGAGAAAAGGGACATGAAGGGAGAATCCATATTTCCTGTGTAAAGAACGGCAAACCACGGATGGGATGCTACAACCGTGCAAAGGGATGGGATTGTCCCCAGAAATCGGCATCTTTGGAGTTGTATGAACAGCAACTCAGGGCTTATCTCGAAACGTTCTATATACCGGAAGATTACCAGCAAAAAATACTAGACACCCACAAGAAGCTACAGGCAAGCTACAACGCTAAAAAGGAGTCAAAACAACTCCAGGCCACCTTACAGCGATTGAAAGAACTTTATAAGTGGGGTGACATTAGTAAAGAAGAATACCGCAGGGAAAAGGATCAAATAGAAGGTCAACTGACTAAGTTAACCCCATTTAAAACTACTGCTGAGCCGTTAAAGGGATTGGCCGAGTTTCTTGCCAATATAACCATAGCTTGGGACAAAGCGAGTAATGAGCAGCGAAACAAGCTAGCTCGGTGCCTATTCCAAGAGGTTTGGGTAAAGGATAAGGAGATGGTGGCCGTCAAACCACAGCCTGAATTTGAACCCTTTTTCAGGCTCAATTGGGAAGAGTTTTCTAAAGTAATGAAGTCTAGAGGCCAAGCCCCGCCGGGGTCGCCAAAGCCTGGACGGTTGTACGTACGCCTCAATAGCCCTCCGTCACTTAGCGCATACAGCCCCGGTAATAGTGGTATTACACACTTTCTAATGGGTCCTCTTTCTTATGCAGCCTTGTCTGTCCCAGAGATAACACCAGTCCCAGTGCGAGAGCGCCGACCGCGGCACAGGCCCAGAATGCGAGGTTGTAGCTTCCGGTGGTATCAAAAATGTGCCCGGCAATAACCGGTCCGGCAGCACCCCCGACCATGCTGCTGAAGAATACGATACCGAAGAGGGCGCCGTGCGAACGTAGCCCGAAGTACTCGGCAACGATAGGTGAAATCACGGTGAATAATCCACCGTGGGCAAAACCATAGACGACGGCAAACAGGGAGAGCATCCAGAGCTCTCTTGCCAGCTGCAGCCACAGGAGAGCCAAGATAAGCAGGATAAAACAGATAATCATGGAGAGCCTGTTGCCGATACGGTCGATAGCAATGCCGGTGACAAACCGCCCCGCCATACTTATTCCACCGATAGCCGCCAGGATGCCGGCCGCCGTCGTCGAGGATATACCGATGTCCGTGGCGTGCGGGACGATATGCACCATGATAATGAGAAGGCAGAACATGGTGGCGAGATAAGTAAGGCAAATCGTCCAGAACTGCCGGGTGCGGACCGCCTCATGTAGATAAAACCCGCTTTCGGCAGGTTTCGAACTCTCTGCCTGGCTTTCCTTATCTCCATCTGGCAAGAGCCCCATGCCAGCAGGGTCACGCCGCAACAGCTGCCCGATGGAAATGAGCAGTACCATCGCTATAGCGCCGATGATAATGTAAGAAGTCTGCCAGCCATAAGCTGCGATGAGTATGCTTGCCACCAGGGGTATAACGAGTTGCCCGGTACCAGTACCCACCTTCGCGATGCCGGTCATCATCCCCGTCCGCCGAACAAACCACCGCGCTATCGTGCTGAGGGGGACGATGTCAATCGAACTCAACCCGATGCCGACCACGACGCCATAGAACAGGTACAATTGCCAGACGTTATTGAGCCCCGACATGAGCAGGAGCCCCAGCCCGAAGAAGAAGCCGGCCACCGTCATCACAACCCGCGGGCCAAACCTGTCATTCAACCTGCCAACCAGGATGCCGAGGAATCCCGCAATGAGCAGTGCCAGGGACTGAGCGCCTGATAGCGTAGCCCTGGACCAGCCAAAATCGGCAAGCAGTGGCTTGAAAAAGACACCGAAGGCGATAAAGATGCCGATACCTATTGCCTGTATGCCGAAGCCGGAAGCGACAATATTATATCCGTAGAAGTACTTGGGTCTCTTCATGCTAGCAGTCAGTATAGCTTTTCGGAACAGGTAAATGCTAATCGGGTTAGTTTGCCCTCTCAATTAATTGCATTTTTCCCAACAGATACTTAGAATATGTTACATTGAGCAAATAACCTGTATATTTACCCCAAACTGAAAGGAGGCAGCAAAATGAAGCTGAGCCTGATTCAAATGAATAGCGGTAATGATAGAGATTCCAATGTTGCTCGAGCATGTGATTTCATCGACCAGGCAGCGAGGGAGAAACCGGATTTAATAGTGCTGCCCGAATTCTTCAACAACCTGTACTTCGCGCAATACCGTGACTACAAGTACGTGCAATGGGCTGAGCAGGATGATGGCTTCACTATCACACGCATAAAGGAAAAGGCAAAGCAACACAGCGTTTACATCATCGCCACAATCTATGAACAGGACCAGCCCGGTATATGTTTTGATACGGCAATGGTGATTGACCAGCAAGGCCAGGTAATCGGTAAATACCGGAAAACACATCCTGCCGGCTACAGGGCTTTGGAGTTGATTTATTACCGGTACGGGTCCAAGTATCCGGTATTTGAAATCCATGGCTGGAAGGTCGGTATTGTCATTTGTTACGACCTTCATTTCCCGGAGTCGGCGCGCTGCGTTACGCTGAATGGAGCAGAATTGATAATAGTGCCTTTTGCTTCCCCCATGGGCTATCTCTCCCCGGACTCAAGCAGCCTACCCGACAGCACCGGGCCAGATTCGATAGACAAAACAGGGTGGTTGAGCAGATGGAATGCCCGGATGACCTGTCGCGCTATAGAGAACATCGCTTTCCTGGCGCCATGCAATCACACGGGGCAGGAAGGTGACGCCGTCTTCTGTGGGAGCAGCAGGATCGTTGACCCCAAAGGAGAAGTCATTGTCGATGCCGGAGAAGAGGAAAAGGTAATCACCGCCGAGCTGGACCGACAGTTTCTCATAAGTGCCAGACAGACAACGCCTTTCTTAAGGGACAGGCGCCCCCATCTATATAAGCCGATTGTTAGCGAGACCGAGGACCTGCCTTTAGCTTGATTCCTGAATAAAAATGGAGGTACTGGAAATGGATATCGATAAAAAGATACGCGACGGAGTAATCCAAGCTCTTCCTGAAGCAAAACAGATTAAGAACCAGGAAATAAGGGAAAAGGTTTACGATGCCTGGGCGGTGTCATTAGCCACAAGTGGATATAAGAAAATTGAAGATATACCCGCCTCGGGAAATCCCGGCACTCCTGTGATGAAAACCGGTACCCAGGCAGACCATCTCAGGTCTGTGGCTCGTTTATCGGCAGCTATTGCGAAGGAATTAGCAGACACCTTCCCGCAATTTAACGTAGACATGGATGAAGTAATCGCGGGCGGACTTTGCCACGACCTCGGCAAGCCTTTTGAGTTTGATGCAGCCAACCAGGAGAGATGGAAATCTGACCCTCGTGTTACCGGTTGGCCTTCAATTCGGCATCCGGTATACGGAGTTCACATCGCACTATCCGTAGGCTTACCGGAGAAGATTGCTCACATAGCCGGTGCCCACTCAATGGAAGGTGAAAATGTCAAGAGAAGCCTTGTGGGAACGATTGTCAATCATGCCGATTACGCATATTGGAGAATACTGGAGTCGGCCGGTGTTTTGAAGACATAACAACACCAAAAGTGGAATTCTCGTAAATACTATAATTACGCAGTTCAGCCGCTAATCTAGTATGCGTTCCGATACATCTCCACTATTTGCTTGGCTTCTATCTTTAGTGGCGGTACTTCCAGGCTGAATGGGCACGTCCTTATTACGATGTTGGCTACTTCTTCAGCGTCTTCCAGCTTACAGCCCAGGTCACGAAACCGTAATTTCATTCCCACACTCTCCAGCCACTCTTCAGTAGCCTTTATACCATCCGCTTTACCGAATACTCTAGTGCCTACTGCTTCTATCCTTTCTTTTCTGGCAGGAAGAATGAATTCCATAAATTTTGGCAGCAAAGCCGCCAGGCCATCTGCGTGTGCCACATCGTATAGCGCGCTTATCCCGTGTTCAATATTGTGGCAGTGCAGACCCCTCCCACGCCCTCCGCCCAGGGTGGCGAGAGCACACATAGCAATGGTACTGGTCCATGACAGCTGAGTACGTGCTTCAATATCGTCTGGTTTGACTAGTACCCGTGGCAGGTACTCCACGACCATTCGCATCAAATGCTCCCTTATGCCATCATTCACCGGGGCATGTCCTTCAAGCAGGATATATGGCTCAATGCAATGAGCGAAAATATCCATTCCTCCCTGCGCAGTTTGTTTCTTGGGCACCGTAAGTGTGAGTTCGGGGTCAACGATGGCAACCTTGGCTGCCATACGCCAGCTGGTAATCGGTCGCTTTTCGCGGGTGTCCCAGTTTGTAATCACCACTGCGTTGTTCATTTCACTGCCGGTAGCTGCCAGCGTCGGTACCTGGATAATTGAAGGTGTCGTGTCAACTACTACACCCTCGTCGATTCCAGACAATGCACGCTCCCAGAAAGGTTCATCGTGGGTACTGGCAACGGCTATCGCTTTGGCCGAATCCATCGCGCTGCCCCCACCCAGACCGATAACTACATCTATTTTTTCTTTTCGCGCCAGACTGGCGCCTTCGTCCACCATAGTATGGCGTGGGTTTGGCTGTACTTTTTCAAAAACAATTACATCCAGGCCGTTTGATTCCAGCTCACTGATTATCCTGTCCAGTAACCCAACGCGGCGAATGTCGGGGTAGGTAACGACCATCGCCTTTTTCCCAAATTGCCTTGCTTCCTTACCCAGCTCATTTATGCTTCCGACGCCAAATACCAGCTTGGTTGGTACATGCATTACGTATGTCATGGCCGTATATCCTCCAGCGTTATATTTACCTGTTTTCGTATTATCGCGGGAATTATAAAGTGGCTACAGGCATATGTCAACTCAAGATGCGCATCTCCCTATCAGGCGGGGGGCAATGTTGAGTATCTGGGGCTGCTCCAGAAGATGTGGTACAATTATTTGAGCTATGCCAGCTTGTCACTATTATTAAAGGATAGCTAGTACATTTTTAATTCAACGCACTGAGAATAATTTGATTACTTAAAGGAATGGCGGAGAGAAAAGATGATAGAAGCAGTAATGTTAAATCCTGCAGATAATATCGGTGTCGCATTGGTGAACTTTAAACCGGGGGCAAAAGTGAAGATATATGGTCGAGAGGTCCGGGTTAAAATGGCCGAGCCCATTCCTTATCAACATAAATTCAGCGTTATACAAATAGATTCCGGTCAGGAGATAATAAAAGACGGCGTGGTTATCGGTAAAGCCACTCAAGATATTGAGCAGGGCCAGCATGTCCACATACATAACATGACCGGTCTCAGGCTGAAAGTAAATTAAGCGGGGAGGGTAGATGGAGTTTTTAGGTTATTCCAGAAAAGACGGCCTGGCAGGGACACGTAATTATATAGGCATCATATCAAACGGGGTCTGCACATCGGATGCGGCCAACTGGATTGCGAAAGAGGTAGATGGCTGTGTCCCTTTTACACACAGGGAAAACTGCTCTCTGGTTTCCCCCGATAAAGAAGTGATAACTCGCACACTTATCAATCTTGGGAAGAATCCCAATCTGGCCGGTGTGCTTGTTGTGAGCGCCGGTTGTGAAAACCCGGGCATTGACCCGAATATCATTGCCAATGGTATTGCCGAATCGGGCAAACCAGTTGATGTATGTATGCTCCATCAGCCGGGTGGTGTGCGTTCTGCTATATCCCAGGGTATGAACACCGCGCAGAAAATGGCCAGTGATGCCTCCCGAATAAAGAGAGAACCTATGTCTGTATCACTTTTACGGCACGGGGTGGAGTGCGGTGGCTCAACACCTATCTCAGGCCTGGTAACCAACGCTGCTCAGGGTACCGCACTTGATTTTGTTATCGAGAATGGGGGTAGCGGCGGCTTCAGTGAAACACCGGAGGTCATCGGAGCGGAACATGTTATCGCCGAGAGGGCGGTTAATGACCAGGTAAAACGGGAAATGCTGAAGGTAGTCCATGACTATGAGGAAAGGCTTATGGCCAGTGGCTACGACCTCTTTGGCTCGAATCCTGACCCCCAAAATATCTCGGAAGGATTAAGTTCTATTGAGGAAAAGTCGGTAGGCGACGTCCGTAAGGGTGGGACAAAACCATTGATGGAGGTTGTGGGATATGGGGAGGTCCCCAAGGGTAAAGGTTTGTTTTTCATTGACACCCCGGGCCATGACCTGCCATCATTAACCGGACTGGCGGCAGCCGGATGTAATGTCATTACATATTCAACCGAATGTGCCGTCCCATATGGATTCCCCTTTGTGCCGGTCATTAAAATAACGGCCAAGAAAGAGCACTTCGAAAAATATTTTGACATTTTGGATTATTTGGTGGATATTGAGAAAACCATTACTGATGCCAGAAGCGTGGGAAAAGAGTTGTTTGACCTGATACTGGAGGTTGCTTCAGGCAGGAAGACGCAGAATGAACTCATTGGTTATGTTGGTGCCTGTGACCTGTGGACCATAGTTCCCATGACATAGACTGGTCATTAGTATAGTTAATTTAAATTAAGGAGGACAGAAATGGTTAGCAAGAGAACACAGGAACTCCTCAAATCCGATGCGGAAAAAATTGTGCACGGTATGCACATCGTCGGCCGGAACATGGGTATAGTCGTGGAAAAAGCCAATGGCATATACATTTATGACACAGAGGGCAAGGAGTACATCGACCTTTCATCGCAGCTGATATGCGTCAATTTAGGCCACCGGCGACAGGAAATCATCGACGCCATAACGAAAGCCCTGAACGAGATAGACTTCGTTACCACTTTCTTCGGTGTCACCAATCCGTACATCATTGAGGTGAGCGAGAAACTGGCTAAACTAACGCCGGGAGACCTGAATCACTTTCACTTTACCTCGGGCGGTGCCGAGGCCGTAGATTCGGCAGTGAAGCTGGCCCGTTTCTACTGGAGCCTGAAAGGACTGGCCGGTAAATATAAAATCATCAGCCTTTACGCTTCTTATCATGGTTCGGCCGGTATATCGACGAATGTGACCGGCCTGGGTCGCGGCGCCAACCAGAACCCCTTCGGGCCGGTATCCCCCGGCTTTGTCCACGTGGCCCCGCCGTACAGTTACCGCTGCATGTTCGGGGATGTCCCCGACTGTGGCCAGGCAAGCATCGATTACCTGGAATCGGTAATTCAGGCGGAAGGTCCGGAGAGTATCGCCGCTTTTATGGCGGAATCGATAATGGGGGCAGCGGGTATGATTGAGCCGCCCCCCGGATGGTGGCCCCAGGTAGCAGAGCTATGCAAGAAATACGATATCCTGCTCATCGTCGATGAAATCATGTCCGGTTTTGCCCGGACGGGTAAAATGTTTGCCTGCGAGCACTGGGGCATCAAAGGTGACATGATGACCATGGCCAAGGGGATTGTCAACTCGGCGTTGCCTTTTGCCGCGGTAGCGCTCAACGATAAGATTTACGATGTGCTAAAGGGCAACATGCTAGCGCACGGCTTTACCTACAGCGGACACCCCATCGCCGCAGCGGCTTCCTCCGCTGCTCTGGATATCTATGTGAGAGATAATGTCGTTGAAAATGCTGCCAAAGTGGGCAAGCATATCAAGCAACGCCTCGAAGCTGAGTTTGTACCACTGCCATGCGTCGCCTATGCTGACGGCCGCGGCGTTTTTCAAGCGCTGGAACTGGTTAACGATAAAAAGACAAGAGAGCCAATCGACCAGCAGACCAAAGATAAATTCTGGCAGGACCTGTTTGAGGCGGGCATTTTTACCCGGGTTATCGGCTGGCGGGGAAACAGACTGTTCATCTGTCCGCCCTGTGTCATCACCATCGAGGAGGCGGACAAAGCCCTGGATATTATAAAACCATTGGTAGCGGGGCTTAAGCCCAAATAGCAGTTGGCAGTCCGACCAGGGAGAACTTGGTTCGCTAGGCGGGTGATATTTACACAAGGCGAGGCGATGTAATGAAAATTGTGTGTCCCGACGGGACAGCTGAGATACGGGAGCTGCTGACATCTGAGTCGGAAAAAAAGCTCGATGCATTGGGGTCGTTCGTCTGGTTCAATGACCGTGCGGAGACATCACAGGGCTATTTGCAGCGAGTTAAAGATGCCGACGGAATCATTTTAAACTGGGACCTGCCTTCGGAGGTAATCGAGTCCTGTCAGAAGCTGCAGATTATTTCCTTTTTAGGCGCAGACCCCCGAAAATTTTTAGACCTGTCCCTAGCCACCAGAATGGGTATCGCCGTAACCAATACTCCTCACTATGCGGATGAGGAGGTCGCCGCACACGCCATGGCCCTCATACTCAGCTGCGCCAAGCGTATCGTGCATTTCAACAGCCAGATGCACCAGGGAATATATGAAAAAGGAGACTTCACCGCTGAGTTCTGGGGCAAGATATTAGGTGTTGTCGGCTTGGGAGGTATAGGAGCGGAGGTTGCACGTCTGGCGCAGGCATTCGGTATGCGTGTCCTGTGCTGGACGCAACACCCCACCTCCGAACGGGCGCGCAAGCATGGGGTGGAATTCGTTACGTTAGAGGAGCTTTTCCAGCAATCGGACATGGTCACCCTGCACGTGACGCATAAACCGGAAACGGAGAAGATGATTACCAGAAGCCTGCTGGAATCCATGAAACGCGGCGCTATCTTCGTGAATACCGCCCGGGCCGAACTGGTTGATAACTTAGCTTTAGCTGAATTGCTTCGGGAAGGGAGACTGACTACAGCAGGTATGGATGTTCATGATGAAGAGCCAATGAGGCCTGATGACCCCTTCCTGAGCATAGAAAATGCCGTGCTGACTCCTCATGTCGCCGCAAACACCGCCAGGGCCCAGGGCAACATCCTGAAAATTGCGGTGGACAATGTGGCAGCTTTCTTTTCTGGTCACCCAGAGAATATATTAAACCCCGAGGTACTGCCTTAACCGGCTTATCCTTGCCTTACCGGGAACAAGGACTATGGATTAGGGGCTCAAGGGCCTGGTATTTATAGGAAACTGCTTTTCTTTACTGCTTTGGATTTCAGTCGTCCAGTTCGGTGAGGGTTTGTTCACCGTATCTAAATGCCTTGTCCATTCTGATGAAAAATCGGTCAAACGCAGAGGTTTTTTCTATGGTTTTCCTGACGGCGGTATGAAGCATCCCATCCGGTTTGTTAAACGGACAGGTGCGAAGGCAGACGGCACAATCCACTCTATTCTTTAGCCAGTAGGTCAGGCAATTCATTGCTTTTACCGGCCATTTAAGCACATTGACGCTATTTGAGTTGTCCCAGGCTTTATCGGTTCTATCGCCAGACACGATTGCTTTGCTGGGGCATGAATCAGCACAGATTTTACATCTCTCGCAGAAATGCTGTACGCCCAGGTCTACTGGCGAATCCGTTTCAAGGGGGAGTTCGGTGAATACTTTGCATATTCTCACCCGTGGCCCGAATTGCTCCGTTATGAGCAGGCCGTTTCTGCCCAGCTCCCCCAGTCCGGCGTCTACCGCCAGGGGAATGCTTAGCGCCATATCATTACCACAGGAGATAGCATGATAACCCAATTTGCGGATATATGTCGCCAGGGACGCGGCCGTGAATGCCATCTGGGAATAGGCTAAATCCGTACCGCCTTCTACCGCCGGACTCCTCCTCAGCCGTTGATAGTCCATGGCGATAGCCATCACAATGGCATATCTGGCCCAGGATGGCAATTCTATAGGGTCGCCCGTGTTGGCTATGTCGCTCCTGATGGCGTTATTTTCCCCCCAGTGCGAATAAATCCAGGCCGGATTAATTTCACAAACACCCACCTGACCTGCCCCAAACCACCGGGCCACACGCTTAATTTTACGGGTCGTAGCAGCCTTGTCCGAAGTATCGACCCTGTTTTCATCGACGTCTGAATCTCTGGAGAAGAGGTACTTCCTGACATAAACATCAACAGTTCTGCCCGCCTGTTTCAGTGCGTAGTCCTCTTGTCGATACCCTTCCTTATCCTTCTTAGTGGGGTCCCTCGAAAGCGCGCGCTCAATTACTGTAGCTGCACCCTTCTGTGTCGTCCCGATGTCGTCCGGGGCAATTATTTCGCCTCTTTGGAGCTTCGAGAACCCACCGTTTCTGTCATCAAAGCGGGGGATTGGGCCGGTAATAAATCTTTCGTACGTTGCTTTCTTTACCCTGCTCATTCTCCAACTTCCTTTCTTATATAATTATGGGCATTATTGGATACGTAAATAACTTTTGTCAATTCGGATAAAATCGTGGTCTCAATGCTAATCATTATTGCACTTTTTACCTGGATAAGTCTGTCTTTTTTTAAATAATATGGAACCTTCTCATAGCTTCTGGATTGGGATTACGATTTACTTAATAGCACAAGCTAATATAAAATACGCTATCGGCTCAACTCCATTCAAGCGAAAATGAAGGAGAGGAATTCATATGGTCACGATGAGTGGTGCTCAGTACATCGCTGAAACCTTCAAGGGATATGGTGTTACTCACGTTTTCTTCGTCCCGGCCATACTTCACGAAGGTCTGATGGAAATGGAAAAGCGTGGTATAAAGCGGATATTGACGCATGGTGAAAAGGCGGCAGCTTATATGGCGGATGGGTATGCACGTGCTTCGCATAAGCCGGGAGTTTGTATGTCACAATCCGTTGGAGCCGCCAATCTGGCGGCGGGGCTCCAGGATGCCCATCTTGGGTTGTCCCCTGTAATTGCAGTTACAGGTCGCAGGAGGTCTCTGTACCGATACCGACACGCTTATCAGGAAATCGAGCACAAACCCATGTTTGACGCGGTCACCAAGTTCAATGCCACCGTTGATACGGTTGAACAATTACCTTTGCTCCTTCGCCAGGCTTTTAGAGAGGCGGTTTCCGGACCACCGGGACCGGTGCACCTTGAATTTCAGGGGATTAGAGGTGAAATTATCATGGAGCAAAGGGCTGAACTGGAAGTCGTAATTGAAGAACAGTTCAGCCGCTTTCCCGTCTTTAGACCTGAGCCAGAGCGAGATTTGGTCCTGCAAGCAGCCAGAGTCCTTGGCCAATCACAGAGGCCAATCATAGTGGCCGGTGGGGGAGTAAAAGCCTCTCAAGCCTGTACCGAATTAATTGAGTTTGCGGAAAAGCTCTCCATCCCGGTAGCAACTTCGCTAAACGGTAAGGGAACGATTTTAGACGACCACCCCCTTGCTGTTGGCGTAGTTGGGTCGTACTCCACTCAGTGTGCAAACCGGGCCGTGTCGGAAGCCGACCTGGTTTTGTTCGTCGGCAGCCGCACCGGCAGCCAGGTCACCAATGACTGGAAAATTCCCCGTCCGGGCACCTCTGTTATGCAGATAGATATAGACCCTTCAGAACTCGGGAGGAACTACCCAGCAAAGGTGGCCCTTTTAGGAGACGCCAGAGTAACATTACGTCGCCTGATTGAGACCATAGAGCCTGTTGAACAGAGAATACGCTGGCTTCAGCGTATAAATCAGGTCAAGAAAGAATGGAAAGACCAGATTAAAAAAATGTACAACTCTAACAGTATGCCCATCAGACCGGAACGCCTGTGCAAGGAGATTACGGATTTCCTGCCCGAAGACGCCCTGTTAATTTCCGACACCGGTCATTCCGCAATTTGGACCGGCACTATGGTAGATATAAAACAGGCAGGGCAAACATATATAAGGTGTGCTGGCTCCCTGGGGTGGGCCTTTCCCGCAGCACTTGGAGCTAAATGTGCTTTACCTGACAGGCCCGTAATATGCTTTACCGGGGATGGTGGGTTCTGGTATCACGTGGCAGAACTGGAGACGGCCGCCCGATATGGTATTAACGTCTTAATAATAGTAAATAATAACCGCTCCCTGAATCAGGTGAAAAAGGGGGCGGAAAAAGTATACTCTAACGGAAGCGGCAGTGCCGATGATATATGGAAGTTTACCGATATCGATTTCTCCAGGGTAGCGACAGCTATGGGCTGCTCTGGTATACGGGTGAGAAAACCGGATGAGTTGAAAGCTGCGCTGCATGAATCTCTTGCTATAGACAAACCCGCAGTAATCGATGTGGTCAGTGATATTGAGGGAATACCGCCGCCTGTTTGGACCTGATGTATCGAGCTTAATTCTTTTTTAGAAACCAGGGGCGGATACTGGTAAAACTGCGCTGATAGCACAAGAGGGTAATCAATATTAGAGCTAACATTGCTATATCGAGATAAAGTGATTGTTGTGTGGAGAGCTTACTCTGAAATAACCTGTCAAAAATGCCCAGACATCCGCAAGGTTCAAAACCCATTCCATGAGTGATGAACCACACATTGCTGGCAATGAAACCAGCAATCAGCAATGAGGTCAAAGCGGCAACAAGCTTGGTGGCAACCCCTATAATTAGCAGTGCGCCGATGGCGATTTCAACATAGGGAAGCCCGTAAAATAAGAGCCTGGTCTGGTACAGGGATAGAAAATCCAGAAAACCGGGGAAAAATGTCTCAAACAATTCTCCTTGAAGTAATAATTTTCCTATGCCCGAGACCAAGAATATCATCCCCAGGGTGATACTTGCTCCCAAGCCTAGCCAGTGCTTGTAGCGCATAAAGATATACCTCCGATAACCTGAAACAGTAACCCTCAGCCCTGATTATTAGTCAGCCGTAATGGATGTTAGCACTGCTATTAGGTATAATTCAATGCCGATTATTATTTTCGTTCAGATGCCACTACCCTATGTTAAGCTTCCGGAACATCCATAAAATCAGGCCTTTTTTTATTTTTTAGGATTTATATCGACAATTGGTGGTTACTATTGACTTACTGTGTTAAAATAATAAATCAAAATTATATATATACTCTTGACAATTGTAAAAGCAAATACTATTTTATAAGTAACTTATTTGCTAAAATCTATATCAAAGCGGTTATCTGACCAGCATGGTTAAACCATACACTCGTAAATTATAATGTGAGTGTATAGTTAATCACGCAGAAACTGGTAAAAAGGGGGTGATTGAATTCAGTTATAACCATAATAATCGGTTAGCACTGTATTTTCATCAATTAGGAGGTAAAACTTAGTGAGAAAAGCGATAGTATTAGGGTTATTGTCCCTACTGTTAATTGTCAGCCTTATTGCTGGCGCTTGTGCCGCTCCAGCCCCGGCTCCGGCACCCGCTCCCGCTCCTGCTCCGGCACCCGCTCCCGCTCCTGCTCCGGCACCGGCACCAGCACCGGCACCAGCACCGACTCCAGCACCATCCCCAGCACCGGCACCAGCACAACCTGAGAAAATATGGACTCTGATTGCTCAGTGTCACGCTGGCGGTGGCTCCACCTTCTGCAAGGGGGTGGCAGAGTTTCAGGCTAACCTCGAGATTGCCAGCGGTGGCCGGCTTGATATGCCCCCGCACTCCGGCGGCGAAATCGTCCCGTCGATGGTAGAGCTTGACGGTATTCACGAAGGCGTGCTCGACTTCGCCACCACCTGCACCATGTACTGGATGGACCGCTTCGGTCCCGCCACCAACCTGTTCACCTACCAGATCGGCGGTCTTTCCCCCACCGAGCAGTTCTTCTGG
>SDBT01010388.1_pt1 | contig 15033 bp, 13 predicted proteins | sample 2277101 | NCBI WGS metagenome assembly SDBT01 (sample SAMN10404973, study PRJNA504765) | marine sediment metagenome | isolation source: marine sediment core GS10_PC15, 103 cmbsf | place: Arctic Ocean: Southern Knipovich Ridge | collected 2010 | reverse complement strand
GAGCCCCTCCAGTCGTCCGGCCGCCTGCTCCGGAGAATCCTTGCGCACTGACGACGAGCCTCCCTTTGGTCACGCCGCTCCTCCCTGGCCTGCGCCAGGTCCACCACCACGAACGCAGGCTTGGAGCTGAACGGCCGCTGCCGGCAGCCGGGGCACTCCAGCCGCGACCGGTCAGCCCGGGGGTGGGTCTGGGCCAGCCACTGGTGTCCGCAGTGCCGGCACTCGACCCACCCGGTCAGCCAGTTATCGCGATTCCCACTCATCACCTACACCCGTGGCATCCGTGGCACTTTGAGCACCACCACGGATCTCTCACGTTGAAGATCCTCCCCATCGTCCGGAAAATGAACTCCAGACCCTTCACCCTCTCGAAGCGTGGCCTCTCGTACCTCTTCACGATCCACCTCCGTACTTCTCCCGGCCGGCACGCTTGGCGGCCTCCATCTCCTCCTCGATGGCCTCGAGCTCGGCGTCGGCCTTGGCGTCGACCTGGTCGTGGGCGTCCCGCCCCTCGGCCGGGGTTATGGCGCCGGCGGGCGGGGGGCGGCCGGGAGACAGGACCCGCCTCCACGCCCACCGGCAACCGGCCACGACTCCGACGGCCAGCGCAGGGATGGCAAACCAGCGCTTCCAGTCAGCTCGGAGCCACTTCCAGGCTTTGCGTATCCAGGTCATGCCGACCCCAGAGGAAACGGCAGTTCGTCGCACTGGAAGCCCGCGGCCCCCTTGTGCCCACCGCCCCCTCGAGCCTTGGCGATCTCGCTCACGTCGATGTCTTCTCGGGTCGAATACATGCTCACGGTCCACTGGCCCTTTCGCCAGACGAACGTGACCATCATGTGGTACTTCTCGGCGTCCCAGATCGAATCGAAGAGTTGGGAGTTGGTCATGCCCTTGTTGATGACGATGACTGGGTGGCCATCCAGTTCCGACTCGAAAGCGCACGAGCTGGCGTACTTGGTGTTCTGGGCCTTTTGGTAGGCGAGACAGGCCTGGCCCTTCTCGACGGTGTCTTCGATGAACCCGGCGAAGAGATGTTCCCACATGACCATGGAGTTTTCTGGCCTCGTATCCTCGTTGATCCTCACTCCCCACTGGAAAGGCATCACCTCCGGATCGGCATCCAAGTCCCAGACATCGTACCGGCCGAGCAGGTAGACCGCCCCTGGAACGGACCGGCCGAAGAAGAACTCCCAAGCCAGCTCGCAGGCGGCCTTCCCGATCTCCCGGACCCCGGCCATTCCTTCGGCCCCGGCCCCACTCGCTTCTTCGATGGCCGATTTGTGATGGTCGATCCAGACGAGATCGCACATTCCTGACAGCGCGACCATATTCTTGAATGGCGCCGGCGGCCTGGACTGGAGGCAGAAGTCCACCATATAGACTTTCTGCCGCGGGCTGGTCTTGCCGGTGATCTTATCCCAGGGGAACTCGTCTCCGTAGTTGATTCCGATGAGTTCGACTTCGGGGTGGGCTCGCTTCACGATGGCGCCCGAGCAGTGCCCGTCCAGATCGGCGCTGTGATAGAAACAGAGATCTCCCATGTCTTCCTCCTCACTCAGTTGATGCCAGTCACTTCGGCGGCCTGGGGATGAACTTATCCAGGGCGTTGCCCGCACCGTAGGCGACCAGTGACGCCAGGGCGATGGTGATCCAGCCGCTCTCACTCAGCTTGCCGAACCACGCACCCACCGAGCCCAGGGCGAGCACGATCAGGGCGAGGAACAGCTTGGACCCGCCGAAGAATGCGTAGACCTTTTCCATGTCAGCTCCTCCGATCCCAGACGGCGCGATGGCCACGCACGTCCAGGTGGGTGAAAGTGTTGTACCGCCCGATGCCGCCCACGGCGTGGATCTCCTCCGCGATCTCCTGCACCACGTCCGGGTCCACGCCGCGCACCGTGATGTCGGCCGCGGTACCGCGCAGGTGCTGGGAGTTGCGGCTCGACCGCTGCACTCCGATGTCCCCGCAGTCGGGGCATTTGACGCCGTGGAAATCCCCGTGCTGCCGGCTGCCGAGGTAGCGCTTCTCGCAGCGCCTGATCTCCCGGTTGTACCGCGCACACCGGCAGCCCCCGCCCCGGTTGATCTTGACAGGCTTGCCCCCGCAGCGGGCGCGGACGTGCTCCAGGACGTCGACCAGCTCGGGCGACACGTCGCCGGGCTCGAGGCCGTAGCCGCAGCCGCAGGGACAGACGAGATTCGGATCCGATTCGTGGCTGAAATGCTCGGAAAGCCTCATGACGGCCCCCGGCCTGGCTTCTCGCGACTCAGGCGGTCGAGCTGTTGAATCACCTTGTCCAGCCTGCCGTTCAGCTCGCGCACCTCGTCGGCCGGCTCGCGGCCCACGGCGCCGAGGCCCGACGCCACGAACACGACGGCGGCCACGAGGATCGCCAGGCCGGCGATTGCGGCCTTGACCCAGGTGCCCGCTGCGCCGACCCTGGCGACGGTCCGCGCTCCGGCCGTCGCTGCCCTGGCCTCGGCGGTTTCCTGGCCCCGGTGCCATGCCAAGTGCCCGGTCACCTTGGTGCGCACGTCGTCCAGCTTGGGCACCATGCAGCGCTGGGTCTCGCGCACGTCCTGGACGATCTCCAGGATCCGCTCGATGTCATTCGCCACGCTACTTTCCCCTCCGGCGACGCATCATGCGCCGTTGCCTGCTGCCGCGCTTGCGGCGCCCCGGGGCGCGTCGTCTGCGGATCTCGGTCGCCATCGCGCCTGCCTATCGCAGCCCGCGGGTGAAGCGGGGTTTCTCGACATGAACGTTGGTGCCTGCGGCGTTGGTTCCGGCCAAGTAAAGTGTTGCATTGATGTCGTCCATGATTGCTCCGGTGCCTGGAGTTGCGTCACAGGTGCCCTCGAAACAGCAAACCAATTCACCGCCTGAACTGTGAGTCATCTTGATTTCGTAGTCGGTGTCTGCAAGCCCGGCAGCCGCGACAGTTGAGCTTGTGGCCACACCGCCTGAATTGTAAACCTTGCAGAGTAAGGTATTGTTGCCCCAGTAGACCTCAATCTTATTATTGTTCCCCGCTGTACCTGGTACGTAGGCTGCGTAACGAATCGGGCTTGAAGTGACCCAGCTTACCGGCGAACGCACCGTAGCGGTGAAGGTCCAGTTCCCATTCGCCGGTAGCGGCTGCTTGATCGAGGTGACGCTAGTCGTACAAACGGCAGTTGAATCTGCATCCGTGAAGCAGCCATGATCGACGGGGGTGGATCCGGCATATAGCATCGCCCCGTCTGCAATCACCGTCGCTGACGTGGTGTCCAACAGCAGGCGCAGTCGTCCAGATTGCACGCCCACGCCGGTGGTGCGCGTGTCGCCCTTTCTCGTCCACGTCGCGCCCGGGTCGCCGGTCCACAGCGTTGTCGTGGTCGCACCAGTCGTACAATCCGCGCTGGTGAACTCGATGAATTGCACGTAAGCCGTTGCGGTGCCCGCCGCGGTCATCAGCTCGGCCAGGCCGTAGTAAGCGGTCGATGCTGAGATCGTCTTGCAAGCGCTGTCCAGCGATATGCTGTTCGTCCTGTCGCAGAGCATTGACGCCGCGCTGCCGCCGTGCGCCAGGTTGGTGTTGTCCTCCGTGGCGTCGGACGTACCCCCGCCGGATGTCTCGATCCAACCCGTCGGGCTGCCCGCCGCCCAGGATTCCACTGAGCCACGCTGCGCCAAATTATCGGTCGCTCTGGGGCCATACACCCCCCCGCTTCCGCTCGCGGGACTGCCCACCCGGCCTGTGTTGGGGGGTAGGTCTACAAGATAGGGCTCACAGGTGCCCCGGGGGCAGACGACGATCGCCGGGGGCGTGGCGCTGACCACCTCGACCAGGTTGCCGCTGCTCGACATCATGCCCCGGTACTGGCGACGGAGGTCGGTGAATTCGGCGGCGGTCTTAACCACGCCATCCCAGTAGGCGCAGTGGCCGAGTCGGCCGAGCAAGGCCCCAATCCCAGCCCCATCGGCGCCAATGCTGAGATCCGAGGAGTTGGCGTAAACCGGACCAGCGGCCACATCCGACGTGACGGCGGTACGCTCGTCTACGTATAGGCGCATCTTGCTGGCGCCGCTGGAGATCCAATCGTAGGACACAGCGATGAAGGCGGGGCGGTTGGCGACGAGGGCGGCAGTGTCGGTGATCATAGTAGCCGAGCCCATCGCACCATCACTAGATATGGCAAAAATCACGTCCGCGTGATCGGGCAGAATTGCCCATCCGACAAGATTGATCGCCATCGTTATGTTTCCTACGGCCACTGCCATCCCGCCGGTTATTGAGTCCTGACTGAGCACGCAGAACGCGGAGAAGTCCCCGGCCGGCGGGGCGATGGTGCTGGTCAGGTCGATGGCCCCGTCAAAGATCCAGGCGTGGCCCTGGGCGCCGGCGAGGGTCGCCGGCCAGGTGCCATCCGTGACGCGGGTGGATGAGCCGTTGACCGTGAACACCTGCCCGCCCACCTCTGCGGCGTAGGTGCCGGCAACCGGCCTCTCGAAGGTGATGGCCATGGTGGCGCCGGCGGGGTCCGGGGCGCCTGAGTAGTTGAGGTGGTAGGTGTCGATCCACCCGGAGCCGGTGAACACCTCGAACCCGCACAGTACGGGGGCCAGCAGAAATCCGGCCAGGACGATCAGGACGCGGCGCATGATGCCTCCTACAGGCTCGGATCGATGTGGATGAACTCGATCTGCCCGATGGCCACGGTGGCGATGTGCGAGCAGTTCGGCCCGGTCAGCCGAAAAGGCCCGACGCACGCGCCATCTGGCACGCTGAACGTGTAGCCGCCCGCGGCGGTGGTCGCGGCCGGGGCGGCCCCGCACGTCACGAAGGCACGGTTTCCCCTGGCGCAGATGACGTACGGATGGCCGGCATCCGGCAGGACATAGTCGGCCTCCGTGGAATCCAGGTCGATCGTCCCGGTGACCAGGTCGTCATCGATCGACGCGCCGGCGTAGGCCTGGGCGCTCCTTATCTCCACGGCCCCGGCCAGCACGATGCCTGCCAAGGCCAGCAGCGCGAGCACCATGGCCACCACCGCGCCGATCCGGATTCGTCCGCTCTCGTCTCTCAGTTTCATGGTCACACCTCGCTTTGCATCCGTTGGATAGAGGTCATGTGGGCATCCGCCAGGGCCTCCGCGGCCTTGGCCCCCATCTTTCTCGGCTTCGTCTTCTTCTTCTCGGCGCCCGCAGCCGCGGCCTGCCCGGCCATCGAGGCGAAATTCATCTGCATGGACTGCACGAACCGCGGACGCATGCTGGGGTCCAGCGGCTGGTCCATGAGGTAGCTGAGCTGGATCCGCTTTGCGTAAGACAACGGCTTCCCGTCGGCGATGCGCCCCAGGATCTGCTTCATCATGGACTGGTAGAGCCTGGGATATACCACCTGCAGGGTCTCCACCTGCTCGCGGGTCAGCGTGCCAGCGGCCAGGTCCTCGAGGGCGCTCGTGGGGTTTTCGGTCGTCTCGAGCCGGCGGAACCACTTCGCCAGCATGTGCTCGGGGACATCGGGCTCACGCCCCTGGATCACGTCGATCACGGAGGCCGGCACCAGCGGCTTCGGGGCCGTCTCCAGTAGGTAGTTGGCAGCCCTGGCCGCGGTGATGGCCAGGTGGGTCGCCAGCTCCGGCATGGTCCGGTTCAGCTCCTCGAGGCGCCGCTCGAGCCGGGCCTGCATGACCTCGGGGTTGGCCACCATGCCCTGCAGGTCGTCCCGCACGCTACGAAACGCGCTCTGGGCATCGCCCGCCTTGAAATCCGCCCTGGGCAAGAAGGACTTCACGGCCGCGGGGACGGTCGTGACCCGAAGGGCCCGGCCGGGCTGGACCACGTCGAAGAACCGGCTCACTCCGGACTCGATCTTGCGCGTGATGCTGCGCGTTATGCCGTGCAGGGCGCCGACGCGATCCAGGATGGCCCGGGTGTGAATGAGCTTCGCCGGATCCAGGAAGGCCGGCAGGATGGCCCCTGCCGCGGCGCCGATGGGGCCGCCCAGGACGTAGCCGGCGGCCCCCATGCCGATGACCGCTCCCTGGCTGATACCCGCCTTGCCGATGGCGGACAGCTCCTTCTGGATGCCCACGGTGTGCTCCGCCTTCTGGAGCTGCTGAAACCACCGCTCCGTCCCCTGCTCGATCTTCTCGATCTTGGCCATGTCGGAGGCGCTGAGGTTGTAGACCTCCCCGTGCTTTCGCGCCAGCCGGGCGCGGTTGCGCATGTGCCTGGTCCAGTACTCGTAGTCGAGGTCGTTCTCGACGTCGCCCAGGCGGTCGATGAACTTCCGGTGGGCCCCCGGATCCGCGGTGTACTTGTACTCGAACTCCCTGCCCTCGGCGACGTGCTTCCCAATACGGGTCTCGAGGCGGCTGCCCATGCGGTAGCCCTGCATCTCGAGGAACTCGGTCCAGACCTCATTTATCGCTTTCTGCTTTGTGGCCATCGCGCCGAAGAGCTCTTCACGCTCGAGGAACCCCCGGACCTCCTCGTAGGTCTGGCGGTACCACTCGAAGGTGGAGTGGTCGGCCGAGGTGATGCCCTTCCTGCCGGCCAGCTTGGACGCCTTACGCCCGATGTCTCGCTTCAGGTTGTCGAGGTGGTTGAACACCCTGGCGGCGGTGTCCTTTGATACGATCTCGGTGGAGATCCCCGCGATGGAGGCCGGGTCGTCTATCCGGGCGAGGACCGCGTCGATCTTCCTATCCCTCGAGCTCGCCAGGGCCCGCAGGTTCTTGAGGTTGGCCCTGTCACCGTAGTCGCCGGCGCCGGCGCCGATCATCTTGGCCAGGCCCCGCTCCTCGCCCAGCACCCCCCTGAGCAGATCGTCTGACTCCCTTACGATGGATTCCTCGACCCCGGCCTGCACGTGCTCCCGGATGTGCTCCGGCTTGAGCTGCTTGGTGTGGGCGAAGATATCGTCGGAAAGGTCGATCACGGGGGCGGCCGACCCGGACATCTCCCTGGCAATCGCGTCGCGCGACTCGCCCACGTCCAGGGTCCCGACGCGCCGCATGTCCCGGCCCTCCGCGGTGTCCCCGAGCCAGGTCTGCAGCCGGTGGGGATCCCGGCCGGTGATTTTTCCGGACGCACGGGCAAACAGGCCCGGCTCTCCGTCCGGCCCGGCCTGCCTGAACTTGCCCAGGAGGGCCTTGCCCTTCCGGAGCCCGGCACCGGTGAGCTCGCCCAGGCCCCTGATGCCGCCCCCGACCCCTCCGCCCAGGAGCCCCCCCATGCCGCCGTAGGCCATGAGCTGCTCGGCGGTGAGAGGCTTTTCCTGGATGGCCGCCTCGGATATGGCCTGGCCCAGGCCGTAGACCATCCCCTCGGCGCCCTGCGCCAGAGTGCCCGCGGCGATCCGGCCCTTGACGGTGTCGCCGAACTTCTTGACCAGTGCCTTTTCGACTGCAATGGACGCCCGGGTTACCTGGGCCGAGGGCGCCCGCTTGAGGACCTCCCGGACCCCGCGGCCGGCGAGTCGGGTCACGCCCGCCTTTACTCCGCCGGCGGCGACCTGGCCGGCCGCGGTACCGCCACCGGTGAACAGGGCGGGGATCACCGCACCGGCGATCTCCGCGCCGAGGGCGAGCTCGGGGTTGACCTCGCGCCGAGCCCGGCGGGCTGCCGGGTCCACGATTCCCGTGGCCATGAGAAGCGGGTCGGAAATTCCAAGGGTGGCGCCCGCGGCCCCGGACTCCAGGACGGTCTTGAGTTGCTCGGTGACGCTGGAGTACTTCTTCTCGAGGAAGGCCTTCTGTTCCTCCTCGGCCGTCTCGAACCGGTAGCCGGCCTCGAGGGCGTTTTTTACCGCGTGCGGGGTGAAGTCAATGGCCGAACGCTTACCCTCGCGGTCCACGATGTTGATCTCGGGGACCTGCTCGGGCTTGTAGTCCCACCATTGTCCGGTCTTGGCGTACTCCTGGATCTGCTCGGCGTCGAGCTGGTGCTGCTCGCCGTCTTTGGTGTAGACGAACGGCAATTCACTCTCCCGGGGCTCGGGCCTTTCTGTGCGCGACCTGGCGCTGGAAATTCAGCACGCCAAGCTTTGCATCCGTTCTCCGGTTGACCAGGTCATCCAACTGCTCGAGCTGGGCTCCCACCCAGCCCAGCTCCAGGATGTTCTCTGGTGACCCCATCAGCTTCATCTCGGCAGGGGTGAAGTTGGCTCCAGCGCCATTGAGTTTTCCGAGCGCCAGCGTCAGTTGGCCCGCAATCACCATGCCCCTTTTGGCCGCTGGTCCAACCTTCCACCATTCGTTGCCGAATCTTGCCCTCAAGGCGCGGGCCTCGTCGAGAACCGCCCGGACATCCACATACCCGGTCATCAGCTCCGAGGATTTATCCCGATCCTTCTTCGTCGGTCGCCGGCCGGGGACAACTTCGAGGCCCCCAGGAGCACTGGGCCCCTCTGCGGCCGTTGCCTTCCTGGCGGCCTGCGACCTGCGCGCCGCCCAGGATTCCTGCTGGGCACCAATGGTGGTCCGCAACCGCAAACCGCGCTGGAACCCTTCGTAGGATTTCTGCTGGAAGTCCTGTGTGTACTCGGCCACCTTCTGATCGTGGGCCACCTTTAGCGCCATCACCTGGTTGCGCGCCTCCGGAGTTGCGTACTCCAGGCTGATGGAGTCCAGCTTTCGCCCGGCCGCTTTGCCCATGATGACCCGCGCGGCGGCCTTGGCGGTCGACTCGTCCTTGAAGCTGCTCCTCATCTGGCCCAGCAGGCTCTGCTGCATGCCCACCCGGCCGCCGAGCTTCTTCAGGTTGGACTCCTGGGCCCTTATGTCCCGCTCGATGGCGTCTCCGATGATCTGCATGGCGTAGTTGGGCGTCCTCGCAAGGGCAGCTCCCATAGCCCCCAGGGCAATCCCGATTCCGGCCATGATTCGCTTACCGCCACTTCCCAGAAGACGATCGGGGTCGACCTCGGCGCTCGCGAATTCCTGCTGCAGATCAGCAAGCTTTCTGGTTTCCGTATTGATGTGCTCGAAATGCGCTTGTTCACGATCCCTCTCCTGCTGTTCGAACTCTTCGAATTCTCGGTCGCGCTCCTGGAGTACTTTCAGCTGCTCCTCGGCCTTGGCCTCGGCCGTGTCGGCGGCGAACATGTCCTTGATCTGGCCCAGGCGGCTGAGCTCGGCCTGGGATTTGTTGGACTTCGCCGCCAGATCCTGGAACTCATCCATCATCGCCCGGCGAGATCCCGGCCCCTCCGGGTCGATCAGCTTGCCCTCCGGCGTGGCAACTGGCTCCTGGTGGGGCGCCGTGAACTCCTCGATCTGCCGGGCCCGCCCCTTCTCGAGGATCCCGGACTCGCGAAAGACCTGGGCCAGGTAGCCGGGCATGGCAGGACCTGAGCGGCTCATGGCAATCCTGCGCATCCCTTGCTGGAGCGGTCCTGGCGTGGGGCCCAGCTTCCCAGAGGTCAGCACGGCGGGCGGGGCGCCGATTCCCCCAGGCCTGAGCTGGGTTGGGACCGCCTCGGTCTCTGGTATGCGGCTCGGTTCGGCGAGAAAAGGGAGTCCCCTCACGTCCTTGATGACAACAGGGCGTGTCTTGGCCGGGATTGGGCTACCCGGAATTGGGCGGCCCTGCGGTGTCATCGTCATGCCCGGGGGAAGTGGCCCGCCCGCTATGTACCGTTCCATTGCTTCGTCGGCCGCCTCCTGTTCTGGCGACAGCACCCTGGTGGTCGGCGTCTGGATCTGCGCCACCCCGGCGCGCATCGGCTCCGGGATGCCCATCGCGGCCTCTGCCTCGAGCTGCAGGAGATCAAACTCTGGTTCAAGATCCCGGCCCTGATACGCAGCCATGGCCTGGGCGACCATCGGTGGAATCGGTAGCGGTGGCATGCTGCCCTCCTGTCAGGCCTGCTAGTCCTTGAACATGGGCCGGACGAAGTACTGGCCCGATTCCAGGTCCTCGATGCGCTTGTTGAGCAACGCCACGGTCGCCAGCAAGACCGAGACCGCCGCGGCCTGGTCCAGGGCCAGGTCGCCCTCGGGTGTCTCGACAACGATCGACTGCCCCACGGGCGTCTTCTGGGCGTCCTGCGCGACGATTCCGAACCGCTGCCCGGGCCCCGCGCCCCGGGCGTCCGGGTCCTTGTAGTGGTAGGCCAGCGGCTGGATCGACGACAGGAACTCCTGGATCTCCCTGCCGGCCGGCTCGATGTCCTTCTTCGCGCGGCGATCCGACAGAATCCCCCCGATGAGCCCGCCGGCCGCCGACATCATCCCGCCCATGCCCTGCTGGGCGCTCTCCTGCTCCTTCAGTGCCTTCTGCAGGCGGAGCTGGTTCATGGCCGAGGTCTGGCCGGCCATCATCTGCTGCATGCCCATGTACTGCCCGCGGGCCTGCATCTGCTCCTGGGCGCGCAGGATGGCGGCGTAGCGGTTCGCGTCCATCGAGGCGCCGGCGGCCATCTGGGACCCCATCCTGGCGGCCAGGGCCGGAGACACGCCCCGCTGGGATGCCGCTACGGCCTGCCCCCGCCTGGTGGCCTGTCCGAGTCCCTGCTGGAGCTGCTGCTGGGCGGCGCTGGGGCCGCCGCGGCCCAGGGCGGCATTGTGCAGGGCCTGGGCGAACTGCGGGTCGGGCTGCCACTTCTCGAATTCCCAGTCGACCCCGGGTGGCCGATTGAATATATCGAACGGATCGGCTATGCGCTCCCATGCGCTGCCCGCCGACCCATACGGATCGCCACTCCAGTCAAATTCTGATCCCCCAATCGCACCCCCATATAAGCCAAGGGGATCTGTGAGTCGCGCCCCCTTTCCTCCTCTGCCGCTGCTCCCCTGACCTAAATTCTCAGTTCCCCACCATCCCATGTCAGCCCCCTCGATTCGTGTTTCTGCGGTTCCAGTGACCCTTGAATCCGCAGGTGAGCTCGACGGCGACCAGGTCGCAAGCTCGGCCCGGTGTGTCGAGATTCGGGACCGCGACATCCTCTATTACCAGCTTGATCGCGGCACACTTCTGGCGTGCGGGCTTCCACCTGAGATTGTACGGGTAAGACGTAGCCTTGCTGGGACAAGTGAAGTCCCGAGTCTCCACCACGGTCTCGGCGTCGTAGTCCAGGTACATCTTGACACGCAGGATGTGACTGGAAATCCACTCGCCAAGAATGGTAATCCACCAGATCCGCTGGAAGCCGGTGAGGTTGGCCATGCGGATCCAGGGGGGTTCCAGGCTCATTGAGACAAAACCCGGGCCGGACGGGCCGTCAATCTTGTATCCAGCGGCCTTGCGAATCGTGCCGTCGTTGTGGATCGTGTGGAGATCCCCCTTATAGAATACCGCGTCTCGCTGTTGCACGCCCCTGGCGCTGAGGGTCGTCCAGCGATCGTGCTTGTAGTCGAAGACGACCATTTTCCCGTCGTTGTCCATTCCCGGAAAGTAGATCCGCGAGTTGACCGCATCCGGGAGGCACCGCACGATCGGGTAGCCTATGAATTCATCCTCGACGGGACTCGAGATCGGGGTGAGTTGCAGCCCCGGTGTCAGCAGTTCCAGCCCACGCTCGGACTGGAAGATCACGCCGAGGTCCGTCTCCTCCAGGCATCGGGGATTCGACAGGCCCACGCCGGAGGAAATCAGCCGAGGCTGCAGGAACTCACCAGACGATCCAAAGACATCCGGCCCACCCCCGGCCACGGCATAGATCCGATCCTCTGCGAGGGCGATCCAGTAATCACCCAGGGACGCAATCCCCGCGACCGGCACGGGGAGGCGCTTTTTCTGGTAGATGGAAAACTCGGGCGCTATGCCCTCCCGCTTTGGTTTGGTGAACCACACGTCACAAGGATCTTCCTCGGAGATGCCGAGGATGCGATCCTGGTGTCGACAAAGTTGCGTCATCGGCGGTGGACAGGTGTTGTCCAACTCCGACCCAGCGCTCCCGTCGGCGTAGGGAAGGCGGTTGTCTTCTATGCTGACATCCGATGCTCGTGACCAGTAGTCTACATAGAAAACACCGGGATCGTTGTCGATGTATCCCTCGTAGTGGAATTCCGATCCGCCAGCCAGGGTGCGGTAAATCACGATGCGGACATACTGAGAGTTTCGATACCATTCCCCGGCGCACAGGGTCTGGATTCTGAGCGATACCTCGTTTTCGGTCCCGGTCAGCGTCGTTTCCCGAGGAATCGATGGCGCCGACGCATGCCACAATCCGTTCCTGTCTGTCCACTCGTATATGAAAACCCACTGGTACATGGATTCCGGGGTCAGCTCTCCATCGCCTGTGGCCCTGGTCACGCCGATAGACATTGGGGGATGCAGAAACGCATGGTCCTGGAGTTTTCCATCATAGCAGCGGATCAGCCCCCCTCCAAACAGCAGGTCGAGATCCAGTGAGGCCGGGCGCAATCCCTTGACCCAGTAGTCTACCGTGGCGGTCCGTATTGTCTTGGCTCCTGCGAACTCCTGGCGAAGCGTTGTCCACAAGAACTCATAAACACTGACGGAAACGACATCGGGCAGGCCTTGATTTGCCCTGTTCTGCAGGGCGTTCAGGAAATTGAACGCTTCCGTCATCGGCGGGCGAGTTATCGAGCCTGCACTTTGGCCCTCGCGATAGGAAGCCAGCACGCCGGATGGCGGGAAAAATCCAGCGACCGCAAACGGAGAATGACGCAACCAGCAGTGAGAACGGCCCTTGTAGTAGAACGCCTTGGATTGGAGCCGGTAGTGGTACCAGGAGACATCCTCGCTTTGATCTCTACCGCCGGGTGCTACGAACAATGCCCTCACCGACCGCACTCGCCTATAGCCACTGCTGATCTGCGTTGCATCGGCCCAGATCCGGATCGCGGAATATGCGGCCCCCCTCTCCCAGGCATCGGCTGGCTCCTCGGCCAGGGTGAGCTGATTCACTTCGTACCCAGCCAAGGACAAGACGGGTACGTTGGAAATATGGGGAGTGGCCAGATCTTCTGAGATCATGCCGTACATCACACTACCCGAGGTAGTTATGTCGTTTTGGAAGGCGTAGGCCAAGAAAGTCCCCACATCGCCCGAGGTCTTGTCCTCCACCCGCGCACAGGTAACGGCGTAGAGCGGATCGTAACTCCCGGTCGCTGCCAGGATTACATCCCGTTTCACGCCGGCCGCATCCATCGTGATTCCTCTGAGATTTCCGGACGAGTCCCTGAATACAGCGCATGAAACATCACCGTAAGTCGGATCGACCAGGGCGCAGATGTCGAAAATCGGGTAGGCGTCCATATTGTAGGCCAAACCCTCGCTGCCTGGATTCGTCGGATCTGCTGGATCGAGGATCACGCGCCACAGACCGTTGCCGGCGTCGTCCGATGCGAACACATGCAATGCGTCGGTCCCCACCGCTACGATGTGGGGCTGTGACTTGTTCGAGGCCATGAGCGCGCGCCGCTCCAGAACGATTGTGCCCGTGGCCTCCTCGATCACGGTCAGGAACACGGTGGTCAAGCTGGCTGCGTACATCTCAATCCAGACATGCCACATGTAACCGCCAAGGCGGGCAACGCAGGGATCTTTGGCGTTACCGCTCTCGGAGTAGACTACGATCTTGTTCGATTGAGTTATCGGCGGCCAGTGCCCGCATGGGCGCAGGATGTCTTTCTGCTCGTCAAGCGTGACCATCTGGTGGCCTTCACCCAGGTACGAATAGCCCGAGGCGTCCGCCAGGTATCCGCCGGCCAGCAGCAGCTCTCGGTCGCCGTCCTTGACGGATTCCAGCGCGAAGGCGTTGAAGATATCCACGTTGGCCCGGGGGAGGGCGAATGTTATCGGCGCGCATCCAGGCGCCTTGGTGACGGCGCCGTGCTTCAGGAACAACACATCCCTCGACCGCGCCATGGCCCCCTTGTCGAGCAGCTTGGGGTCGATGCTCTCGTCCAGCCGGCCGCCCAGGGGAATCGTGATGTTTTTCTTCTCGAGCGCCACGGCTCACTCCATCTGGATATCCGCCACGCAGGCCGAGCTGCTGGTGAACGTGATCGTCTTGTCGTCGCTCGCGGATTCGTATGCCTGCAGCTGGCCCTCCCGCACACGCACGGCGCGCCACAGAGTGGGGACATGCCCGAGGGGGTGTTTGACGGTGACCGTCGACGCGGCCGGCATGGCGACGGTTACGACCACCCGGCGGTTGATCTGCTCCACGGTGCGCGCGATGTTGTCCTGGATCCGCTCCAGGTCCGGGTCCTCGGTGCGGTGACGCTCAAAATGGTGTTTGCGACCGGACGACATCACAGCTCCAGGAAATCGGCAGGCTCCACGTCCTCGATCGGTTCGGACTCGAGGTCTCTGTCGGCCGCCGTGTTGCGGATCCGCTCAGCAAACTGCATCTTTCGGCCCTCATAGAAAACGAAGGACGACTCCTCCTGCGCCAGGGCCCGGGCCGTGATGTCCGAGACCATGAAACCCAGCCAGGAGACCGGGACCGGGATCCGGATCGCCTCTCCCAGGTCCGCGAGCCTCTGGGCCTGCGGGGCGTACCACATCTCGACCACGGTGGTGGGCGTCCGGGTGAAGATGACCCTCGTGCCCATTATCCGGTAGCGCAGCTCGTCCGTGGACGAGGGCGACGCCCTCAGCGACAAGAGCTTCGAGAGCATAAGCTTCGAGATGGGCTCGCCGTCGGAGGTGTCGAACAGCCTGTAGGACTTCAGGAAATCGTTGGGCAGGAGCTGGTCGTCTTGCGATGTGTCGAACTCGTGCCTGGCCAGGAAGAAGTCCTCGAACACGTCGACCAGGAGGTCGTGCAGCTCGGCCAGTGCCTGGTTGACCCAGGCGAGGCCGGCCTTGGGCTTCACGAAGTCCGAATCGGACATCTCCGCCTGGGCCAGGGCCATGTCCAGGATTTCCTGGCCCGTCACGGTCGAGCTCATGATTCCTCCCTGAAGGGCGGGGCCCCGGGGCGATCCGGAGCCCCGCCGCCGGTGCTACACGCGCCAGTTGCTCCACACAGCCCGGAAGTGGATCCGGCCGGCCACGTTCGCCAGGGCGGTGTCGCGGATGTCCCACAGGTGCAGCTCCGAGGGCTTGGCGGCGGCTCGGTA
>SDBT01010387.1_pt1 | contig 15034 bp, 17 predicted proteins | sample 2277101 | NCBI WGS metagenome assembly SDBT01 (sample SAMN10404973, study PRJNA504765) | marine sediment metagenome | isolation source: marine sediment core GS10_PC15, 103 cmbsf | place: Arctic Ocean: Southern Knipovich Ridge | collected 2010 | reverse complement strand
TATCAAACCACAAGAACGTCTCGGTGAGCTTTCTGAAGAAGGATACGTGTGGGTATAGTTATGGGAGACATGTCGGATTTCCAAATTGATAGTATGGATTATATAGACGAAGACCCACAAGATCCCGAAGAAAAATGCAAACACGAGTGGAAAGCCCCCATAGATTCTATGTGTGATACTGAAGTTATATGTATTTTTTGTGGTATGCCGGGGGATCTTGAGAAGTCCGGTAACGTATACTACCCAGCAACATAAGGAAATAAATGTCACCAATCAAATTAAATAACTCAAAGTATACTAAGCCCCCCTTTTGTAAGGGTTGTCCTATCAACCACTTAACTGAGGGATATATACCTCCGTTTAATTGTGAAACCACTGAGCAATTAATTGTAGGTGAAGCTGCTGAAACTAATGATCTAGCTAAAGGTGAACCCTTTGCAGGTGGGGCAGGTATATGGTTAAAGAATATACTTAAGCGTGCTAAGATTTCGTATAATACCTTTGGTGTTGTAAACACTATTGGTTGTAGGCCGACTAATAATATTTACCCCGGATCTTCTGAGTGGAAGTTGGATAAGTTTGCAGGATTTGAAGCTGTTAAGTACTGTCGCAAACATCACTTACAACCTGTATTAGAGTCTAAGCCTTGGCGTAAGATTATTGCTCTGGGTGAACAAGCTTTGAGGTCTCTTACATTTCAAAGGGGTATTATGGCTTGGCGTAATTCTCCTTTAGCACTACGTGAGGACGGACCAGCGGGTAAGCCACGAGTTTTACCTATTCTTCATCCCACATATATCATGAAAGACAGTAAGTGGTATGATATTACTATTGGGGACATCAAGAATGACTTGCAACTTGTGCCGGAAGACTTTAATCTAAACGGAACGCTACTAGACCTGCAAGCATGGGATGAAAAAGAGTTTGCCTTTGACTTGGAATGGAATCCACAAACACTAGAGGTTTCTTTGTGTGGCTTTAGTAATGGATACGGAAAAGCTACTGTATGGGATTGGAAGCCTGAGTATATTCCAGAGATTAAAAGGATCTTTGAAGAATCCGAGGTGCTTATAGGTCACAATATTGTTGGCGCAGACTTACCTATACTTAAGAAGTTAAATTTTGGTACCTCTGCAAAACTCATGGACACTATGCTTATGCAGCATTTAATTATGCCTGATGTTAAGCATGACTTAGGGTTTTGTGCCTCGGTGTTTACTAGGGCTATTCATTGGAAAGGTAAAGGTAAAGATGAGGCTACTGGAGGTCAGCAGTGGCAAACATGGAATATGATGACCGCGATCCCAATTAAGTATGGGGGATACGGTGGGTGTAAGAATGCAGACCATGCATATAAGTTATATAATGCTAGAGATGTTTCCAGGAACTATGAGATCTATCCCCCTATCCAACAGTTAGTCACTCAGTGGAACTTAGATACACTCTACGAAAATGTAGCTATACCTACGTCTAAGATTTGTAGACGTTTAGGAGATCAGGGTATTAAGATTGATCCCACTAAGATTAAGACTATCAACGAAACACTTACTAAAGAGATTGGTGAACTAGAAAAAGATCTTCCTAAAGAATTGCAAACATATTATAAAGATGTAAACAAATTTGTAACTGCAGAAGCAGGAACATATAGACCTAAGACAAAGAAATGCAAAGGTAAAAAGTCAGACAACACACAACACCCGATGGCTGAATATATTTTCACTCAGCCAGGCAGTATAAAATGTTTTCATTGTTTGACACTTATTCCTTCTGGTCCTATGAGTTTGGTTAAAAAAATTAAAGTTCCCGGCCAAGAAGTTGTTATACCTTGGCGCAGTGAGAAGATCATCAAGAAATATGCTACAAATCTAGGACTCAAGAAACACTATAATTATAAGACTAAGAAGGAAACCTCTGGTAAAGATGCTCGCAAGGTATGGGGTAGAGAGTACCAAGAATTCGTAGTGATAAATGAGCTATCAGAACGTAGTACACTACGGAGTAACTTTGCTAAAGAAGCCTTACTTAAAGAGTCGCGGTTATATTTTAATCTTCTTCCTCATGGTACTGCTACAGGCCGTCTTAGTAGTAGCGGGAAGCGTAAGAAGATAGATGGAAATATTCAGAACCAACCAAAAAGTATCCGCCACATATATGTCCCTGACACATCTGATATGTGTTTCTTAGAAGCTGATTGGTCTGGTGCTGAAAATAGTATTACTGCTTATCTTGCTGAGGACTGGGATAGGCTTAAGTGTATTAACGATGGTGTGGATGAACACTCAGAGCTTGCATCATGGATATTCAAACGAGAAGTAACTGATACTAATAAAAATAAGCACTTGCGTAAGGTTGGTAAGTTTACGAATCACATGCTTAACTATGGAGGGGGCCCTAAAAAGCTACAAGAAGAACTCTTTATGAAAGCTAATGTAAGCTATACGCTATCAGAGATTAAGGATTTTATTGGGGCTTGGCGTGAGAAAAATAAGGTTACATATGAGTGGCAACGACGAGTCGTACAACAAGCCCAAACTAATAGTTACTTAAGAAATGTATTCGGGCGGATTCGTTGGTTCAAGTCAGAACGATTTATGAATGAGGCTATGGCTTTCTTGCCTTCATCTACTATGGCAGACATGATGCTACGGTGTATGATTGCACTTCATGCGTCTGAGTTTCCGCAAGAGATTGCAACATTACAGCTTAATGCTGCTGCAGATCTACCTGATGGATGGCGTATGGTTACACAAGTACATGATAGTCTATTATTTACTGGACCAACTACTAATTGGCGTGAATGTGCTCAGGTTGTTGATAGTGTAATGACTCAGAAGTTCCCGGAGCTTGGGGATTTCTCATTGGGCGCAGATTTTTGTATGAGTGAAGAAAGCTGGGGAGCGTGTAAGAAGGTAAACATCTATGACTAAAGATCAACTTACCAAAGAAGAATCTTTTTGGATTGATTGGGCACGAATATTAAAGACTGAGAAGAAAGACTCTATTTATAAGACATTTATACTTAGGAGTACCAGATTCTGGTTTGATTGGAGATCCGCAAAAAGCCTTATGGGTAGGTTTGGAGGTGGCTGGCAATGGAGGTTAGGGATTCAGGCTGGGGGATCAACAGTTATTATCCACCTGCTTATTTGTAGTATGGGTATTGAAAGGGTTACCTAAGGTAAACGTATATGATTAAAAAACAGTGGAAAGTAACATGCGACGAGCCTGGATGTACTAGTACATGGTTCTGTGATGCAAAGGGCGTTTCAAAGAGAGATATAAAGACTATAATACAGAACTGGGATTGGAGAGATGTTTCTGATATAGCAATGGACATAAATATACGTATTGCGTGTCCCTATTGTCAATCACAATACTAAGGAATACACTATGGCAATTAAACTAGGAATACCAGCACCAGATACACTTATTCGAGATGCTGTACATGTAGCAGTTGTTAGTTTTAAGGTATTAAATTACGGGCTTAAGCCAGGACAGAAGGTGGGACTAAACTCATTTGGTCATATATCTCCACATACTTCTAAGTTTATAGGTATTATTGATCCGTTTCTTGAAGAGTCACCTAAGAAGTATAGTTATATATGGGTGTGTATGTTTCCTGAAACTACCCAGGTGATGCGGCATACCTGGGACCACATGGAGTTAGATAAGAAAGACCTTGTAGACTATACGTATAGGGACTATGCAGAGACAAAAGTAAGAGAAGTAGTAGAATCCGCTGCTGGTAGACTCTATGATCAGGATGATGGGTGTAGGGGGTGTTAATCACTACCCGGAAAGGATACGTCATGAAACATTGGATGCTAGATCTTGAGTGTTTAGGTGACAGTGATTACCCAGCAATAAGCGAGATAGGGTTATTGTCTTTTGATATAAAAGATATTGTTGTAACAAATACTGAATCTCTGGATCTATGTATAAGTATACCTTCCTTGTTACGGGAGGGCTTTGAGATTACACAAAAAACTTGGGATTGGTGGAGTGTTCAGAAGGGCTTCTTTGGACAAGTAACAGGAACATTAGATATTAAAGAAGCTTTACAACAAGTACAGAACACTATAAACTTTGAGGACTATATATGGTCCCATGCAACATATGACACATCTGTTCTCACCCGAGCATTTAATAAACTCAAGATGAAGATTCCTTGGTCCAGGAGAAATGAACTAGATCTTAGGACCATAAGATTTTTTAATGAACATCTTAAGCTCGGGTGTAAGAAAATTAAGTACGGCACTAAACATAATGCACAGGATGATTGTATGGCCCAAGCTATAACCTTACAAAAATTTATGAAAACACTAAGGAGTAACCTTGAACCTAAACCAACTCCGTAAGTACTTACCTGCTAACTCCAAGATTTGGTTGTGGCTTAGAGCTATGAGTATTACTGAGGCTCCTACTAGCTACGCTATGGCAAGCGCCCTAGTAGCTATCGGGTGTGCCCTTAAGAACAATGCATACTTTTCTATTGACTGGGCAAAAATAAAACCTTCAGTACGTATGTTACTTATTGGGCCTAGCGGTATCGGTAAGGATGTTACAATCAATTGGACTACAGAACTAGTACGTCTAGGTAAACGAATTCCCACAGTAGGTGGTGCTACTATTGAGAATGTTCTTGAGCAACTTTCTGAAATGGCACCCCCTGCTGCTGGATATCTACCTGTTGGCGAGCTTGCATCTCTTGTAGGTCAGAAGGACTACCAGAAAGGCGCTATGCCATCGCTCACTGATGTAATGAGTGATAATGATGTTGTTGATATATCCCTTAAGAGTAAGCCGGGTAAGCAACTTATTATGCAGCCTCATCTTATTTTAGTTGCAGGGAGCACACAAGAGTGGCTACATAACATGCTACCCCAAGGTGCTTTAGAGGGAGGGTTTATTCCCCGCATGTTTGTATGGGCAGAGGAATACACTGGAAAGTCTAATAGTGTTCCACGATTCATATTTACTCGTAAGGAAATAGATCAACTACGTAAAGACAAAGCAGACTTTATTACTTGGTACTTAGAGCTTTGTGAAAAGTGGAAAACCCAATCACGGACTATTGATATAACTAACGAGGCGTTCTATCTCTACGATAACTGGTATCGAAATCGTCAAGGATACTTTAGTGAAACCGTCCGGCCCTATGCCTTTCGTTCTAGAGAAATGATGCTTAAGACCATGATGATTTGTGCTATATCTCGTGGCAAGACATGGATAGATGAGGATGATGTACGATTTGGCGAACACGTTATTCATTATATAGCAAGCCGCATTGACCAAGTTGTTGTAGGTAAGTCACTTGAGGGTAAGTGTCGTCATGACATACAGCAGCGTCTTCCTGCTACCAGGAAGACTCTTGCATTAGAGCTATTGGATAAGTATGACAGTAGAATTATGGATACCGCACTTCGTAGTTTGGTTGAGAGTAATATTATTAAGCTTGGTACAGATGGCACTACACTTGAAAAAGTACTAACTATAGTGGAGGAAAAAGAAAATGAGTGACATATGGGTAGCTAGAATTGTAATGGGAATTATTATTACGCTTTTTACACTTCGTGTGTACTATCAGTATAAGCTTATAAAACTTACACGAGAGGCAATACAACTAGGAAATGACATAGGTGAACAACTACGCCATATTCAAATTGCTTTAAGTAGCTAATAGGAGACCTTATGAAAAAAGTTGTAATGTTTTTTGATACTCACTTTGGTTGGGAGAAATCTAGCATCGGAGGAAAACATAAGACACTACCAACTCATGATATCCGAGTATTTAATGCTGCCTTAAAGTTTGTTAAGGACTTCAAGCCTGATATTTTTATCATGGGTGGCGATAATCATAATATGTCTTTCATTTCTCGACATAATAGAGGAAAGCCTAGGCTTGTTGAGGGCTTCTCTGCTAAGCGAGAATATAATGAGAGTGATAGGCAAATTATTACACCTCTAGAAAACATTTTACCTAAGGGTTGTGATAAGATTTGGATGCTAGGTAACCATGAGTATTGGGTTGAAGTGTTCTTGAATGAGAATCCTTCACTTACAGGAATTATAGAGCCTCAAGAGTATTTACGTCTACATGATCGTGGCTGGAAGATCATTGATTATGGAGGTGTTGTAAAGCTAGGTAAGCTTAATGTTATTCATGGTGATACTATTCGGAGCGCTGCAAAGTATAGAGCCGCTAGGATCTTAGAACAGTATGGTCGTAGTGTAGCCAGTGGTCATGCTCACACTGCACAAATCCACGTATCTACCTCTATGGCTGATGGTGATAGTCATATTAGTTATATTATACCCATGATGGGTAACCCTAATCCAGCTTATCAAAGTAACGCACCGAATAATAGTGTGCAGGGCTTTGGATATGCATATATTTTACCCAATGGAAACTTTAATTTGTATCCAGTAATTGTAAGCAACTCTCAATTTGTTGCAGAAGGAAAGGAATATCGTGGATAAAATCTGGGAAGATCGACAAGAACAAAAGTACCAAGAGCTACTAGATCAGGCTAACGAATCGGGCCGGCCTGATCCCGAAGAAGTAGCTGATGATATGTTTAAGGATTGGCTTGATGCTATGCAAGATTGGCGTGCGGAGGAAACTGATAATGGATAAACCATTTAAAATTCTTGATGCGGGAGAATTACTCGTGGACTCTAAGTTTCAAAAAGCAGCTAAGGCTTTAGGGGATCTTGTAACCACAAAGAATATCGCATATGGTAACTCATTTGTGGAGTCTACTAAGGTCTTGAAGATTATGTATCCTAATGGAGTAAGCGTGGATCAGTATAATGATATGTTAGGTGTTACACGGGTATTAGATAAGCTATTTCGTATTGCTACAAGGAAGGATGCCTTTGAAGAAAGTCCTTGGAAAGATATTGCGGGATATGGGTTGATTATGGAAACAGAAGATGAGGAGAAGAACGATGCCGAGTTTTAGAGGTAAGTTATTTTTTCTAGCTACATTTTCACCATGTCTTATATATTATGGTTGGAAAGGATAGGTTAGGTTTTCTCTTAAGAAAGATACGATCGGAGATCATTAATGGAGCTTGAACAGATAGTAGAAACTATAGAAAGGCCTTGTAATATACCCATTACACGTGACCGGGGAAACTATATTACCACCTTTAGTGGTGGTAAATTCTGGCCACTAGACCCACATGCAGACGAGGTTCTTATAGCAGATATTGCACACGCAGAAAGTAATATCTGTCGGTTCAACGGGCATAGTAAGCAGCATTATAGTGTTGCACAACATAGCTTGGTTATATCTTATCTGTTAGAACATGTAGGACTGGGTTTAGCTGGACTATTAGACGACGCCCCAGAAGTATACTTGTGTGATATTCCAAGTCCTATGAAGGTCTTACCTTTTATGGATGAGATGCGAATGCATCAAGATAAAATTGGGCAGGTGATATGTCATAAGTTTAATATATCTCTTACAGAAGATCAACACAAGTTAATTAAGATTGCTGATATTTCGGCATTTTGTGCTGAAGCTAGTCTCATGATGAATTCTTATTGGCGGGTGAAGCTTAATGTACAACCTGAATACTATAGGAAGGCTATGCGTTTTACTGCTCGTATGATGAACAATGATATATCCACTGTATATAAAGAATTTCTTTTTCGGTTTGGTGAGCTTGGGGGTACCCCTTGAAACCTCATATTATCTGTGACATTGATGGGGTGTTAGCAGAGTATATAGATCTTACTGGTGCTAGTGAGGAGGAGGTTACAAAAAAGTTAACTGATCCTAGAGTTGTGGTGCCGCACCCTAGAAAGTCTTTATGTGCTTTACGAGACCACTATACTTTAACGTTTGCTACTACACGTAAACATTCTGAAGCAAAGGGTGATACTTATTTGTGGGCCAGTTTCAACCAACTATATAGGATAACTTTGGATAACTTAATCGTGGGTACAACTACTACCACTAAGCCTTATCTTGCTGTTGGTATGCGTGCAAAATACGTTATTGACGACCACCCTAAGGTGATTGACTTGATGTATAAGCAAGGGTTCGCAAAGGCTTGTACACCTATTTATATACTAAGGGGACGACCACCAGGAAGTTTTCCTGTAGAAGCTGAGAACATTGAAGAAGCTGCTAAGATTATACTCCACAAAGAACACGAACCACCTAAGGATTGGTCTGAGTTTGCGAAGTACTTAAACGCTCTTCACGCAAAGTCTTAAGCATCTTACGAGCTTGTATATCAAGTTCTATTTGCCGGTCTTCTAGAAATCCTACAGCTACTTCGTCTGCCTGACGATTCAATCTACGCCAGAGTGTACTAGGATCTCTAAACATTGCGGCATCAAACTCTGCCATTTCAACGATACTAGCTCCTGCTGCTAATGGCATATTGCGAATGCCCTCAAACAAAGACTTAACTAATTCTGCTTTCACTTTATCAGGAAGATTCTCGTCAATACTAAGTACTATATCTTCTACTACATTAAAGATATGCTTGACTTCACCATCTCCTCTAGTAAGGGGTGTTGCAAAAAAAGTCATGAGAGCTTTTTCTCTCTCATTTCGCTCTGCTTTACTATTAGTCCTACCCAGTAGGTCAGTCTTACGAAGACCAAGCTCATCTAGCTTTTGACTTAAAGGGCTAAGAGCTTGAAAAGATAGGCCAAATTGTCTTAGTATAGCTTCTGAGGGAGAGTTTATTCCAACCTTAGATCCTTGTAGAAAATTTATTGCTTCAGGTATTTGTCTTCCAGGTTCAAATACGCCTGCGATTTCCGCAAGCAAGTTTGGTATAGCCTGTAATGGTGTAGGAAGATTGCTTACTGCAGAATCATAACCTAGAAATTCATCACTTTGTTTATATGTTCCTTCTGCAAGTAAGGCTTTAGCGGTTTCTTCATAACCTAGACCAGCCACAGGACCAGAAGCTATTACTGCTAGATCTTTTATTCCCCTAAAGGGAGTAGTAATAAAACCAAGAGGTGTTTCCAAATATTTACTTCCAATTTCAAAGGCTTTTTCTTGAACATTACCACGACCATCAAATGTACGTAGTAAATCTGTTAAGATAAAGGGGGTGTTCTTTATGTTCCTAAAGTTTAGAAGGTTTTGTGTGATTTGAGTTGGAGTAAATTTTCGCCCAATGTCTTCAGCGTCACCACCCTCTTGAATGGTATTTAGGATTTCCCCAAAAAATAGGAACGAAACCCAAGGATCATCTGAACTTATATTTAAGATCTCTGGGTTACCTTGGGCATCTTTGATATCTATACCTACAGCACTAAGATCAAGTTGGTCAAATTGTGGACCCGCTATAGGAGATCTACGAGCAACCATACCCGCAGTCATCATAGCACTACCTGTTAGCCCGCGCGCTATTTCTGTGGCAGCTTCTCTTTGCATAAGCGCAGAAGCCCTATCATACACAGCTTGTGCTTCAGGAGTTATATTACCCGTATCATCAAGCCTCTTGATATTTCGTCGGATCATTTCTGTATTTAGTAGAGGACGGTCAATGGCACCATGTAGTTTTGCACGGCCTCTAGGTGTAAGGTATTCTACTAATACTGCAGGATTTCTTTCCATTAAGAACTGAAACTTGTTGTAGCCGAATCGTAGAAACGGCGGTATACCTGCAAGTATAGTTACGGGATTTCGACCTAAGAAATCCAAGGTATTCTTTGTATACCTAGAAATTATACCCTCTCCCATGGGGTTCGCACGGAAAGTAAGTTTAGGTACTGTTGTTTCTATTTCAGCAAAAGCCTCTTGAAGCCATAGAGGACGCTCATCGGGTGTCTTGCGTAATAATTCTAATACACCTGCTGCAGATACCTTGTCCATGTTTCTTAGGGCGTGCCGTCTTAGTACCATAGTAGCAGCAGCTTGCCCTTGTACCATATCATCAGCAACATTAAATAATGAGGCTTGGTCACTAAGTGTGGCTGTTATTGCACCAAAAGCCTTACTAATACCTGGCCTCAATGTATCTCTACGCTTAAATCTTTCAATTGCCCCTTGTCTAAGTAACGCTGGTCTATCACCAGCTAGAGTTTCTTTGAGTGCTTGTCCAGCTACAATAGCCCCAGTCTTGAAGCGCTCTCGGAAGTTAGTAAATCTAGTCTTTTGCATTTGCACTCCTTCGGAAGTTAGACCTCCGAAGAGTCTTGCCTGTACCTTAGGTACTTCAGCAAAAGTCTCTGCCCAAACTTTAAGTTCTACATCTTTAGCGTGGAGTGCTTTAGCGCTATTTGGAAATACTTCAGCAAGTTTATTACGTATAGCTATACTTGATTTGGCTGTTATACCCCCACCAGACTCAATACGATTAAGAGTCTTTGCAGCAGCAATCATAACAGTATCAGGTACCACCATAAGATCTGCTACAAGAGCATCTCGTAAAGAAGCTCTATTCATCTGTCCTGTTTTATGCAGAAGTGCATCTCTACTTACATTATCTAAAGGAGTTCTCCTAACAATACCTTCATTTATACTATTCTCGACAGCATCCAATAATGTTCTAGCTGATTGTCCTCGAATATTTCTACTTACAGTAGTAAATAATGAGGTAACAAACGAGAGAGACATTCCCATTAAGTTATTGAGGGCTGTCTGTCCTTCTAGTTGATTAGATAACAGTTCTACATTTGATAGAAACTCAGGGTGTGCGGCTGTATGTTCTTTAGCTAGTTTAGATAACTCAGCCTCTTCTTTTAGAATTTTACCCGCGATATTACCACTGGTAAGTAGATTTTGTCTATGTGTTTCTAAGTCAAGATCTAGGAATTGGTTGTTAACTTTTGCAGCTTCAACCATAGTTGCTCCGCTTTCAGTAAGACCTAGATTTTTTCGAGCGCGATCAACTTTTGCTTGAAATCTGGGTGCTTCAATAACAAGCATCTCAGACAAGGTTCGCATAAATGCAGGCTCAGCACCTATTTCTTCTGCTAATTTTGCGCTAGCTTTCAGCCCTACCCCAATATCTTCCTCATCAAATAAAAACTTAACTGTCTTAGCTACCGCTTCATTAGTTAGTACTTGTGTTAGCTCAGGCCCACTCAGATCAACTTCATCAACAGATTTAAGTATTCCACTGGTTGCAAGTAAACCACGTTCTGATACTTGACCTACTACAGGTTTAGTTTCTCCACCTGTAGGAGCAAAAAGTTTATCCCGATCAATTTTATTAACAACATTCTCTGCTCTAAATTTTATATTTTCTTTTATATCTATTCGGTTTTCAAGGTTTCCTATTTTTTCAGCAAACTCAGTATCTATGTCTGTCTTAGTTCGTAACTTGGTATCAAAGGGATCACCTACAGTTTGTAGTGGAGCTTTACCTTTAGTGAGGCGTCTAGCTGTATTGCCTAGTATTCTACCTCCGGCACCCATAGTAGTAAGAGCTTGCATCAAGTGTGGTAAGGCCATTCTTGTGCGAGCAGCAGTAGTAGCTAGTTTACCTGTATCGGGATCAATCAGCTTAGAATCACGTACTGTTTGCCAAAATCCTGTAAGTCCAGATACTGATAGTACTGACATTACTGTAGCACCTAATAGATTACCCGGTTTATTATAGAAAGCCCCCGGTCTATCAGGATCAATACCAGCCTTTACAGCTTCTTCACGTATAGTTTCAAATAACCCTGCAGTAGGTGCACCGAGACTAGCATTTATTAACTTGAATCCCGCTACCTGTCCAGGGAAGTTCTCTACTACAAACTTATCCGTCTCTACTAGGAAATCGCTTAATCTACTGGGATTATTACGTGTTGCTTCTGCTGCACTCGGACCTAAAAGACCTTCTATAATAGAATCGGGTTGCCGCTCAGGAATGAGATCCTCTACAAAGCTACCACCTTCAACTTGACCTATCAGTGGATCTAGTGTTCTATGGGCGAAGTCTTTAACATCAAGGTTGCCCACATTTATATCATCTTCTTTGGCACCTTTTTCAATAGCCCCCGTAATTTCCTGAGCTACACCACCCACTGAACCCGCAGCTACTTTTAATACTACATCTCCTACTCCTGTAATAATTCCCCCAGTTAAGTTTAGTGTCCTATTAGCTTCAGCTTTAGCCCTGTCCCATAAAGAGAAAAACATTTCTTTTGGGCTTGGTACTTTTGTAAAGTCAAAGTTAAGGGTAGGCATCTAACGCTCTGTGTCCCCATGTGGTGAACCACCATCATCAGTATCATTGAAGTTTTTAACCTTATTCCTATTTTTACCCATATCAGGGTCACCGTCACTAGGATTAAGTAAGCGAGAGAAAAATTCGTTCATAATATTACGAATTTTCTCTGAGCCAATCATGCTCTCTAAGGCAGAAAACATTTCTCCCTCCAACATGAAACGTTCTTTTTCTCCGGTAATTCCTTGAAAGTCAAGCGCCGACTGCATATAAAAGGGCGTCTTTTTTTCAAGTACCCGTGCTTGTTCTTCAATAGTTAAGCCAGGATGATCTTCACCGACCATACGGAACATTACATTTACTAAACCCCGTCCTACAGCTTTCAGATTTGCAGCAGCAGTCAATGCTCCAGGTGTCCGGGGTTGTGGTTTACCCTGACGTTGCATTGTATTAAAATTCCGATTAGCTTGCATCGCTGCTGCAGTAGGATCATTGGGGAATTGTGCATTAGCAGCTTCTGTAGCTGCTTGTTCTGACATTTCTCTAAGTCCAGTATTTCTTACAAGAGACGGGAGCAATCGTATTTTTGCAAACGTATCAGGATCTAATGGTTCAACACCATGAGCTACACGAAAATTATTGTGCGCGTTAAATTCCCCAGTAAGGGCAACCTGCATTCTTTCAGCTTTTTTCTTTCCTACCTCTTTATCTGTAGTTAGCCTATAGCCTATACCTGTAGCACTATCTATAAACTCAGCTTCCTCACCTTCTTTAATTTTAACAATCTGATCTTCCTTTACAAGCTCACCTAGCTTTATGGTATGTAGGTCTGTTGCTAGTTTCTGTCGAAACTCTTGAGCACCTATTAACCGATTGTTTGTAGCTTCTGCACGCTCGTTGGCTATTTTGTGTTGTTTAGCAGTTTCTGTAACTCGTTGCTGTTCTACAGATAGGTCACGGTCACGGAACGCAGCCTGCTGGTCATGCTGCTCTTGGCGCTGTCGCATATTAAGCAGTTGAAGAATCAATTGCTGATTGGCTACCTGCCCACGGTTAGTTGCTTCAAGAAATTCGTTCGCCATATAGTTACTACCTAAAGGGATTAAATGGGTCTACATTTTGTCTACTTATATTAGGAAAGGAATTAACACCAGGACGTTGTGTATTTGTAGGTCGTACCCCACCCCCAAAGCCAAACTGACTTAGAGTATTATTAAAGTTTCGTTGGTTAGTTATTTGACCTAGCCCACCACCAAGGCCACCTAGAAGACTACTAAATAAACTCTGTTGTGGTAGTTGTGTTGTTGACCGGGAGTTCTCTGTGCCAGTAAATTGTTCACTACCCGAACTAAACTGTCCTGTTGGTCCACTTCCTACAAATCCTAGTCCAGTCTGGAGAAATGGAAGTATCTGTGAAAGCTGGGCTTGTTGTTCCTGGAATGGTAAGTCCCGGAAGAAGTCTACCTGTTGACCTGCTTTATTGAAGGCTACATCTCTCGTGAGTTGTTCTTCAGCACCAGAACCTAGACCACCACTAGCACCAAACTTTTGCTTAATCTGTTGGAAGGAGTTATTAGTGATATCGTTGAGTTGTTCTAAGAAGCCTGCTTGTTGAGCTTCTCCAAATACAGGTTGCTGTGCGGTTTTTAATCCACCAGCGAGTCCACCAAGGAAGAGTTCTCTGAATCCTGCGAGGATTGGATCTTCTGTTCCTTGGGTAAAGTTTTGAGAGGATCTGTTTCCGGAGGAGGTTCGATTGGTGTCAGTGGTTTGCTGACCACCTCCTCTGTTTCCGAGGGCTCCGAGGAGACTTCCTCCGATACTAAGTGCGGCTGTTGGCATTCCCAGGTACTCCTTGTTATACCGTACAGAGTGCAGGTAATGGGTTTACCCTTGTAGCTGTACAGATCATGAATGGTTCCCTCTTCAGAGAACCCGACTCTTTGTAAAAGTTTCTTAGCCATCCAGTTATCTTCAGGTGGTGTAGCACTAATACGCAAGAGTTTAGATGAAGCCGGATGTGGCGCACCAAATAAATCATCAATAACCAAACTTGCTGCTTCATCAGCAAACTTTTTTCCAAATGCTTGTCTACTAGTTGCAATATGTGCATAACCATTTGTAGGGGTAGAGGGTTCATAAAAAATAATACCAACTAGAGTAGGTTGACCTTTGTTTAGGGTATCGTCTCTATCTACAATACCATATGTTCGTAGGCTTGGTGCGATTTGAGTTAACCACTCTGTAAATTCTCTTCGTCCCTTGGGGACATTATCCCCCAAGGTTAAACTCTTGAACCTCCGCATCCAACCCCATACACGCTTAAGATGTGACTTTGGAAAGGGTTCGATAACATCAATATTCTCTCCACTAATTATCCTCAGACTTTGCTGGCTCATCCTCGGTGCTCTCCTCAGTGTTCTCCCGTTTTACAAGATTAAATTCAGCATCAAAGGAATACTGTGTACGTTCCTTTACAGGAATACCAGCAGTTTCAAATACCTTTGCTACGATAACATTCAAGGCTATATTTGTATTTCTAACTCTATCTTGAAGGGGCCTTAAGAATGTTTCAGCTTGTTTAACGCTTGCGTTTAGACTGTTCTGTGCTCGCAAGGTAGCATTGTCTGCAAGGATTAGTTGCTCTTTTAGGTCTCGATCTTCAATCTTTATAGGTTCAGTGGCCATCCCATTACTCACAAACACCAATAAAACAAACAACTTATATAGATTTCTCATCATACATCCTCCTATTACTATTATACCATAAGTTACTGATAACAGTACTTCAAGCTTATTTATAGAGGTGGGCACCAACCCGCTCGATTTAGGTTTTCTGCCGCACAAATCCAAGTGTTAGGACTTGTCAAGATTTTCCAAATCAATGACAATA
>SDBT01010386.1_pt1 | contig 15034 bp, 13 predicted proteins | sample 2277101 | NCBI WGS metagenome assembly SDBT01 (sample SAMN10404973, study PRJNA504765) | marine sediment metagenome | isolation source: marine sediment core GS10_PC15, 103 cmbsf | place: Arctic Ocean: Southern Knipovich Ridge | collected 2010 | reverse complement strand
GCGTTACCCTTTAAAGCCCCCGGTTCCGTGCAACCTCGGACGGGCATACCGAGCGTGTCTACGCAAATTTTCCACGCCGCTGCTTCCATAAATCTGCCCTCCTTAAAGGCAGAGCCTAAGAGGTAGCCATTTAGCTCTCGATCTCCACGCATGATCATACGCGCGCTTACAAATACGGCATCTGTGATCGCCATTCGACAGAATTAAAATATTGTCTTCCGTCAGTGGTGGTGAGTGCCAGCGGTTCTGGTTGGCGCTAAAAATTTGGATGGCGTCGGCGGCGATGGCCCGGCCCCGCTCGGGGGCATTCTGTACCCCGCCCGCTACGGACACGTGCGCCCCCAGTAGCGCCATCAGTTCCGCCCAAGGGCGATAATGTTCAGAAATTCCTCGCGGGTTTTCTGGTTGCTCTTGAAGATGCCCACCATGTGGGAGGTGGTGGCGAAACTGTTCTGCTTCTGTACCCCGCGCATCTGCATGCACAGGTGGGTCCCCTCCACCACCACGCCCACCCCCTGGGGCTTGAGCACCTCCATCAAGGCGTTGCCGATCTGCAGGGTCATGCGCTCCTGGAGCTGCAAGCGCCGGGCGTACATCTCCACGATGCGGGGAATTTTGGACAGCCCGATCACCCGGCCGTCGGGGATGTAGCCCACATGCGCCCGGCCGAAAAAGGGCAGCAGGTGGTGCTCGCACAGGGAGAAAAAGTCGATGTCCTTGACGGTGACCATCTCGTCGTAGTCCTCGTCGAAGCAGGCCCCGCCGACAATTTCCTCCAAGGTCAGATCGTACCCCCGGGCCAGGTGCTCCCAGGCCAGGGCCACCCTTTCAGGTGTCCGCACAAGCCCCTCACGCTGCGGGTCTTCTCCGATAGCGGCCAGCAGTTGACGGGTCAGCTCTTCTAAGTCTGTTCTGGCTTTGGCATGCATAGCTTGCTACCTTTTCAGCGGCCCGGGCATTCAGGCCTGGCCGTCGTATTCCGCGTAAATGGTGGGGGTTTCGAACAGCCGCAGCCGCACCAGGCGCACTCCGGTGGGCAGGCTGCCGGCCAGCTGCTCCCAGATATAGACCACCAGGTTCTCCGACGACGGCTGCCGCTCCTTAAACCAGGCGATATCCTCCTGGATGGTGCTATGGTCCAGCTGCGCCACCACCCGCTCCTCAACCGTCTGTTTCACAGCCCCCAGATCGGCCAGGAAGCCGGTATTGGGGTCCACCTCACCGGTCAGACTGACCTCCAATTCATAGTTATGGCCGTGGTTGCGGTTGTCGGCGCCAAATACTTCCCGGTTGCGCTCCTGCGACCATTCAGGCTGGTGATAGTGATGGGCGGCGCAAAAGTGGAATTTCTTGGTAAGTGTCAACATGCCGGTACCGTGCTCAAATCAGGGGACCGGAATTTAATCCCGGCTCCCGATGGGCACCACTTTCTTTCCGCGGTATGGATGGTCGTAGCGGGACCAGGCGGCGCTGGCCATCAGCATCATGCCCGGGCGGCCGGGCAAAGTTCCGCCAGCACACATTCTTCGCAGCGGGGCCGCCTGGCAATGCACACCGTCCGGCCGTGCTCGATAATCCGGTGGCTGAACAGGGCCCACTCCTCGGGTGGGAGTAGCCGGCACAAGGCCCGCTCCGCCTTCACCGCGTCTTTCCCCGCCGCCAGTCCCAGCAGGTTTGACAGCCGCAGCATGTGGGTATCCACCGCCAAGCCGGGGACACCGAAGGCGTTGCCCAAAAGCACGTTGGCGGTCTTGCGCCCCACCCCCGGCAGCTGCACCAACTGTTCCATGGTCCCGGGGATTTCACCCCCGTGGTCCCGCACCACCGCCTGGGCCATACCCATCAAGTGCCAGGCCTTGTGATTGAAAAAACCGGTGGACCGGATGATCTCGATGACGGCGTCTAACTCGGCGGTAGCCAGCTCGGCAGGCGTTGGGTAAGCGGCAAAGAACGCCGGCGTCACCTGGTTCACCCGCTTGTCGGTGCACTGGGCCGACAGGATGGTGGCTACCAGCAGTTGATAGGCCCCCTGGTGCGCCAGGGCGCAGGCCGCCTGGGGATACTCCCGCGTCAGGCGGCGGTTGATCTCCATCGCCCGGCGGCTTTTGGCAGTCTGGCTCTCGCGGGCCACGGTTCAGGCGTTCTCCTGGGCGTCGATCTCCAGCCGCGGCAACACCGACCAATCGAACTGGTCAGCACTGGACAGGCCTTCGATCTGCTCCAGTGACTGCCGGGCGAACGCCACCAGGCTGCCCACATCCAGGCCGCGCCGGATTGGCTGAAAAGGCTCCAGTTTAGGTATACACTTGGTGAACAGCCCCCGGCCGCCGTTCAGGTTGGCGTTGGTCAGGTGATAGCAGCCCACTGCCAGCTGGATCAGCCCCTGGATGAAGTCGGCGTCAGGCAGGTGGTGATCGGTCCACAGTTCCTCCCAATGCTCATGGGCGTTGTAAAAATCCCGCGCATTGAAGGCATCCAGCCCAAGCCGGAACAGCTCCCCCGGCTCACTGGCCATAGCGCTCGCTGATCTGTACATACTTCTCCCCCGGCACCACCTTCACACCCGGCAGTTGGGGGTCGTGATCGAAGAACAGCCACCAGCCCTCCTCGGCGGCTTGGGCCAGCAGCTTGGCCTTCTCCTCCAGGGTCTGCAACGGCCGCAGGTCGTAGCCCATGATGTAGGGCAGCGCCAGGTGGGTGGCGGTAGGCACCGTATCCCCCAAAAACACCGCCGTCTGACCCCCACCGGTGACCTTCACCATCTGATGGCCGTCGGTGTGGCCGTTACCCACCAGCACCGCCACCCCCGGAGCAACCTCCTGCTCGCCCTCCAGGAGCTCCAGCCGGCCGTGGCGCTCCAGGGGCAGGAAGTTGTCGGGCACGAAGCTGGCCTGGTCCTTCAAACTGGGGCTGTTGGCCAGGTCCCACTGGGCCTTTTGGACGTAATAGCGGGCGCCCGGGAACGCGGGCACCAGCTCACTGCCATCGACCCTGGTGGCCCCGCCGGCGTGATCGAAGTGCAGGTGCGTGAGGATCACATCGGTCACCTGTTCGCTTGAAAAGCCGATCCCTTTCAGGGCGCTGTCCACCGCGTTCTCGGCCTGATCGATGCGAAATATTTTGACCTGTTTCTCGGTCCAATTATGTCCCATACCGGTGTCCACCAGGATAAGACGCTTTGTCCCGCCAGCCCTGGGCGTACCCGCTTCGGGGAGTCCGGCGGGGGTCAGTCCCTCGATCAGCAGGTGTCGGCAGGCCATGGTGATGCGGTTGGCCTCGTCAGCGGGGTTGGTGCGCTGCCACAGCGCCTTGGGCACCGACCCGAACATGGCCCCCCCGTCCAGCCCGAAGGTGCCGCTGGTTAGCGGGTGGATGGTCCAGGGGCCCAGGGAAATCATGATGGCCGACCCATGCTAAATTGACAGGAATTCTCGGATGGTCTCTGAGGCATGCTCACTTTGAATACCGGCAAACGAGCATTTTGAGATATTAACACGACCCAATCTAGCCTCAATCATAATGTCACTTTGCGACATATCCGTACAAGATTTTTCCTCATTGCCCGTGCTGTGGCCGATATAACAAACGTGCCTAGATGTGGGCGCTTTCGATTGCCAGAGATTGATGATGCGATTGATGGCAGAGTCTCCGAAACCATAGCCAGCAACAATAATCTTATCCTTCTTCTCAAGTTCTTCGGCAAACCAATTCAAAAGATGAAGGTATGGCGAATATGCGTAACTATAGAATTTATCAGACTTTCCTACCAGGATCATACCATCTGCATCTTCCATTTCACGCTGGCCGGATAGACGATACCCGTTTATTACGCTACGGATATCCATAACCTTATAATAATCAGTGCTAGTTATCGGGCCGGCTTCAATCATAAATGGTTTGCCATTCTCGTCATAAAACAGTGGAGCCAACTCCCCTACGCCAGGGGAATTTGGAACAGGCTGATACAACCTTAGCCAGTCGCTCCCTCCATGCAATTTGAATAGGCGAACTTTAGTATTTCCACTCAACAGATCTAGGTTCCAAGTACAAACGTCTTGCCCCGGTAGTCTCTTGAATCCGTCTGCAAATGCAATTTCCTGTCGTGAAAGTATTCCTTCGAGCAGGTTATCGTGATTGAGCGTGAATACATCGAGGCCATCGGATGATAGCATGGAAATAATACTACCATATTTATTGAGATAATCATTCAGTGAGGGGTCGCTCCCTGAATTTATCCGATCCTCCGAATTCAGAATCATCTCTCGTGCGATGTGCAGTATGTACCGGCGCAGTAGCGTGTAGTTTTCAGGGCTTATCGTCCCGTCATATCCGCCATACTTTCCCCGAATTTGGTCATCAATTTTTTTTGCCGCCCTGTGCAGCGGTGAATTTTCATCATCTAGTTGTCTCATCACATCACCTGCATAGCTGAAAACATCTTCATAGTTAGCGTTACCGGTAGAGAAATATTCGTACAAGGCCTTCGCTTTCAAAACCTCATCTCCTAAAGGGGTAGTCGAGTCTTGGTTGATTCTGAATACCTGATCGGTTGGGCAGAATATCCCTGCGCCTGTTCGTAGACGGTCCGTGATCGCGGCGGTACTCGGGTACCTGGCTGGCTCGGAGCACCCAGCACCAATAAGCATTAGAACCCTTTGGCTACTCATCCCATCCACCTGTAGGTATCACAAGGGAAGCCCCTGCCTGAGCAGTGCGATCAGCATGACGACGTGGGGGGCTCGTTAAGCTGCTACCCACCGAGCCTCGCCTGGTTTTGCCCTCTCTACGGCTTTCCGAAGCGGCTCCGCCAATGGCTCGTACGATGCCAGCCGATTCGATTCGGCCACCAGTACGACCACTGCCAGATCGAACTTCGCGAGGTTTTGTTGGTGCGGTAGGTTTTGATCGGGGGTCACGAAGACGTCAAATTCTCGACTGGCCAACGCCAGCAGGTCGCCGTTTTCTTTGGCCTGCCAACCCTGCTCCTGAACCGTTCGGACGTCGTGCCCTTCCAGCAGTCGCCGGAGCCGACGAGGCACCGACTCATCAAGCAGGATCCGCATCCAGACCTGTCAAGACGGCATCTCCGGCAATCTCCAGGAACCGCACGGCCTGTTTGCGGGTCACTGTTGGGAAGTCGTCAAGGAACGTTTCAAGAGAGTCACCGGCCTCTAAATGATCCAGCAACGTCTGGACTGGGACCCTGGTATCCCGGAATACTGGCGTGCCGCTCATCACCCGTGGGTTGATGGAGACAATATCTTTGATGTCAGGTTGCATGGCTACTGTGTACCCTCTTTATTCTCTCGGACGTTACCGTCCAGGCACCGGGATGTCAAGGGCACTGGATGCCCGATGCCTATCCCGCCAACGGCGGGGCTTCCCCGCCGAAGTTCCAATTTCCAGGTTCCGTGCTCCACACTCCCCGCTCTTCGTCCTTTCCCCTTCACTCTTCACATTCTTCAATTTATCATTTAACATTTATCATTTATCATTTCCAACTTTTCCCCCGCCACCTCCCCCACTAACCCATAGTGCTCCTCCCCTGCCGTCCGATACAGCATCCGAAAACTATCCGCCCACAACAGCAGCCCGGTAGTGATCTCCGCCGCCTGCTCCAGCGTGTCCAGTAGCCAGCCCCGGTCGCCCTTGTTGCCGTCCCCCGCCCGTACTAATTCTTCTTTGCTGCCACTCGCCGCCTCCGCCAGCGCCCCCAAGATGCCCCGCTGAATGCTCCCCTGCTTCACGTGGTCGTCGGCGGCGATCTGGGCGCCATGGGCCGCCAGGGTCAGTATTTCCAGGGGCGCGTCCCCCAGGAATGGCAACGCCTCCCACAGCGAGCCGAACTCCCGCTCGGGGGACGTTCGTCTCAAACCGGGCTTGGCATCCACCAACGCGTCGAGGGCCGGTAGCAGAAAGTCGGCCAGGTGGCCGGGTCCCACGAACTGGGCCGCCCGCAGGCAGTAGTGCACCAGCGGCACCAGCGCCGGGGCCTTGGCGGGCTGCCGGGCCGCCAGGTCCAGCAGAATATCGAAGGTGAACGGCTTATTGTCCGATACCAGCAGCAAGCGACCCAGCTGTTCCCGGGCGGCTGCCTGGTCCCCCGCAGCCACCGCCTCTTCCAACTCGAACACCGCCACCGTGGCCCCCAGCCGCTCCGGGGAGATTTTCAGGTCGGCTACCGGGCGCTGGGGCGGTAGTTCGGGACAGCGGTCCAGGGCGAAGTCGATCAGTAGGCGGCTGGGCTCATGCGGCCGCAGACCCACCAGTGCCTTGGCCGCCTGGATCAGCACCAGCGGGTGGGTGGCGGGGTCGTCCTCAACGGGGATGCGGGCGGCCGCGAGTAACAGGTTTTCGAACAGCTCCAGGGCGGTGGCGGTATTGTATTGCTTCCGACGGAGTTCACCCGGCGGATGGGGCGATTTGCTCACTGATGGCGATGGGACGGGTGGTTTGGGCATTATTCTTGTAGCGGTCGATTAGCGGCGCTTATCCCTCGGGTGCGCAATGGAAGCTAACCGCATATGCGACCGGCTTACAAGACCGCTGGGCGCTCTAAAAAGTGAGAAAGCCCGGCCGAAACCGGGCTTTCTCTGGAGGAGCCCCAACAAGCTGCGTATTGCTACGCAAAGAGCGATAGGACTTGCCGGGGTGCCGCAATGGCATTTTTCAGCGAAACGAATCCTAGCTCGTGCATTATCTGTGTCTTGGTGTGCTTTAACTTCTCCTTGGCGAAATCGGCATCCTCGATCTCGCTGCGTCCCGCCTCGGCGGCGTTCATCCGTACCCGGAGATTGCCCTCTCGCGAACGTAGTCGAATCAAGGCCTCTCCGGCGCTCTGCATGGCCCGTTCCAGGACCAGCATGGCGTTGTCCAGGGTAGTCATTGACGCCCGGGCATTGTCTCCCGTCAAAACATCGATACTATCCACTCCCAGGGTGGTGGTATCGGCGGCCGCGAGACTTATGTCGAAGGCCTGGCCCGCCACTGCGCTGGCCTGGATCTTTTTGCCGGTGAAGGTACCGTCTATCAGGGCATTCCCCTGGAAGGTAGCCTCTCTGACCACCTCATCGATCTCTGTTTCCAGTGCATCGATCATGCCTTGGATCGAAGCTCGCTGGACAGTGTTGTAGGAATCGTCGGCCCCCTGCAATACCCTTTCCCTCATCGATATGAGCATTTCGTATATGGAACTGTAGCCGGACGAGGCCATGTTCAGCATGTTTGCGGCGTTGGCAACATTGTTTATGGCCTGTTCCAGGGAGCGTCGGCTGGCCTCAAATCCCCGGGCCAGGTGAAAGCCGGAGGCGTCATCCTCCAGGGAATTGATGCGTTTGCCGGACGATAGGGCCAGCAATGATTTGTGATTCTGCTTCCCGGTACGATCTACCAGGCTCTTGGTAACGCTAGCTGTGAAGTTGAATCTGATCTGGGTAAGGCTCATGATTTCCTCCTTGCCTCATGAGCACGCGGCTTTTCAGCACATGGCGTCCTTGCCTCGTGTTTCTCTGTCGGGCAACGATCCTTCTCTATCGCTCAAGAGCACCGCTGCCTGCTTCCCGGTCACTGTCTGCCTCGATGGGCCTTTGGGGACCGGATTATCGCTCTGCCTTCCCTATCGGCCTAATAAAATTTTTCTTTAACGTTTTCTCGCTGCGAATGGATCTCTCGTCGAGAAAACCGCAACCACTGGCTGAAAATATACCCAGCCCGGCCGGCGCAGGCCGGGACTGGGTAGCGGTGGTGATTAGCGGATGACCTGCAGGCTGAGGACCAGGCCTGCCTACCGGCCATTTAGGGGTAGGACTACTAGCGGACTGTGTTATATGGCGGGTTATTCAAGTGCGCCTTTTAAGTACGGTCGGTCAACCGGTTAATCCGGTAGCTCCACGAAAAATTTGCTGCCTTTACCAGGCTGGGATTCCAGCCAGATGCGGCCGTGATGCCGGTCGAGTATCTTGCGGGTGATCGTAAGACCCAGCCCTTCGCCGTTAACCACAGAGGGATTGATCCGCTGGAACAGGTCGAACACTTTCTGCTGGTAATCCGGCTCGATACCGATGCCGTTATCCTCCACCACGTATACAGTGGAGCCCGGCAGTTTCTCTCCGCTGATCCTGATGACTCCCTGACGTTCCTTGTTCAAGTATTTCACCGCGTTGCCAAGCAGGTTGGAAAACACCTGGCCGATCAGGATTGCATCGCCGCGGGAAGGTGGTAGCTCACCGATCTCCAGCTGCACCTGGGCCTTCTTGATAAGAAACTCGATACTTTTAGTGATCCCGGCCAGCAGCTCATTCATATCCAGCTTGGTGATGTTCATACCCGCCTGGCCCAGGCGCGACAGTCGCAATAGGCCGCTAAGCAGGCTTTCCATCTTATCCGTGCTGGCCAGGATATGGTCCAGTGCGGCTGGAATCTCCTTGGACAAGATGGGATTCAATTCTTGGGATACCTCGGCGGGGCTCTTGCCGTTCTTCCCGGTAATCAGGCTACCGAGCTTGCCCATCGCCTTGTCCAGGATACTACTAAATCCCTTGATGCTCACCAGCGGTGAGCGCAGATCGTGGGAGCTGATATGCAGGATCTGTTGCAGGTCCTGGTTCTTGTTTTCCAACTCTTCCACCAGCCGCTCCCGCTCCGCTTCGGTAGCTTTTCGCGTGGTGATGTCTTCCTTAACCGCCACAAAATGAGTGACCCGGCCATCGTCGGCTATGATGGGAGAAATAATCGCCGATTCCCAGTATATCTCGCCGTTTTTCTTCCGGTTGCAGAATTCCCCCTGCCAGGTTTCTCCACTGGTGATAGTTTCCCACATCTTCCGGTAAAACTCTTTCGGTTGTTGGCCGGAACTCAGGATACTGGGGTTCTGACCGAAGGCCTCCTCAGCCGAGTAGCCGGTGGTAGCGGTAAACTGGCTGTTAACGTACTCGATCTTCCCCTCGGTATCGGTGATCACCACCGTCGCCGGGCTCTGCTCCACCGCCAGGGAGAGCTTACGCAGGTGTTCCTCAGCCTCCTTACGCTCGGAAATATCGCGGACAAAACTCTGGATAACCGGCTGATCGCCTACCTGGATGATCCGTGAACTGATCTCCACCGGAAATGTGGAACCATCCTTCCGCTGATGGAGGTGCTCAAAAATAACGTTGCCGCTTTCCCCCAACTCCTCCAGCATATGATCGTTATCAATCAGTGATTCGGGAGCAGCCAGATCGTCAATAGTCAACTTCAGCAACTCCTGGCGGGTATACCCCAGACGGCGGACGGCGTTCTCGTTCACATCCATGATTTGGCGGGTCTCAGGATCGACAATAAAAATGGCATCGTGGGCGTGTTCGAACAGATGGCGGTACTTCCGGCTGCTCTCCGCCAGTTCCGCCGTGCGTTCCTCCACCCGCATTTCCAGCCCTGCGTGGGCCTTGCGCAGCTGCTCCTCAGCCGCTTGGCGTTCCAATTCGGCAGTTACCCGGGTAGCGAAGATCTGCAGGGTGGATTCTATTAATGTTTCCTTCGACATCGGCCTTCTGTGGCAAACCACCAAAATGCCTACGGCCGTGCCTTGAGAGTCGAGTAGCGGCATACCGAAATAGGCTTCAATCCCCATCTCTATCAGTAGTTTGTCATCCGGGAACAGCCGTTGTACACCTTCCGGGTATAAACATATTATGCCACTCGTAAGCGCCTCATTGCAGGGGGTACCCTTAAGGTTATACTTAAAGTTTTCCTGCATCTTCCCGTTACCGTACACCGCCACGGTCTTTATCTGCCGCTTTTTCGGTCCTGAGAGTTCCCCCACAAAGGCATAATCGCTGCCGAGCGCCTTGGCCAGATGCTCAACCAGTGATGTGAAAAACGCCTTCCCGGTCTTGGCTGAAACGCCGGCGGCAATATTCCTCAGCGCTTCCACAGCCGCACTGCGTTCCAGTGCCCGCCCCACCTCGGTGCCGATGTGGCTTATGATCGCCAGCAGTTTCTCGTCCGGTTCGGCCGGTTGCTCGGCAAAGAATTCCAGCACCGCCACCACTTCTGAACCTATCAGCGCCGGGAAAGCGAAACCGGACTGGACCCCAATATCCTTGGCCATCTTGGTACGAAAAAAATTCTTGTCTTTTGCCAGGTCCTTGATCCAGGCCGGCTCCCCGGTGGCTAGCACCCGGCCCGGCAACCCCACACCTTTGGTGAATTTGGCCTTAGCGGTTACTTCCATGAAGGTTTTGAACCGCTCCGGTTCCTTCAGATACCAGATATCGCTCGGTACCAACCGGCCATCCTGCTCCTCATCCGGTAGATACACGTGCCCCACCGGCCAGCCGGTATGTCGGCATACGTGCTCCAACGCTACCCGCACGGCATCCTCGAAACAGGTAGCCCCGTTGGCCGCCGCCGTCACAGCCTGGAGCATCTCCACGTAGGATGCTTCCACCTGCAATGCCTCCTCCGTCCGCTTCCGGTCGGTGATATCGCTGGTAACAACTATAGCATGAGTGACTTTGCTCTCTTCATCGTAGTAGGGATAATAGGTGACATCGAAATAATGTTTGGTCGGATAGTCAAAACCGAACCGGGCCTCATATTGGACCTTTTCACCCTTAAAGCATCGGCTCAGATATTCTTCGATGACCTCCTCGAATACCTCTTGGCCCCAGATATCAGCGACCTTATGGCCAATGATCTCATCCCTGGATTTGCCATGAGCCCGGCAGTAAGCATCGTTCACCGCCTCGTATACGCAATCCCGGTTGATCAGGGTGAGGAAATTTGTGGAAGTGTTAACGATAGCGGCATAGCGGCGCCACACCTCTTCCGCCTGCTGGCGCTCGATGATGCCTGCCAGTACATCGGCTGCCGCCAGAAGAAATTCCTCCTCTTTTTCATCACGGTGGTGACCCGCCATCACGGACAGATTTAGGACCCCGAGCAATTTGCCGGCGGACTTGATGGGAACACAATAATGGCCGTGTGCGGTCATGCCTTCGTATTCATTATCGTGGCGCTTATCAACATGATCCAGAAACTCGATTTTGCCGGACGATGCCGCCCGACCGCAAACACACCTGCCAAAGGGTATGCGGGCGCACATAGCCAACAACTGGTCGGGAAGATTTCGTTGAGCTTTAAGCACCAGTACCGCAGGGTCATCCTCAACCAGGAAGATGCTACCTTCTGATTCCAGTGCCAGCCAGGGAATGGAGATGAGATGGTCAATGGTTTGTTCCAGCATCTCTTCCAGCGAAATATCTTCCAACGAGATCTGGAGCAATCGGTTGAGAACAGCTCGGTTCTGATGACTTTGCCGGATTTCTTCCTCGCCCCGCTTGCGCTCACCGACATCCCGGATAATCCCGACGAAGCTCCGCCCTCCGTCTGTCGTGAGCTGCCCGAAGGAAATCTCCACCGGGAACGCATGGCCGTCTTTGTGGAGACCCACGGTTTCGACGGCCTCCCAATCAATAGTACGGTTACCCGTCTCCAGGTAACGATTCAATCCAGCCATATGACGCTTCCCATCTTCGGGTGGCATCAGAATGGTCAGTGGTTGCCCAATTAGTTCCTCGGGGTTGTAGCCAAATTGTCTCTCCACCGCCGGGTTTGCCAGAGTGATATTGCTCTTTTCATCGACGGTGATGATCGCGTCGGTGGCTGTTTCGGTGATGGCGTGATACCGGCTTTCACTCTCCACCAGCGCCTCCTCAGCCTCCACCCGTTTGGTGATATCCCGGCTGATAGAGACGTAATGCGTGATTTCTCCCGTGGCGGCCAGAATGGGGGTGACATGGCGCTCTTCGTAAAACAATTCCCCGTTCTTCCTCTTGCTGATAAGGACGCCTTTGTAATCCCGGCCTGAAAAAATGGTCTTCCAAAAGCGCTTATAGGTGACATCATCGTGTTCGCCCGATTTCAGCAGCCAGGGCTTATTACCCAGCGCCTCCTGCTCGCCGTACCCTGTGATCGATTCAAAAGCTGGGTTTACATACTCAATCGAACCCTCTTTATCGGTAATCACCACGCTGTCTGACATCTGCTCCACAATCTGGGACAGTTTGCGCATTCTCTGCTGCTCGCGTTCCTGTAACCTTGCCAGCATCAGGTTTCGGCTGCGTATCACCTCGCCCAGCTCATTGCTCGGGATAACAGATTCGCTAATGAATGCGGCGAACTCATCCCCCTCCACGAGGGCTTGGTTGGCCCGGACTATTCGTCCGATGGGGATAACTATTCTCCGGGCAAGGAATAATATCAGTCCTGCCAGGCCGACAATGAGAGCGCCAACAATGGCCAGGATTTTATTGCGGAGCTGCACCACCGGAGCGAAGGCCTCGCCAAAATCCATTTCAGTGACCAGCACCCAGCCGGGTTCATCGATGATCATGGTGGCGCCGCTTATCCGGCCACCATGGTAACTTTCATAATCACCCACCATTTCCCGGCCTTCATCCAAGGCCATCCACACCGCCCAGGTATCAGCCACTTGGTTCAGTATCGCATCCTCATGGAACCGCGTCTTGGTGATCATAAGCCGGTCCCGGTTCACTAGATAGATTTCCCCGGCCTGCCCCGGCATGGAAGGATACGTCTTGGCTCCCATCGCGGCAGCTCTGCGCCCCTGGGTGATATCGCTCAAGGTCTCGATCCGGATTCGATTGATAAGGACACCGCTTAATTCGTGCGTCACTTTATCGGTGAGGGGCGTAGAGACTACCCAGCTGTTCCGGCCATTCAGGTCGTCAAAAAAAACGTCACTGATGTAGGTCTCAGTCTGTCCCCTCCCAAAGAACTCCGCCCGGGCATAGTTGCTTCCCAGGTTGGCTGCCTGCGATGATGCGATGACCACACCGCTTAGATTGGTGACAAAGGTTTCTTCGCACTCAGGTATAATCGGCTGCTTGTTGACCGCCAGATGGCGATTCAGCGCTGTGATCATCTCCTGGTTCCCATCCGGTTGCCGGATAATCTCGGCCACCGCATCCCGGATGAACCCATCGGAACTGAAATCCTGCGTGCGCCCCTTAAGGTAATTCAGGAACTCGAGCAGTTGGGCCTCCACACCGTCGGCCACTGTCTGGAGCTGGGTGAGAGTTCTTTCGTGGATTGCGGCTTCTTCGTGTACAATCAAGCGCCAGCTCAGGAAGCCGATGGGAACTGCGAAAAAAACTAATAAGATTATCAATAGGCGCTTGAAAATGGTCGACTGAATCGATCTGGCGATCTCCCCCTCGGAGAGGTCCCGGTAATAACTGGAAACGAGGGACTTAAGTCTTGCTCCAGTCTTAATCGCCGACTTTACCATTATTTCGCTGATCCCAACTACTGACTTCATGCTTGAGCCGTTAAGTTTTCTCTCAGGGAACGAAATGTTTTCATCTCGCTGAGGTAGTTATTTTGTAGAGCATTCTGACGGGCCTCGAAAGTACTCAGAACCATCTGCCCTTTTTTTATTGTCTTTGGACATCTCCTCCATTGCTGGTCTCCTCTTACTTGTTCATTAAAAGTTGAAAATGGGCATCAGATAGGCCCAGCTGGCGGGATCGGATCCCATATTCCAGCTCTCTAATTCGAAGACCTTGTCCGGGGTAAAACGGGAATAACCACCCACCAGTTTGATCCCTTTTCGGAAGCCGTAGGTGGCGGTCAGGTCCAACTCCGTCCCGATGGCGGTCTCGCCGGATACTTCCTGCGCTGTGGAGAACAGGTGGTAATCCAGCTTGACCCGCAACCCCTTTAGGGGTGCGAACGATGCGGTGGGGATAATATCCTGCAGCCCGGTATCATGGGTGCTGGCCGACACGTTGATGAAATAATCCATGAACCCATAGTACTTGTGGTTGGTGGCATACAGGGTATTGAAGGCCTCGTACTCATCCGTAGCCGGATCGTCCCCCGACACCAGGTCGAAGCCGATGCCGAAGGCCGGCTTGAATTGCATCTCTGCCAGCGCCACCCCAACCCGCACACCGATTAAGGTGGCCGAGATATCGGTGCTCCCCGACTGGGTCCCGCTCTGCAGGGCAAAGTCGACCTCCTGGGTGAGCTTTAGACCAGCCAGCTGGTAGGTCCCCTTGGAGAAAATCCCTATGGTGTTACGGTTAAGGTCATCGCCGTCGTTATCGTAATTGTTCAGAAAGTAGCCGTCCACGCGGGTGCCGACCCGACTGCCGATTTTCAGGTTGCTGGTCAGCCACACCCCCCGAAAGTCTTTGGCGTTGGCGATCGTCGTTGTCTCCGTCACCCCCCAAGGCGTAGTGGTAGTGTCGACCGATAGGGAGCTGGAGGAAGTAACGGTGTTCTCTTCCACTTCCGTCATCAGCAATGCATCGATACTGATATTATTGAGTTTATAGTTTGCCACCACGCCGTCAAACGACCGGCCCACGTTGTGCCAGCCCACCGCTCCGATGATGCGCTGATTGGCGTAGGCCAGTTCCATCCGCCCGACCTTGACATTCAGGGGCAGGCCGGCCACCCGATTCACCAGCAGATAAGCCTGATGAAAATCCAGGTTGTCTGCTGAACCATCGAGCAAAGTGCTGGTTTCCTCGCCGAACTTCCGGGAGTCCTGCAATTGGATAAAGGCCACTCCGTTGCTCTCGGTCTTCACTGAGATGTTCAGCCGGGTTCGTAGCCAGGTTGTACCGCCCATTGAAGTTGAGTCGACGAAGTCCTTGTCAATCATCTCGGTCCGCTGGCGTATTTGCCCGCTGATACTCAACTCGTTGGTTCCGGCCTGCCCCAGTGACAGGGCCACAAATAGCAGTACGCCGGACTTGAACAGGACAAATCCTTTCATCAAGATCTCCTCTTTGCCTGTGCTTATTTCAGCGGCCTACTCCACCTTGAACTGCCCAATGAGCTCGTTCAGTCCCTGGACCTCTTTGTTAAGTTGCTCCGCCGAAGCCGCCAGTTCCTGGGCGCTGGAGGCCGACTCCTTGGCTACCGTGGAAACCCCCTCGATGTTCTTGGAGATCTCCTCGGCGCCGCTGCTCTGCTCGTTGGACGAGGTAGCGATCTGCTCCACCGCCGAAACCACTCCGAT
>SDBT01010385.1_pt1 | contig 15034 bp, 15 predicted proteins | sample 2277101 | NCBI WGS metagenome assembly SDBT01 (sample SAMN10404973, study PRJNA504765) | marine sediment metagenome | isolation source: marine sediment core GS10_PC15, 103 cmbsf | place: Arctic Ocean: Southern Knipovich Ridge | collected 2010 | reverse complement strand
CTGGCTCTCAACGGTTCCGAATTCAAGAGCAGCACACTGAAAGTCCAAGAAGCTCGCCCGATCAATGACAGCGGCAGAAGACGCAAGAGAAGGCGATAGAACACGGGCACCATCCAGCAACTGACCTACCCCCCATAAATCGGTCCAGAAATTTTATTGTCAACACACTCCCCCGAGCGGCCTTTTCATATTATTGTATTGTTGACGGGGTATAATGATCTCATGCCTCAAATGCCTTTTTAGCACTGGAGGTTCTGACGGGGTCAAATTAGTATGGGTCCACAGTCCTTTAACACCGCTAGTATAGGTATTGTTGGCTTGTCTACAGCTTCCTTGCGAGAAAGTAATAGCGATTCAAGCTAAAAAAGTACTCTCCGTTCTTCCCGCAAATTCGCAATTCTCGTGCCCATGTCTCTGCTTCATCGTGAGTGATACCCATGCGCCCAACCACGAATGAAACAATCAGGTCAATCATGCGGTTACTGTAGGTGTTCGGGTCGTACTCATGATTGTACAAAGGAATAATTTTCTGGGCTTCGACTTGAAAGCCCGCGTGGTTCAGTCTCCTGGCCAAAGTTCGGGGTAAGAACGGATCGGCCGCGTGTTCCTCCCAAGCTGTGAGAATACGGCTCATACTTGACCTGTCAGGGGAATACCACACGATGGAATCCCAATCCGTGTCTAAAAGCGCCACCCGCCCACCAGTCCGGACAACTCTATGGAACTCTGCTAGTGCAGTATCTACATCAGGAACATACTCCAATACCTGCGTTGACACCACTGCATCAAACTCCTCATCCTGATAGGGCAACTGGGTTGCGTCTCCGTGACGAAACTCAATTCCCATTTGGTTTTCACCCCTGGATCGTGCCACTTCGAGAAAGGGCTCACTAATGTCAACACCACACACCGAACCCGATTTCCCGACGGCTTCCGCTATCGCGGTAGCCAGAAAGCCTGGACCAGACCCGACATCCAACACTCGCTCGCCCGGCTGGGGATTGAAGGCCAATAAGAAATCATTGCGCTGGGCAACAATATCAGGAGTTACATAAACAGTTAGTAAGCGTTGTGTAGCATCATCGTCATATTCCAAAATATCCACAGTTTCTCCTTAAATATTTTTCAAATCGGACTACGTACATCGCCAAAACCCCTTTAACAGAACCAGTAAAATCATAAGAGACAGTTTTGATAATATCAACTTAAAATAAAGATTTGTCTTGTATGTTTTACCACAGATACACTACTCGCTGTTGTCGTATTGTTGACGCGGCTACCCAATGCCCCAGGATGTGCCTCCCGCACCCGGTGCCATCCAATCTCAAACAGGTTGACTTTTCCATGGCAGGACTAACTTAAAAAGTGGTGCGACTATCAGAGGTAGGGCAGGTTAAGGCGATCCGGAGGTAGGATTAGACTATTGACTTCAGCCGTATTTCCAAATATCATTTTACATCGACTCGGTCATTTTAACCGCAGAGTGTCGGTCAAGTAGCTTGACGGACCATTACTTGGAAAGGGGGAGAATAAAGAATGATGAATTGCAAAATAGTCGGGATAATTTTTATGATCACTTTCTTCACAGGTTGTGCCAGTACTGTTCCAGAGCCCAAATTTATGCCTGAGCAAAGCCAGAACGTATTCCCTTTTTTTACGTCGGGCCAGCCCATAGCGGCCGTCCAGTCCGTCAATGCCTTTATATTACTGTCGCTGGAGCCGACTATACTGGCTGATCGACGTTACTTTCGTCTTTGGATTCTCTATCAGAATATTTCTGAAGAGCCATATTTATTGGAGCCGCTGCGCTTTGTCTCCTTAACTATTGCATCAATATCCAAGGGAAAATCGGGGACGAGTACTCCTGAATCACCTACGAAAATTCTGGCTGATATCTCGAACGAAAAGGCATTATCTATGATAATGCAGGCTATTGGCGGGACACTACAGACGATGGCGGCTAGACCGACAACCGCGGAAACAAGATTTAATGACGGATCTTCAGCCACTACGACAATCAATGACCAACAAGAAAAGCAAGATATGGTAGCCGACCGAACAGCCAAGGCGATGGCAAACACAGCAATGTGGTATGAAATATATCAGAATAGCATCAGCGATGGAATCCTCAGGAGAAACACCGTTTTTCCCGGAAGGAGCGTCAATGGTTACATTTACTTTCCGTTTCCTACCGGTAGGAAATGGAGATATGTGGATAATGAAAGTTACCCTTCTAGCATGAATTATTTACTTACAGTTGAACTGGAATTACCTGGAGAGAGTCAAAATATTTACTTTACACCGATTGAAGGCGAATAACATTATCATTTCGGATTCTATGCCCCTGACCTGCCCCCCATAAATCGGTCAGAGGAATTCATTGTTGACACACTCCCGTCAGCCGCCTTTTCATATTATTGTATTGTTGACGCGGCTACCCGGCACCCCAGGATGTGCCTCCCGCACCTGAATCCATCCAACCTCAAACAAACTCGACTTTCGTTATGGAATGACTAACTTAATATGTTGTACTACTATTGAGGGCAGGTCACGTCAAGCTCACCCCAACGGCTGTGCACCATAAGAAAACCGGAGGCAGTCCGCCTCCGGCTAGATAATATAAAGTCCTGAAACTGAATCGATCGTATTGACTATTCCTCATCGACAGGTGCACCAGATTTCCCGGTCAGTTCATCCAGCGTTTCGTGAAGTAGTCGGTTGAAAGTGGCGGGGTCCTCCAGATGCAGAAGATGCCCAACACCAGTCATGAGTTTTAGCTCAAACGAAGCTGCATGCTGTTGATTAGACTCCACATCGGTGAGCTTCCCCCAAGAATCGCAATTGATAGCACGAATCGGGACTCTTACGTCCTTTAGTATTGCCTGGACATCGGTTCTGAAATAGTTTTCAAAGGCACTCAGTGCAACCCCTTGTGGTGCCGAACTCACATCGGCTACTACCCAGTTAACAAGAGCACTATCGGCATCCTTCGGAAACATACCCCTAACGAAACCATCCACACTTGTAACAAAATCATCCCTGAAGGGCTTTGAGGTTTCGGTTACCTGTTCTCGTGAATATCCTGTACCAAATTCCTTATAACAATCCACGCCAATTACACCGATGATTCTCCCAGAAAGCTGCCGCGCAGCCTCAAGATTCACCTTACCACCCATCGAATGACCAGTTAACACAACTTTATTTGGGTTGACTTTGTTAACAACCGAAGCTACGTCGGCGCCGAAGGCTGCCATGGTCCAGTCTTCCCTACCGAGTCCAGATTCGCCGTGGCCACCTAAGTCGACCGTCACAACCTGATAGGTTTTGGAGAATTCAACCACCTGATTCTTCCAGTAGCTTCTGTCACCACACCAGCCATGAACAAAAACGAGAGTTGGTTCACCTGCTCCCAATACTTCATAGTGGATCATGACACCGTCTGCCGAGGCTACACTGTCTACTACCGGACTAGTCGCCACCGGATCCGTTTCTGCCTTCTGCTGACACGAGATCAGAAGCGAACCGGCAATAGATACTGCGATGGCGCTTGTTGTTAGTCTCATTGTCTTTTTCATGACATTCCTCCTTACGTTGGCTTAGAGTTATTAATTTGTGAGTTTCTGGGCTTATTTAGTTCCCCAGAGATGGCTATCTAACCAGGAAAATATGGAGCCACGAAGTCCATGTCAAGAAAAAATCCCGATTAAGTAAACATATATAAATAAAACGCCTGACCTGCCCCCATAAATCGGTCCAGTATAAAAGTGTGGCGGGACAAACTTAAATGTGGTACAACTATTGGGGGCAGGACCTTTGAGGGTGTCCCCCAGACGTATCTTTTCCCACCGCAAGCATTGGGCCACCCGTGTTATAGCCAGTCATCGGGTACGCGCACCGCTACCACCTCGGCCTGAGCGCACTTTTCATCGCCGGAAAAAGCCATGCAACTGAGGACAGTTTTCTTATCGGTCACTTCAATGATTTTCGCTCGCAGGACCAGCTGATGTTCGATAGATGCCGGTCGCAGGTATTTGACATCCAGCAAACCGGTGGCATACCAGATGGAGTTATTCGAATCAAACGGGCGGCCCGCCCGCCGGTAGGCATCGGCGATGGCCGTGCAAATACAATGGCAGTCAATAACAGTAGCGATTACACCCCCATTGAGAATATGCCGGGGGCCGGCCATGTGATACGACCTGGGCTCGAAATTGCAAACTGAATCCTCCCCCTCCCAAAAGCTCTTGATTTTTAATCCTTGTTGATTAGACGGCCCGCAGCCATAGCAGTGGTTATTGAGGATCTCATCCTGAAATGGTAACGATTCTATGATTTCGTCGCTGCCTGGTGGTTTTTCCAACTTGACCTCTCTTTGATCTGTAAGGTTTGCTTTGTGACCGGCAACCGCTTCCAGAATCAGCCGACGCTGATACAAGAGTCACTGAATGGCCGCTTTCAAGATTCGCTGCAGCCACTGATTGCTGGGAATTGCGACTGACAAAACAGATCTTGAGCACAACCTGGAGTTTTTGGACCTTTTTAATCTACTTTAAATGGTAGATAATGTCAATAACAAACTTCACGATCGGTTTACTTTAGGCCAGGCAATTTCGCATTCCCGAGAGGATTCCCCGGCGGCCATCCGAACGTGACAAGGTTCGTATAACTCCGGTTTAGACGAACCGTCTTGGGCCACTCCATTCACCCCCGAAAAGCCTTGCGATCATGGCCAAAAGACCCTGTGTCATACAAAACCAGTATATGACATACCGCCCCGAGCAGCCTTTTCATATTATCGTATTGTTGTCGCGGCTGTCCGACGCCGCAGGATGTGCCTACCCCGCACCGAGCCCATCCAACCTCAAACAAACTTGACTTTGCTATGGCCGGATTAACTTGAGATGTGGTACGATTATTGGGGCGGATCAGCCTTCATGGATTCCCATTTTCCTCAGGGGAATGAAACTCTCCAACGACAAAGCTACTAAGATTTATGACATCTCGGCAAACTTAACCCTAAGTCTTATAAGCCGGCCAGATCATTTTAAAATGCTTTGATTATAACGTAGCCAATAATAATGAGGAAGCTAAATGCCACGTGAAAACAAGCTCTTGGTCCCGTCTTCTGCTTTCAGGATCAACCACGAAGTTTAAAAGCTTTTCTATCTTCTTTTTACTAATATCTAGACAATCCATATTCTTTAATAATATCCATAGAAATTGTAAGGTCGCTCCTAAATTGGGATTGCCATTATCATAAAAAGGAAGGGCCAATTTCTCTTTATCTACTTCAATTAATCCCTTTTCATATAGCGCATCAATACTCTTATCCAAAATATCCATCAATTCATCATCAACACAGCTAGATACATTAATTGAAGACAAAACAAAAAGAATATTGTCTATCCTCGCACTATCCATAGGATCCGAATCTAAATCCCAACTAGAATAGATAGGATCATACTTCTCAACTAAAACGCTTTCTATCCTTTTCTGCATTTGGTATCGTTTCACTTCGGATGGATATATCAACCTCGATAAGTCATTAGTCGTAATTATCTTATGTAAGACCGCAAATGTTATGGCCCTCTCTTTTTTGATAATAATATTTTCCATTTCCTTTCTAATGAATGAACAAGATTCAATAATTATTGATTCATCATGAGAATCCAATAATTCAAAATTCCACAGCGATAATACGGCCCATAAAGTATGCCTAAGATCAACATTTATGTTAGTTGATCCACGCGATGTCGGTCTCGTTGTAAGGCCAAATCCACCAACCTGTGAATTATAGTGTCTTTTTAAATATTGATGGAAATACAGCAACCTGGGTAAGATAGCATTCGTAAGATCCTTATCATCAGCTGATTTTACGTACATTGCTAGCGCACTCGAAATCCAGGAAGAAAAAGTAATCGAATCTCTAACGCTTATGTCATCAGGTATTCGAGTCTGACCATAAATAAAATCTATGTATTTAGGATATTCTTTTGACCAAGCACCCGCCGCATCTCCCCTGGTATATTGATCTGATAAAATCCTATCAATTGACCAGGAAATTAAACCACCTATTAAAGAGTGATTGACCTTATGTTTTGATATACTACCTATAACCTTTTCCAAAGGAAGATTCAAATTAAGTGAGACAAACGGAGGCATTGCTGAAATCGAAATATTAACATCCGTTTTATTTACCATTTGTATTCCTGCATTTCTGTTGTTCGCATGATTGATCCTCTCCTAATAGTCAGAACATAGCATAAGAATAGTCCTACGGCAATGAAGATCTAGCGCTTTCGAATGTAAGTAGGGTATTTCCTCAAAACAATAGCCACGAATCAGTGCATATTCAAGAAGCTATTAATTTTTAATTTGATTTGATCTCGTTCCAAATTCTATCAAATAACCTAGTCGATTCACCTACATCCTTCAGAAACTCGCACTTGTCAAGAAGTTCTTTGGGTGGGTATATGCCATCATCTTGGACTATCTCTTTTATTATGAATTCTTTCGCTGCGCCATTCGGGCTAGAATACCAAGTGTAATTTGAAATATCAGCGCTGACCTTAGGCAGTAGGATGTAATTTATAAATATCTCTGCCGTATATTTGTGCGAGGCATCTTTTAGGATGCACATATTGTCAACCCAAATGTTCGTTCCTTCAACCGGAATAAAGTAAACAACATTCGGATTTTCCTTTGCGACTTGGTAAATATCTCCGCTGTAGCCATAAGCTATCCAAACATCACCTGATTTTAGCAGATCAATGTAGGTATCACTTGTATAGGCTTTTACCAGCGGCTTTTGTTCAATCATAAGTTCTTTCGCTCGTTCCAGTTCCTTGGTCTTTGTTGTATTAATGGAATACCCAAGGCGCTTCAGGGCAGGAACAAGTCCGAATCGCATATCATCCAACATTGTTATGCGACCTTTATATCTGGCATCCCACAGGATATCCCAACTTTCAAAATTCCCTTTAACTCTGGAAGTATCGATTCCAAGACCAGTTGTTCCCCATTGATACGGCACCGAGAACTGATTTTCGGGATCGAACGAAAGATTCCTAAACCGAGGTAAAATATTCTCGAAATTAGGAATATTAGCCAGATCGAGAGGCGCCAACAGATCCTGCATCCTCATAATCTCTACCATATAGTCGCTCGGGAAAACTACATCATAGCCCTTTACGCCCGCTTGAAGTTTTGCCAAGAGCTCCTCATTACTGGAATAGTTATCATAGGTAACCTCAATTCCGTACTGATCTTCAAAGTCTTGGATAGTTGTTTCTCCAATATAATACGACCAATTAAAAACGTTTAGCTCAGTAGACAGCTTAGATTTCCCTTTTTCTTTTTGCGAACAGCTAAGAATTGTGAGAAAGAATAAAACGTACAAAACAGCTCCAAGAACATAAATGTTTCTTTGGCAATTCATTGTTTACCTCCAATTCATTTAGGTATCGTCACTTTCAGTATACGAATACCTATAAATACTAAACTCATCGTGAAAAGCAAGGAAATCGTTGAAATCGCATTTATCTCCGGGGATACCCCAAACTTAACCATCGAATACACCTTTAAAGGCAACGTTGTAGAACCAACACCTGCAGTAAAAAAGGCAATCATAAAATCATCCCACGAAAGTATGAAAGCCAGCAAAGCACCGCCAATTATGCCGGGCATAATAAGCGGTAGGGTCACATAACGATAAGTTTTAAGCCGCGTTGCCCCCAAGTCCATCGCTGCTTTTTCTAGTTCTGTATCAAATCCGGCCAGCCGGGCTCTAACGACAACTGCCACAAATGCAATGTTGAAAGAGATATGTGCAATAATAATCGAAACAAGTCCTAGGGTCAACTTGATAAACACATAAAATGACATCATTGCAATTGCCATCACAATATCAGGAATTATGATTGGCAAGTGCAAAACAGTATCGAAATATCTTTTCCCGGGGAATTTATGGCGAGCCATTCCAAGAGCTGCCATCGTACCAATGATTGTTGAAACAAATGTAGAAATGATTCCAACAACCATGCTATTTTTGACTGAATTTAATAGCTGAACGTCCTGTAATAGTATTCTATACCAGTCCAAGGTAAAACCCGTCCAGATTGCATTTATCCTTTCCTGATTGAAGGAAAAGACGATCAGAACAACAATAGGAAAGTAAAGGAACAAATAGACCAATCCTGAATGAATTTTCAATGCTGTATGTGAGAACCTTACTCTCATTTTCAGGCATTATCCTCCGCTGATTCGTCGCCCCATCCTAATCGAGTATATATTATAAGCAGAATTAAGACAACAGACATTATCACAAATGATAATGCCGATCCAAATGGCCAATCCCGCGCCGATAAGAATTGTTCCTTAATTAGATTTCCGATCATTAGGTTCTTTGCGCCACCCAATAAATCCGGTGTTATGAAGGCTCCAATAGAGGGGACAAATACCAAAATTGATCCGGCAATAATCCCCGGTTTCGTTAAAGGTAGGATAATTCTCCAAAATGCCTTAACTGGCGTCGCCCCGAGATCTTTCGCGGCTTCAATGAGTGACCAATCTAACTTTTCAATATTCGCGAAGAGCGGTAAAACCATAAAGGGTAAATATCCGTATACTAACCCAATTATCACGGCCTTTTCTGTAAATAAGAGTTCGAGTGGCTCTTCTATTAATTTAATACTCAGGAGAAGATTATTTACCAAACCTTCCGTTCTGAGTATAATCATCCACGCATAAGTTCTCACCAAGAAGTTCGTCAAGAACGGCATGACTACTAAGAACAATAGTATGAACTTCTTATCCTGTGGTTGATTTGATATAAAATATGCGATAGGATAGCCAATAAGCAGGCAGATTAGAGTGGTCAAAAGAGCAACGAACACCGAACGTAAAACAGGTTTTAAATATAACGGGTCAATCAATCGAACATAGTTATCGATGGTAAGGATATATTCGATTCCCCCATAAACCCCGCGCTGAAAAAAGCTATAAATGAAAATGATTGTCAGGGGAATCACAAAGAATACTCCCAACCAAAAAACAGCCGGAGATAAGACGACAACCTTTTGTAACGTTTCTTTCAAATATCTAACCCTCAACTACTGCTGTATTTCCAATTTCCCATTCCAAATTAATTGTATCCCCAACTTTATGGCATGATTGCCGATCAAAATTCTGCTCTAGAACCTTAATCATCTGTCCAGATTTCAACCTAACTAGATAAAATAGCATTGTTCCCATATAGATGATTTCTTCGATTCTTCCTTTGACGTAATTCTTCAGTTGATCATAGGGTTGGGAGTGTCCTCGGATTCGTATTATTTCTGGCCGAACAACTAAGGTTTTTATGGTCCCTTCTTCTGGTTTATGGATTAATCTAGCCCTAATGCTATGCTCACTATCAATTTTCATCATTATCATATCTTCTTGAATAACCACATTAGAACTTTCAAAAAAATTGCTATCACCGATGAATGAAGCAACGAATTTGGTTTTTGGGTGATTGTAAACTTCGTCCGGAGAGCCTATTTGCTCGATGTTGCCAGTTCGCATTATGGCAATTCGATCTGCCATTGTTATAGCTTCTTCTTGGTTGTGAGTAACATAAATAAAGGTCGTTTGAAGCCTCTTCTGTAGGTGCTTTAATTCTAATTGCATTTGCTTGCGGAGCTTAACATCTAAGGCCCCCAATGGTTCATCGAGCAATAGCACTGACGGTCTATTGACTAGCGCTCGTGCCAATGCGACCCTTTGCTGCTGTCCTCCACTTAATTGACTAGGTTTGCGTAACTCCAATCCTTCAAGTTCCACCAAATCCAACACCTCGGCTACTCTATTACGGATGTTAGCCTTTGATACTGCTTTCATCTTTAGCCCAAAAGCTACATTATCCAAAACCGTAAGATGCGGGAAAAGTGCATAATTTTGAAAGACGGTATTAATATCACGCTGGTATGGAGGAATGCCATTTAGACATTGCTTCCTCAAAAATACCGACCCCCTGTCAGGCTCTAGCAATCCCGCGATAATCCTCAGGAGCGTTGTCTTACCGCAACCACTTGGGCCAAGGATGAAGAAGAAATCACCTTTCATAATCGATAGATTTATATTATCACAAGCGACAATTGTCTTAAAACATTTTGTGATGTTCTTTAAATATAAATACTCTTGATTTTTCACATTTTATATTGTTTGTTTTAGTTTTGTTTTCAAATCTTCCCACAAATTACGAAATATCTCATTTGCGATATCAGAGAATCCTTCATCCATTTTGAAATTGAGTCTACCTTCTTGTTGGGGAATATATAGGAATCCATATGGTTTATTGTTCTTCACATAAATGACAAAACCGGAGATGAATGGAAATGAATCCCTGGGATAATCAATGTGTTCATAGTCCAACTTCTCACCCAGCTCTTTTGCGTGTTCTTTTGACATATCTTTGCAAAGCGCCTCAAAGATCGCATTGCGGAGATCTACCGATTTTGCCTTTACGCTACTAGATAATATGTAATCATATTTCACACCCCTTTTTAGGTTTTTCAAGGTTTGCGAAAAATAGTCGGGGAGGAATTCATAATCTAACCCAGGTGCAACAACCTTAATATGTGTTGCCTTATCCTCATATTCATTTAGCATGTGGCTATCGCTCACAAGATACAATTTAGCATCAACCTCTTGCTGAAGGTCCCTGATGTGCTCGATCATGTCTACAGCATCTGAAGCAGCAGATTTAATCTCTCCTATAACCTTTCTCGACGTACTTTCCGTTTTCCCAAGGATATTTGCGGATGCGGTTTCAATTTCCAGTAAGGCATGTGTATATTTGTATCTGTGATAAAGTACCAAGAAAACAATATAGCCGATTGACAAAGAAACGATACAGAAAATCGATACAGGCCACAAGTTTTCCGCTGGAATGCCTCCCCAATAATAACTCGCAATCAAGGTGCCCAAAATAACCAATAAACCGATAATTCCGGTAATGAGCGAAATATCCAATTTGGGTATGGATTTTGACTCGCTGTCTATTGTCGCAGGCATTTTTCTCTATCCTCCTTATTGGTATTCAATACAAGGCTTTTCTTTCCTACAACGTTTTCACCCGAAAATGTCGTGCCTTTCCAAACAAAAGATTCTCCAACATGCAATACATCCTTTAATTCATAACCCATTCTGACAGTAATATTAAAGAATTTGCCATGGAATTTCTTCTGAACCTTTTTTTGTTCACGAATTGCTGATCCGATAAATCTATTAGGTAAAATTCTTGCGATGGGACAATTGGAATCGTAGTATGCAAGATTCAGGTTACTTCCATAAGGATGATAATACAGCGGCCATATTTTGCAATCAACAGGCTTTAACGCTTGAATTGAACAAAGATTGTTTTTCAAAAACCTGCATCTACCAGTATTTTTATCGGCCAGTAGAATATAATATTCTCTTTTATCAATTACGGAGGGATCATTGTTTAAAATCAAACGTCTTCTCATTAATCGATGATATTCACCCGGGAGCCAAAGAGTACTGTTACAGCATCTTGAATCGCAGTTGTAATGGCAATAACCAACAAGACTTGTTTCGGAATTAGCTAACGAGGCGGACGCATTTAATCTGTTCATTGGTTTCTCCTGATTTGAAAATCGATTCATCAATTAAAAGTTCCTTTGGCAAATCTCTTAGATGATACCTGGCCATCTCTGATGCACAGTAAGCTCCAGCTGGATACAGCGAAAGAATATCTCCCTCATTTACGGTGGTCATTCTATGATTCTCGGCGAAAATATCGCTAGGCTCGCATAAATATCCTCCTATCGTATAATTATGACACGAAGATGAAGAGACAGTAGAACTATTGATGAATTCAGGAGCGATGCCGAAGAAAAAATAGTGGTTGAAGAGGTTAAAACCCGCATCAATGCCCACAAATTCAAAACCTCCCTTTTTTTCTGTCATATTTACTGTTGTAACCAGGATGCCTGCGTTTCCAACGATGAATCTCCCAGGTTCTATAGCAACTCTTCTTATAGGTGCCCGACATCGCCCAACTCTTTGCCATATCTGCCTGGAATATTCTTCCAAGGGGAAATCGGGGTAAGAACCTTTGCTGCGAACCCCTAATCCTCCCCCGAAATCAATTAATTCCAACTGAATATTACAATTGGAATTCAAATGTTCCGCCAATTGGAGCGTTAGGTCGACACTTTTCAGAAAGTCCGCTAGCTGATCGGCAAACCAATTTGAACCAATGTGTTGATGGAGACCGATAGGATTTAGGCCTAATTGCCTTGCCTTCAGAAAAGCTTCGATGATTCTATCCTTGAAAATTCCTAATTTTAGAGTACCGACCTTAGTTCCTGCCATTTCCAAGCCTCTATGAAAACCTACGCCGAAGCCCGGATTCCAGCGAATTGAGACATCTAATGGGCCATATTCAGCGAGCCTTTGCATCTGAGAAAATGAATCTATGTTTACCAAGACTCCGGACCTTGCTAAAAACTCAAAGTGCTGAAGGCCAAAATTTAAACCTGTAAAAATAATCTTCTCTGGTTCATATCCTACGTCTAATGCCGCTTTCACCTCATTGATTGAGGTTGCATCGATGAAAGCACTTTCGTTCCTTAAGGCTTTCAGAATATTCGGTGAACCATTGGCTTTCATTGCATAGTAGACTCTTGGCTCAATTCCTCTAATCGCGTTATTTGTAAAAGCGTCCCTTACTTTTCGATAGTTTTGAATAACCTTTCTGATGTTATATACAAGCAACGGCGTGCCGAATTGATTTGCTAGATCGGGTACACTTGTTCCGCCAATATAAAGCTGGTTATTGATAACATTCAAGTGATCTTTTTCTTGCCACCACATATGTTATTTCACTTACGTAATATTTCCATTATAAATACAAGGTGACATAGCCTGCATACACCAGCCTAACTGCGATTTCCGTATCTCTACCGCATACGTCAATCTTATGATTTCAACGTGACTATTTAGTAAAATAATCCATCGGTTGTCAACCACTATTTTGGGTCAACCTAAAGGAGCAAAGGGAGGGGAGTATTCCCCTTTCTTTCAATAAATTACAAATGCCGCTACAGACAAGTCGCCAGCAAACCAAATCATCCCCCGACCAGCGCATTCGCCAACATAATCTCCTTCACAGCAACCAGTGCCCTTTCATCGATGGCATCTGGATTAATATAATCCCCGTCTAAATAAACCCACTTGCCTTTGTTTTCACACTGATCCTTTATGAAATCCGTTGCTTCGGCAACAGGGATGCGGAACTCCTTGTGACCTTCGCTAGATATGATTAAGATCTTAATCATGGTTAAGCCTCCAGTTTATCGATTATAAATAGCCAGTTCTTTTATGGAATAAGAATATAGTGATCACTGTCCTGCAATTGCGGGGCTTTCTCATTTCCAACGAAAGGAGCATTTCATGAAGATCAAGGTATTGAAACTTGGCGAAGCGGCCAAGGAAGTCGAGGTCCAAGAAGGTGCCACTATTGAGCATGTTATCCAGGCTTCAGGGTTCAACCGTGAGCACATGACGATAACGCTGAACGGGCACCCAGCTTTTGACACATCGCCCGTTCAGGAGGGGGATGTCATCACAATGAACCCCCATATAAAAGGGGGATGTTATTGATCAGGGAGAAAATTCAGGAGCTCATCAGATTCCATTCCCAAGCGCAAAATATACCGATAGAAGCAATACATCTGCCCGATACCAATCAACCCATAAGCCCTTTCGAGGGTGTCCAGATTCTGTTTGTTGACAAGGACGCAAAGGTCGGTTCAGACGAATTCCGCGTAACTCTACCATATCCACATGCCAAAAACGACTTAGAAAGCGTCTCCAGAGCCCTTGAAGAGGAGATCCCCGTATTGGCCAGGCAATACCATCAAAAACAAAGGGACCAGCTTAAGATGCTGGTCCTTCACGGTGTTGATGAACGCAAGGAATCTCTCGAACAGTCAATCCAGCAAGCTGAGTACTCTCTGAACGATCTGAACAAACAGATGTACGATACTGCCAGGAAAAGGATCCAAGACAAACACCTGCTGGTCCAACTTGAAAAACCCAGCATGCCTCTCGGCAGGAAAATCATCGGTGAATATGCCAACATCAAGAAGCTGGTGCCTGGCCTATACCAATTGATCAGGTTTGATGATCGCTATGTATGGGCAAAGACTCACCAGGTTGACATCTGGTGGGGAGATGAAAGATACGAGATAGGCATCCTGATGATAGAACTTGATCTTTCGCGCGGCCAGGTAAGAATTAGCAACTTGACCAATCCCGTAAATAATTATCCGCATCCCCATGTCAACGACAATGGAGAGATCTGCCTGGGCAACGTTTCTGCAGGCCTAACGAGGCAGCTTGGAGAATTTGAGATCTACGGGGCACTGGAGCTTTTGCACAAGTTCATTCACGAATACAACGAAGACGACCCCTATCAGAAAATCCAGTTTTGGAAGGATTCTGATTATTGCGATGAGTCCGACGAATATGAGCGCTGCAGAGAAGGTGGAAGTTACGGCGGAACCTGCATCAATTGTGGCGACAACCAGTGTCCATATTATGAAGGGGCTTTGGAAGAATGTCAGGAGAATATGGATCTCAATAAATGCGTGACGTGCGGTGATCGATGCGAACCTGGAGATGAGCTACTCCAAGAATGTCATGATGAAAACCCGCTTGGCTGTATGACCTGTAGTTTCAGTACCTGCCCATTTTATCGCAAAGAGGACGCTTGTCACCAGGTTAATGCGGAAAGCTGTGCAACCTGCAATATCGAACACTGTAAATACCGGGGAGTCGCCAATGAAACAGCTGCTTGATATTGCGGTTTTCATTGATGGCGAGGCATGGGCAAAGCTACGGTACTGGGTCAAGCTCTCTGGAGATAATGAGGTCAGCTGCCTGGGACTGATAGACGAGCTCAAAGATGGCGAAAGGATCACGGCACTTCTTGTGTCCGAAATCTACCTGCTTGATCAAAAGGTTA
>SDBT01010384.1_pt1 | contig 15035 bp, 21 predicted proteins | sample 2277101 | NCBI WGS metagenome assembly SDBT01 (sample SAMN10404973, study PRJNA504765) | marine sediment metagenome | isolation source: marine sediment core GS10_PC15, 103 cmbsf | place: Arctic Ocean: Southern Knipovich Ridge | collected 2010 | reverse complement strand
TACCAAAAGTAATTGAAGGTTTAAGTACTGTTTTTGAAATACCCTCTTTTACTTTAGAGGAGGAATGTAGAAATTTTCATTGTCCACCAAATATATTACATAATTTTGTTTATTATAAAGATAACTTAGAAAGGTTGTCAGACTATGTGCAAAAAGTAGAAGATATACCAGACGGAGATTTTGTAGAAACTGTAGCAGATATAAAACAAAAACCCATTGGATATGTAAATAAGTATTTTTATGCTGTGGGTTGCCCTGCACATGCAAAAAGAATTGCAAGTTTTAGTATGGATGATGCCTTATCCCTGACTAATGCTATGAATGGTAAATTGTTTATTGCACATCCTGGAGGAGCATGGGGATCTCCAACAGAGACTATTTTAGATTATTATATCAAGAAAGGTGTTCATGGGATAGAAGTAAGAAATTATTGGAATACTGAAGAACAAAATCAAAAGTTTGATAGTTTAGCAAGAAGATTTAGTTTAATAAAGTCAGGTGGTTCTGATTATCATGGTAGTAAAGGATTATCAAAAATAGGTATTTATGATAGACCAGAAAATCAATTACCAAATGATATATTAGAAGAATTATGGGAGAGTTTACCAAAATGAAAGGATCTGATTATATTGCAAAAAGAATAATAGAAATAGCATATAAATATAAGAACGGACATGTAGCAAGTGCTTTAAGTGCTTTACCAATAATTAAAGAAATTTATGATGAAATGGATATAGAAAAGGATGTCTTTATTTTGAGTAAGGGGCATGGTTGTTTAGCTTTGTATGCAGTATTGGAAAGTAAAGGATATAAACCAGATGTTTCAAAAATACATCCAGATATTGATATTAAAAATGGAATAAGCTGCACAACAGGAAGTTTAGGGCATGGGCTCCCTATTGCAGTGGGTATGGCATTAGCAAAAAAATTAAAAAATGAGAGTGGAAATGTTTCTGTTTTATTAGGTGATGGTGAATGTCAGGAAGGAACAACATGGGAAAGTTTATTGATTGCAAAAAAATTAAAATTAAATAATTTACAAATTCATATAGATAATAATAAAGAACAAGCTTTAGGAAAAACAGTACTTCCAGCTGTAGAATTGCTACATCAATCATTTGGATTTTTGTGTTGGATTCATGATACAAAAAAAGAATTTCCTCATGTTCATTATCTAACAAAAAAGGAGTATAATAAACTATGAGATATGTTTTTGGAGAAGAACTATACAAACTAATGAAAAAAGATAAAAGCATTGTTTTATTAGTTGGGGACATTGGTTGGGGAGTTTTTGACAAAATAAGAGAAAAATTTCCTGATAGATTTTTTAATTTAGGATGCACAGAACAATCAATGATTAGTATTGCATCTGGAATGGCATTACAAGGATTAAAACCTTATGTTTATACAATCACCCCTTTTTTAATTGAAAGAGGGTTTGAACAAATTAAAATAGATATAAATGCTCAAAATACAAATGTTAAATTAATAGGTTATGCAGATTATCCTAAACAAGGAATAACACACAAAGAATTAGATGGAAAAAAATTGATGAGTTTGTTTAATAATATTAAATCATACTTTCCAAAAGATTCAAAACAAACAAGAGGAGCAATCAAACTTAGTTATAGGGATAAAGGACCATCCTTTATCAGTTTAAAAAAATGTTAGAAAAAATTAATCTAAAAATAATAAATGGAAATAATCTAAATTTAGGTAAATCTCAATTATTTAGGGGGTATTATAATAATCCTTCTAATCATGCAAAAGATATATTAGGGCAAATAAATGGTGGTTTTTATTCAAAACTGTTAAAAGGTATTAAAAAGAGGAAGGACAATATAATAGTTGATTTAGGGGCCAATAGCGGATTAGTTTCATTATATGTTCATGATATTTGTAAAAAAGTATATGCAATAGAACCAACTAAAGATCATTTAGGTATATTAAAAGATATAATTAAAACTTTAGATATTGATAATATTAAGTGCTGTGAGTGTGCCATATCTGATGTTACAGGTGAAAAGGATTTCTTTGTAAGTGATACTAATTCAACAATGAACACATTAATTGAAAATAATAATGTAAAAAAAGTAGAGAAAGTAAAAACCTATAAGTTGATAGATTTTTTTAAAATAAACGATATTGAAAGAGTGGATTTTTTAAAAATGGATATTGAAGGTAGTGAGGTGCCAATAATTTTAGAAAAGTCCTTTTATAAAATTTATAATATAGTTGATACACTTTATGTAGAAATCCATCAGATTCCAGGGTCTGACAAAAAAGTTGATGAATACTATCAAGAAATTAAAAATAGATTAATAGATATCGGGTATAATGTAAAAGATTATAAATGTGAGGTTGAGGTTGTGGAAATTGGAAGGAAGCTTTTAATACCAGCCTTATTAGCAACAAAATGAAAATATTATTTATAGTAAATAATGTAGAGAATTATCCACCACTTGGAATTATGCAGTTAAGCAGCATAGCAAAGCAGGAAGGTTGCAAAACTTATTTAGGAATAATTAGTAAGGAAAATGTTTTTGATAAAATAAATACTATCATTCCAGATTTAATTTGTTATAGTTTACATACAGGAAATCATAAACATTATGTAGAATTCAATAAAAAATATTATGAAGAATATCACCCAAGAACTGGTGGAGGATATATTCCAACTTTGGTTGGGGGTCCACATGCAACTTTTTATAATAAAGTTTTGAATGAAGGAAAATTTGATTATTTAATACAAGGAGAAGGAGAAATAGAATTCATAAAATTTATTAAAAACTTAAAGAAAGGAAAGCTTCCAAAAAAGAGAATAATAAAATCTAAAAAGATAATTGAAAATTTAGATTCTTTGCCCTTTCCAGATAGGGATTTATTCAAAAATATAAACCATAGTTTCATCTTATCAAGGGGTTGTCCATTTGATTGTCCTTATTGTTTTAATCATTCATTAAAAAAAATGTATCCAAAACAAAAATATGTAAGAAGACATTCAGTAGATTATGTTATAAAAGAGATGAAACAAGCAAAGAAAAAGTATGATTTCAAATCTATTAAAATCTTTGATGATAATATAACATATAAAGTTGATGATTGGTTTAAAGAATTCTGTAGAAGATACAAAGAAGAAGTTGGAGTTCCTTTCTGGGCATTATTGAGATACGATTTAATCACAGAAGAAATGATTAAATTATTGAAAGACGCAGGCTGTGTTTGTTTACAAATTTCAATTGAGGCAGTTGATGATTATTTAAGAAAAGGATTATTAAAAAGAAACATGGCTAGAAGTCAAATATTAAGAGGGCAAAGACTTTGTAAAAAATATGGAATAAAAGTTATTTCAAATATTATGATTGGATTGCCAGAATCATGTATAGAAAATGATATTAATGCTGTTAAATGGTGTTATAATAATAATTTTGATTATGTGGATTTTCCAATATACCAACCATATCCAAAAACTGAATTAGGAGATTTTTGTATTAAAAAAAGATATTTTGATGGCGATGTTAATAAAATAGGAGAATCTTATAATGATAAATCTATATTAGGTGGATATTATACAAATAGAAATAAAAATATTCAGAAAAATATTTCAATGTTAGGAACAGTAGCTGTTTTACATCCTAAGTTAACATGGATAATTTTAAATTGCTTAGTTTACCTACCTTATAATAGGTTTTATAAAATTATGTATAATCTTTCAAAATTATTTTTTTATAAAAAATATTTGTATAATTACAAACATTCATTAAAAGAATGGATAAAAATCATTTGGAGAAATTTAAAATGAAAAAAATAAAAGTACCCAAGAATTATATGTATATTGCAGCTTTTCTTTCTATGCGATGTGGATTAAGCTGTAGTTATTGTATCAATGCATTTGATAAACCATTTAGCAGAAAATATACAGAAATGTCCACAGACGAGTGGATTGAAGCAATTAACAGATTAGATTTACCAGAAGGATTACCAGTAACGTTGCAGGGAGGTGAAGCAACATTTAGAAAAGATTTTATTGAAATATTAGAAGGGATAAGAAAAGATATACCCTTAGATATATTAACAAACGCACAATTTGATATTAATAGATTTATAAAAGAAATCCCCCCAAACAGATTTAGAAAATTTGAAATTGGAGAAGCATTATGTTCAGTAAGAGTTAGTTATCATCCAGAACAGATGGATATGGAAGATACTATTCAAAGAGTTTTAAAATTAAAAGAGGCCAATTTTAATGCAGGAATAAGTATGGTTGATCATCCATCAATGATTGATGCAGTAACAATGATGAAGAAGAGATGTAAAGAAGAAGGAATAGTGTTTTGGTCTAAAGAATTCTTAGGATTTCATAGAGGGAAGTTATATGGAACCTACAAATATCCAGAAGCAGTAAATCCAAAAGGAAAACATAAAATGGTAGAGTGCAAAATCTCAGAACTATTAATTGCACCAGATGGAGACATTTATAGATGCCATAGAGATTTATATCACCAAGAAAACCCAATCGGTCATATATTAGATCCAGATTTTAAAATTGAAGATATATTCAGATCCTGCGACAAATTTGGTGAGTGTAATCCATGTGACACAAAAAAAAAGCTCAACAGATTCCTAAAACCAAATTATACTTCAGTTGAGATAAGGGGTGCAGAATAAACCAATGAAAATAACAGGAGCAATAATAGAACTAACAAATAATTGTAATTATAATTGTGTAATGTGCCCGAATAATAAGCAGACAAGAAAAAGAGGAATAATGTCTTGGCACACATTTAAAACTATAATTGATTCTATCGGAGAGGTAGAATATATTAATTTTAATATGCTTGGAGAATCTTTGTTTGATAAAAACTTAGTTAAAAAAATAAAATATGCAAGAAAAAAACATTTAAGAGCTAACTTAATAATTCACACTAATGCAAGCTTACCAATCAAAGATTTAGCAAACTCACAAATAAACCAAATAATTGTAAGTTTTTATGGTCATGATAAAGAGAGTTACAAAAAGATTCATGGAGTAGACAAATTTGATGAGGTTTTAAAAAATATAAGAAGTGTAAAGTCAGATAAAATTTCTATAATTTGTAATCATATTAAGGGGATAAATAACCCTAAAAAAGTAAAAGATTTATTTAAAGAATATAAATTTATGTCATATCCTACACATACATTTGCAGGAGGAGTAGACACACCAGGGCAGGAAAAAGACTGCGAGATGATGAAAGAGATTGGAGTTTTTCTTTGGAATGGGGATGTTACAACATGCTGTATGGATTATGATGGAAAAAATGTTTTTGGTAATATTAATAAAAAACCATTAAGTGAAATACTAGAGGATTTAAATAAAGCAGAACTTCCAGTATGTAAAACCTGTTCTCTTGGGAGATTAGAATGAAATCACTGAAAACATTAGAAGACTTTGAATTTATGATTCCAAAATATGAAATGGGTACCCAAAACTTTGAGTGCCACAAAAAAAGGTACGAATTTGCAATACCTTTTTGTGGAGATAAAAATGTGTTAGATATAGCCTGTGGTACAGGGTATGGGGTAGCTGTTCTTGAGATGGCAACCAAATTTGTTGTTGGTGTTGATAAAAATGAGGAAGCAATAAAATATGCAAATAAGTATTATAAAACAAAAGATAATAAGTTTATAATTAGTGATGCTGTGGAATATCTAAAGAAAAATAATGCTTATGATATAGTTATTTGTTTCGAGACGTTAGAACATTTGGAGAGTGATAAGGAGTTTGTTTCTTTAATAAAAAAAGGTGTACCAATTATATTTTCTGTACCTTATAATGAAAAAGTTTTGACAAAATGGCATAAAAGAAGGTATACTAAAGAGAGCATAATAAAACTTTTTGAGGGAAGAAAAATTGAATTTTGGTACCAGCATAAGAAAGGGGATATTGATAAAAATAACAAAGAGATTCAAAACTTAATAGGAGTAATAAATGACTAAATTAGTAATTTATGTTAAGGGCGGACTTGGAGATATTTATCCTGTAGTATCCTGGTTTAAAGAAATAAAAGAAAAATATAAAGTTGATGATGAGGATGTTAAACTTTTTGTTGATAGTGTATACTTTATTGATTCAAAATATAAATTAATGTTTGAAGCAGAAACTAGAAAGATTATACATAGAGCCTTTGATTCTTTCGAAATAATTCCCCTTTCATATACAAGTGCTTATGATACAAATTACCCAACACCTGAAGAAAGAAGAAAATCTCCTGAAGTTAATAAGATAAAAAATGATTTTATGTTCTATAGAGATCAATCAACAAAAGAATATATGAAAAAGCAATTAACAGAAGATTGTATACTTTTAGATTTTGTCCACACAGAACAAGCTTATATTTGGAGCAATGGGGAGTATAGGGGCAAGTTAAGTTGTAAAAGAGTACCCCTGCATTTTAAACCTAATGATGAAGAAAAAGAAATGGTTGATAATTTATTAAAAGAAAAGCATATATTAATTCATGCAAGAAAGAAGGGTAAAGCAGAATCACAAGAGTTTTTTAATAAGATAGTAAGGCACTGCGAAACTAAAAGTATAAAATGCATTCTTATTGGTTTGCCAGACGAATGTGATATTAATACAGCTTCTAAATATATTATAGATTTAAGAGGAGAAATCTTGTCCTTTGAAGCACAGATGTATTTAATAGAAAAAGCAAAATATATGTTAGCAGAAAGTTCTGGTTTTGCGTATCATAGGTTGTATCAGAATTTTGATGGTAAAAAAACAATATTCAATTGGCCTAATCACCTTGGAGATTACAAGTATTTCCTTTGTAGAGATCACAAGAAAAATCCTAACCATATATTCTTTGATTCAGATGAAGACCATTCAGATGAAATAATAAAGGAGATAAATAAATTTTATTAAAATGATAAGCAGAAACTGGAAAGAACATAAAGAACCTGTATTTACTACAGATAATGGTATATTAGAAGATTTTATTGTTGTGAAAGAAGATAATCAATATGTAGGTTATTATTGTAAGGGAGAAGAATTTCAGAAACAGGATTTATACAAAAGTTATTCTAAAAGTCCCTTAGGTCCGTTTGAAGATGAAGAATTAGTAGAGAAAGGAGAACATGTAAGATTATGCAAGGGAAAATTAAATGATAAAGAAGCAATACTTTCATCAATAACACCAGGCTTACCAAAAACAGGTTTATGGTTGTATAAATGGCATAATTTTGGAATCACTAGAACTTTATTATTAAATCCAAAACCTAAAACCCTTTATTCTATATCTGCATGCAATCCCACAGTTATTTATGATGGTAAGGAATACAATATTTATTTTGAAGGTAGAAATAAAGAAGTAAAGTGGAGAGTATTTCAAGCAATATGGGATAGAAAGAAACATTCTAAAATAGATGTTATTGATATACCTTTAATGGTTGGAGCAAATCCTTTTATAACAAAATTTGATAATAAATATTATTTATATTATTCAAAGTATAAGGTAAACATGAAAAATTTGAGTATGGCAACATTCGGTTTTGATACTTATGTGCTAACCCAGGAGGTAGAATGAATAAACTAACTAAACAGGAAGCAATAGATTTACTTAAATATCCACCAACACATACATATCAATTAGATGGCCTTATACCAACAGGAGTATTAAAGCAAAGATTTGATATTATTTGTGATGTTTTAAAAGATATAAAACCAAACTATTTTTCTAATTTAGAGGATAGGTTTTTAGACATTGGATGCAATAAAGGGTTCTTTTCTTTATATGGCTCACAATTCTTTGATGAAGTAGTAGGGATTGATAATGATAAAAAATTTATAGATTTATGTAACCAATTAAAGAAAAAAAATAATACATTTATTCATACAACATTCAGAGATTTTACACCAACAAAGCAATTTGATAGAATCTTTATTGGAAATGTTCATCATTATTTATTTGTTGAATCCAATGGATGGGATTGGATCTATAAGTTAGCAGCAATTACTCGATCAGGAGGACAGGTCTTAATTGAAGGTCCAATAGATATGGCATGCAAAGATGTGGAAGGGCTAATACCAGAAAATCTGAGAGATAAATTTAACCTAAAAACCTTTCTTGAAATAATAACCAACTATTTTGAGTTGGGTATTATTGTACCAACAGTTGGTTATACCCCAGATAGATATATCATGCTATTTATCAGAAAAAGAAGTTTGATGGATAATAAATATGAATTAAGTGATTTGTCTATTATTAAAGCAATCAAACCATCAAATGGTGTTGATTCTGAAGTGTTTTTGACTAAAAATAATATGGTTGCGAAAGTTTATGATATAAGCAAAACTGATAAGGATGAAGATTATTTTAAAATGAAAATTGATATTGCAAGATTATCTCCAATAAGTAATGGAATAGTTGGAAGCATTTATGATAAAGGAAAATTTGTTGGGTGGCTAGAGAAACCAATTAAATCAATACCTTTCCATTATTTTGAGAATGAGCTTAAGTGTTTTAAGGCTCATTGTAAAAATCAAATATTCTTATCAAGATTAGGTTATTTTGATGGTGATTCAGCAACTATTAATTTTGTTGAAGCAGATAAAAAAATAATAACCTTTGATAAAAACGGAGTTAACCAAATTAAAATATTAAATAAAACCTACTGGGATTTGAAGACAGGAAGTTATCCTAAAATGTTAAGACAGAGTTATAATTTAATTTGGGTTGAGATAATAGAAAAGATATGCAAGGCCCTTTCAACTAAAGATTCCAAAGAAATAGAAAAGGCTTATCAAGAAGTATTAGATGAATTAGAAGAATACAATAAGGAGGCAAGTAAATGAAAGTTAGTGTAATTATACCAATATATAATCAACGTGAAGATTATTTTAAAGAAGCAATAGAATCTGTTGTAAATCAAACAGTAAAACCACACGAAATAATAGTAGTGGATGATGGTTCTGATAAACCAGTAGGAATTGTTTTATCAGATGCTAGAGGAATAAATATAAGATTACATAGAAGCGAAAAAAATAGAGGTATTGGATGGGCTAGAGGAAAAGGAAGTGAATTAGCAACAGGAGATTATATAGCTTATTGTAGTTCTGATGATTTATTAGAACCAACCTATATAGAGAAAATGAGCAAGGTAGCTAAAGAAAATCCAGATAAGATACTTTATTCAAATTATTATATAATTAATAAAGATTCAAAACTTGTAGATAAGACCCATTATGAACCTATTGAAGATCATAATGATTTTTGTGTTGCTTGCTGGGAAAATGCGGATCGTGATACAATGTTTGTTAATTTTGGATCAGTATTTATACCTAAAAAGGTATTTGATAAGATACAGTTTGATACAGATGATATAAGACACTCAGAAGATTTAGATTTTTTGCTTAGAAGCATGAAATTCTTTGAATATTATCTTATAAAAGAGCCTTTGATAAGGTATAGAGTTTCACCAACTATGACAACGCAAAAAGTATATAAGGACATTTCTACAATGAATATTAAAATAAGAGAAAAATGCAAAGCATTTTGGGAGAAAAAAGAATGAAAAATAAAATTCTAATTGCTAATTGGAACACAATTGAAGAATATAAAGGAGGGGTAGAAAGTTTCTTCTCTGAATTAGGAGAAGTTTTAGATGCAAAACAAGTATCTTTTGATCAGGCAAAGAAATCATTGATGGCTCCAGATGTAGAAACAGGATTTCAGATTGTCTATAAGGGTCACATTATCGAGAAATACTTGAGTAAGTATGAAAGTTTGTTTAAACCAGACTTGATAATAAAGAATTCTGGTGTTGGCGGTTTTAATAATTTAAAGACACCCCAAATTGTTGTTTTCCAAGATCCATTTTATTCAATCCAGAAATTCTTGATAGATAGAAAAATATTTGATTCAAAGATGGAGTTTTATAGTGCATGTGTTGATGTACAGAGAAGAACAGGAAATCAAGCTTATAAAAATGTGGCAGTAAGTGATTTTATGAAATATGAGATGGGGTTATATGGTATTAAGTGTGATAAAGTTATAAAACATGGTATTGATATAAACCAATTTAAACCACTCGATAAAGAAAAATTGAGGGAGAAGTACAATATACCTAAAGATAAAAAAGTTGGTATTATGGTAACAAAATTTACTCCTTCTAAAGGTTGGGAGGTAGTTGTAGGACTTGTAAATCAATTTCCAGATGTTTTTTGGATTATAGTTCGAACAGCAGTAAAAAGCGGTCACATGGATAAACCAATGTTAAAGAATGTAAAATTAATTGATAAGGTTCCGAGAGAGCAAATGCCAGAATTATATAATTGTGCAGACTTTTTAGTAAATCCAAGTCCAGTAGAGAGCTTTTCATTATGCAACTTAGAAGCAATGAGTTGTGGTATCCCAGTTATTGCATATAAGACAGGGTTTGTATGGAAGTGGGGAAGGGTTAGTGATGCAGGAATCTTTATTAATAAATGGGATTTTGATTTATATAGCGAAGCACTAAAAGAATTCCTTCAAGGAAAACACAAGTTTTTACCAAGAGCAATAGTGATACAAGAAGAACTAACAAAAGAGAGATTTGATAGAGAATGGAAGGAGTTTACTGAGCAATGCATTAAAGAAACAAAAAAGTAAATTTTTAAATAGTTAGGGGTCTTATAAAAAGACTATGGAAGAGAAAGGAATATTCGAATCAATAAAAGAGGATCCAGCATAAAATGGCAGAACAAGTATCCCAAACAGATATAAATCAAAGAGATGGTTCTTTTGTTAATACTTACTCAGATGGGTTAATTGCTACAGAAACTAAAACAATAAAGGGAACAAGTTATATAAAAACATATACTTGGACATCAGGTAATTTAACTGGTGAAACATTATGGACTGCGGTGTAAAATGATAGAAGGTGGCAGTTTAGGAACCCATATCAGAGAACATTCTAAGTTAGGCATATCTGGAAGTTTTCAGATAAGTGATGATGGTACTTATTATGTGTTTAAGTTGGGTGGGGTTACAATAATGAAGATTCAAAAGTCAAATTTAGATTTATTTGTTGGAGGAGATGTAAAAGCTAATCAAACTTTATAAAATGAAGTGGTATGTAAAAATTGGGAGTATTATTGGAATCTTATTATTCTGTGTATTATTTGTTTATGGTTATTCAGAATTTAATGATGTGGTAATCCATCGATGGGCAAATATAACAAATTTAAATGTAACAGAAAATATTTCTGCTGGGGAATATAGAAATTCTTCTTTTGATTTAGACTGGATTGGACCTGCAAATATATTTGATGTTGATGATGAAGATATTGAAGGAGATCTAAATACTTATGTTGATATTGCTGGAGACACAATGACTGGCCCTTTGAATACAACAATCTTAAACGCAAGTACTATTTATGCAGAGAATGGAACTTTTGTTGGTAATGTAACAGCAGAAAATATTTTCCTACCAGCATTTACATTTGCACATACTGAAGTAACTATGCCTATTAAAAATGTAGGAACTTGGGTTAATATATCTTTCAATTCAACAGTAACTGTAAAACCAAGAATCACACATAATGTAGATGCAATAAATCACACTTTCATAATAGTAGACCCTGGATGGTATGATATTCATTATACTATGGTTTTTGCAGACTCACAAGCTACACCTTTAAATCATATTGTTATGAGAGTTACCTTAAATGGAAAAGAAATAGATGGTTCATTATTAGAAGAAGATTCAACAAAACAATATTCAGAATTTAGTATAAGCAATGGTCCTATTATTCAAGCCCAAACAGGAGATACAATAGGATTTCAATTCACAGCAGATTCTACAACAATTTCATTATCAGCTCATAAAACTTACGGAGACCATAGAGATTCAGCTGTTATTAAAATTAAAAAGATAGCAAACTATAATACTTAAAATGGTAGAATTATCAAAAAAACAATTGCTTGGTATAGTTAGCTTAGCAATGATTTTAACAGGGGTAGTTGGTATTTCTATTCCAGAGGATACTTATTACTGTCCAAGCAGAGATATGGTCTTAGAATGTACTAAATTAAGCTCAACAGGTAAGTCTTGCTACATTGGAATAACTTACAAAATATGCCGTGAGGGATGGGAACCAATAGAGAATTATTTAGAATCTAATGGTGAATATGTAGAAGTCTTAGCTAATAATAAACAATGGAAATGTTTAGTAGATTCAGGTGAAGTTAATTCTTATTCTAAATGTATCTCAGGTTCTTATGAAGGATATTTAGGAGAACTGATCTGAGTTTTGATGTCTTAGCAAATATTTAAATAATAGTAAGTATTACTAATTATTACTATGTTAAAGACAATAAAGATTAAAGAAGAAACTCATAAAAAATTACTAAATCTAGGTAAAAAAGGAGAATCTTTTGATAAGATAATTAATAGGTTATGTGATAAAAATGCCAACAGGAATATATAAACGGACAGAGTATCATAAGAGAAGATTAAGTGAAGCAAGACTAAAAAGAAAAGAAAAATTTGGATATATTAATTCTCCAGAAGCTAGAAAAAAGATAAGTCAAGGAGTTAAAGATTTTTATAAAAATAATCCTCAAGCAAGGGAAATATTGAGTGAAGCTAAAAAAGGAAATAAAAATCCAGCAAAAAAACTAGAGGTAAGACAAAAATTAAGAGAATTAAATCTCGGAAAAAATAACCCTAATTATGGTAAACCTCGTTCTATTAAAAGTAGGAAAAAAGTTAGTGCTTCACATCAAGGTATAAAATTAGAAGAATGGACACATTTTACATCATTTGAGCCTTATGGTCCAGAGTTTAATGATACGATAAAAAAGAAAATTAGAAAAAGATATAATTATATATGTCAATTATGTGGGGATAAAATAATAAAACAAAAATTAAGAAAATTTTTGTGTATTCACCATATAGATTTTAATAAGAAAAACAACTCAGAAGAGAATTTAACTCCTTTATGCAATTTTTGTAATACTTCAGTAAATAAAAGTAGGGAAGAGTGGACAGATTATTTTCAAAATAGAATAAATATATTTAAATAAAAAGGAGTATTATAAAAGGACTATGGAAGAGAAAAGAATATTATTTAGTGATAAGAATTGGGGAGAATTCGGACAGCGTAGGATCCGAGAATCTCTAGCTGCTAATCAGGAATTAAGAGTAAATTTTAATGTTCCAGCAGGTCGTTGGCTTTATATAATCAAATGGAGATTTGGGGATATAACTTCTAATGTGATTAATTTTAGATGGGATGGTATGCGTAATATTTGGGAAGAAAATATTTTAATTGGTACTGAATTATTAAATTTTGTTACAGAACCATTTCCTTATCCTATTGCTTCTGGAGATTCAGGTTCAATTGTAATCGCAAATACTTCTGATGAAGAACAAGAATTTGAAATGGTTTATGATTTTATTTTAATGGATAAAGAAACTTCAGGGCGTATTCACGAATATTTATTTAGGTATAGAAGAGAATTTATGGGCAACATAGCCTCAAAACCTTAAAATGGTAAATGAAATAGATACAATGCAAAATTATTTGAATTTAGTAGAAGAGCATAATAATTTAAAAAATAAATTAACAGAAGAAAACCAAAACCTTAGAGAAGACATTGCTTTGGTACAAAAAGATACAAAAGATACAATAAAAGCCGAGAGAAAAGTAAATGAAAGTGTTTTAGAAAGCATGAAAAAACAGATAGCAGAAGTCCATAAAACTATGAATATTTATATTGGAAATATTTCTCCTTTAAGCAAAAATCAAGTTACTATAATGCAAGAGATTAGTGGTTTGAAAGATATGCAAAGGGTTCAGGAAGATCAATATGCTAGGGATAATCCAATTAAAAAAGATGATCCTGTTTATGAGCATAAAGAAGAGATAATAGAAGCAGAAACTTCTCATACATTTACATATAAAATACCTGAAGGAAGAGTATTATATTTAAGGAATTTTGGAGTAACTTACCATGTTGATTCAACTTACAAGATGTATTTAGATGGGGATTATAATCCAACACTTTCTGATGTTATCTCGGAATTTGGCGAACATCCAGATTTATTTAAGCCAGCAAAAATGCTCTATAAAGATTTTAAAGTAGAGGTTACTAATAATTCCAAAGCCGCTATGACATATAATTTTTGGACAAATGGTTGGTTAAGGAGATATACTTCTGAAGAGAGGAAAGTATAATGCCAAAAAAAAGAATAACAAAACAAGAGTACAAGCAATATGATGTAGAAATAACAGTTTTAGATGGTAGTGGTTCTCATACTACTCCAAATTTTCCTAACGTAACATTAAGGGAGATAATTTTTACTCCAACTACTTCAACAACGGCTTTTAAATATCAATTAAGTGATTCTAGCACCACAGTTATTTTAGATTCAACAAAAGTAGCTCTTGCTGGGAGAAGAGCAGTTACTGGTCCAGAAGTTCCTTTAATAGGGCAAATAACAATTTCTTTAACAAGTGTAAGTGCTGATGAAGTTATTAAAGTAAAAATGATTTATTATTAAAATGATAAGATGGCTAAACGTATATACTGGGAAACAGTAAAAAAATATGCAATTAAGTTAGGTATACCAATTGGTGCTGTTGGTTTTGGAATCCTTTTTTCTTATCTTATATTTATTGGGGCAATAGTAATTACTGGAAATTCAGGAGATACAACTTGTGCAGGTACTTTAGAAGATCCTTGTATTGCTTTAATCAATTTTACTGCTAAAGAAGACATCTTTATATATCCTATCGGTTATGACCCCTGGGGTAGAGAAACCCCTTTCTACACGGATAAAGCTTTACGAGAATGGCATATTTATAGGAGTTGGGGTAAAGGTTGGAGAGAAATAGATTTAACAGATACTTGTGCAGGGACTTGGTGCGGAGCTCCTAATAATAAAGGTGTTGCTTATTCATTTGTATTTAGAGACGGAAGAGATTATCAGATTAAAATAGTTGCTTACAAAAACAATCCTTCAGAAACTATTAAATGGGGATTTACTAAAGAATTAGATCCAGT
>SDBT01010383.1_pt1 | contig 15036 bp, 11 predicted proteins | sample 2277101 | NCBI WGS metagenome assembly SDBT01 (sample SAMN10404973, study PRJNA504765) | marine sediment metagenome | isolation source: marine sediment core GS10_PC15, 103 cmbsf | place: Arctic Ocean: Southern Knipovich Ridge | collected 2010 | reverse complement strand
AATCCAGAAAGCGCTCCGGCTGCTCAACTGATTGAACAAAGCGGTTTGAAAGGCAAAACAATAGGCCAAGCCCAGATTTCAGAAAAACACGCTAACTTTATTGTTAATCTGGGAGGGGCAAAAGCAGAAGACGTCTGTGAATTGATAAAATTAACTAAACAAAAAGTCAAAGAGAAATTTAGCATTGAACTTAAAGAAGAAATAAAATATGTCGGTTTTTAAGAATATTTTCAGCAACCCCAATGCAAAATACTTAAATAAACTTCAGTCAAAGATTGAAGCAATAAATGAACTGGAAAAAGAATTCCAAAAGTTTTCTGATGAGCAATTAAAAGAAAAAACCAATGGGTTCAAACAGAGATTGGGCAAAGGTGAAACCCTTGACGATATTTTAACCGAGGCATTTGCGTTGGTAAGGGAAACAGCCAAAAGAAATTTGGAACAACGTCATTTTGATGTTCAAATGATTGGCGGTATTGTCCTGCACCAAGGCAAAATCGCTGAAATGAAAACAGGCGAGGGAAAGACATTAGCTGCTACTCTGCCTGTTTATTTAAACGCGCTCACAGGTAAAGGAGTTCATATAATAACAGTTAATGATTATCTTACCAAGAGAGACACTGTCTGGATGGGCCAGATATATAACGCGCTTGGCTTGTCTATTAGTTGTATAGAGCATGATGCGGCGTATTTGTATGATTCAGAATATCAAGAGCAAAAAGACGAAGAAAGGGATTTGGTTGGCGGGTTTAAGGTGGTAGAAAGTTATTTAAGGCCCTGTTCCAGAAAAGAGGCATATGCCGCGGACATTACTTACGGCACCAATAATGAGTTTGGTTTTGATTATTTGAGGGATAATATGGTTTATGATTTAGAACAGCAGACACAACGCGGTTTCCATTTTGCTATTATTGACGAGATTGACTCAGTTCTCATTGACGAAGCCAGAACTCCTTTAATTATCTCTGCTCCTGATATGGAGGCGTCAAAATGGTATCAGGACTTCGCTCGTCTTATTCCCCGATTAGACATTAAGTCCGACTATGAGATCGATGAAAAAATGAGAGTAGCCACTTTAACAGAAAAGGGGATTGACAAAATAGAGAAAATCCTGGGCCTAAAAAACATCTATGAAGAAAAGGGAAGCAAATATTTGCATCATTTAGAGCAGGCGCTGAGAGCGGAAAGTTTATTCAAGAAAGACAAGGATTATGTAGTAAAGGGTGGTCAAGTAGTTATTGTTGACGAATTTACAGGCCGTTTAATGCCTGGCCGGCGCTGGTCCTCTGGGCTTCACCAGGCAATTGAAGCAAAAGAAAGGGTTTCTATTAGGCCGGAGTCAATGACTATGGCAACTATAACCTTTCAGAATTATTTTCGTCTCTATGAAAAATTAGCTGGTATGACAGGCACAGCAATTACTTCAGCCGAGGAGTTTGACAAGGTTTATGAATTGGAAACAATTGCCGTGCCTACTAACAAACCAATGATTAGAAAGGCGCTGCCGGATAGAATTTACAAAACAGAAGAGGCAAAATTTAAGGCCTTGGTTGAGGAAATCAAACAAAGACAGGGGAAAGGACAGCCGGTTTTGGTGGGTACCAGAGCCATTGAAAAAAATGAATATCTGGGCAAACTGCTGGAAGTTGAAGGTGTGCCGCATCAGATTCTAAACGCTAAACGTCATGAAAAAGAAGGAGAGATTATTGCCCAGGCAGGCAAATTAGGCGCTGTGACTATTGCGACAAATATGGCTGGCAGGGGAGTGGATATTGTTTTGGGAGGCAATCCGGCTAGCCCGGAGCAGGCAAAAAAAGTTAAGGACTTGGCCGGACTTCATGTTATTGGCACAGAGCGGCACGAGGCGCGCAGGATTGACAATCAGCTTCGCGGCAGGTCAGGCCGCCAGGGCGACCCTGGTTCTTCTCAGTTTTTCATTTCTTTAGAAGACGATTTGATGAGAATTTTTGGCGGGGATAAAATAAAAGCAATAATGGAACGGCTGAAATTGCCGGATGACCAGCCCATTGAAGCGGGCCTTATCTCCAGAGCGGTTGAATCAGCCCAATCCAAGATTGAGGGCATGAACTTTGATTTAAGAAAACATGTCTTGGACTACGATGATGTAATGAACAAGCACAGAGAAGTTATTTACAAAAAGAGAAAGGACTTTCTTGTCTTGGGCTCGCCAATTTTGGAAATAATTAAAAAACAAGGCTATTCTGATAAAGATTATGAGAAAAAAGAAAAAGAGGTAGGCAAGGAGAATATGCGGCAAATAGAGAAGGCAGTTGCGCTTAAGGTGATTGACACTCTCTGGGTTAATCATTTGTATAATATGGAGCATCTGCGGGATTCAGTGCGCTTGCGCGCCTACGGACAAAAAGACCCCTTGGTTGAATACAAAACCGAAGGCCACAAGATATTCCAGCAATTAATTTCTACCATAGAATTAACCATTGCCCAGACAGTAATGAAAGCAAAACTCGCCCCAAAACCAATGCCATTAAAACAAGTTCAGCCAGGGCAAAAACATGGCAGAAACCAGCCCTGTCCTTGCGGTAAAACCAACCCAGAAACTGGCAAACCAATGAAATACAAAAAATGTTGTTATCCTAAATCCTAAATATGGATAAAGTTCTTGTATCTTTGCAGACAATATGCTAAAAAGGAAAAGGAAAAAAACGGGGCTGCCCCGTTTTTAAATGGCTACAAGCTACCTTTAGAAAAGGGGAATGTTGTGCAAAGGCATCAAGTTGATCAATTGAACAGGCGGAGAGAAATCTACTACATACTTATTTCAAGGAGGAGCGTCATGGGAAGACCAAGCATGGAAGAAAAGAAAGTCAAGGTCATACGGCAGAAGTTGAAGCAGGGTAAAGGCGAAGATATAGAGCTAAATGACAAACAGCTATTAGAACACGCGGGCCATTTTGCTCGCCTATCGCTTGACGAGCTGGAAGAAACATCTGCTACGGAAGTCGTGGCCACAATACGAAATCATATTGAGCATCTTTATCGGTCACGGACGTAATGTGATAGCGCCTTCGCGACAGCACATTCTCGCTCAAGGGCTTTTAAGGAAAGACCTTTTTCCTGAAAGCCCGTTTTTCTTTACCTCAAGAGAAAAAAAATGTGCCCGATTGCAACTATAGTAATAACAGTCGCAATCGGGCATTTTGTTCCCTCCTATTTTACGAGTTCCTAGATCCTAGATCAGAGTATTTGGATGCCATCCCCTTTCTGGATCAATGGGATATATGTCTGCAGGTATTCCATTACCTGGTTATCGCGCAGGCTAATGGTTTTTCCCTGTTCGTGCGCCAAATACCCAGCCATAACGAGCATGGTAATAAGCCGACCATACTCGAAGTTAAGAAGCGCGTCTTCGCCTTGCTCGAAAGCCGCCACTGCGTTTCGCCACTCAGCTACATAGCCGTATAGGTCCGGCTCGTTGGGCTGCATAATCAAGGCGCCGCGTGTTGCCTGGGCTTTCTCAAGAGCGAATTCACCGTCAGCGATTGCTTCAGCCGCTCTGTCGCTGATGAATATACCAGCAGGCGAATCCAGAGAGTTGACCGTGTATGAATACCCTGGGCCGACTGCCTCCATTAAGAGACGCAGCCCGGGAGCATCGTACATCCATGAATTGGTAGCCTGAGCCACGCTGTATACCCCAGTTTCCGGGTCCTCAAATTCTATACTTACCTGTGCGTAGTCCTCTGCCGGAGTTACTGAGTAATCAACGCCCTTTTTTCTGAGTTCGCTGATCCATGGCTCTTTGCCCCACTTAAGCAGCGACATCGTCGCAGTGACCGAGATCGGCTTGAGATAATCTGGCGGCTTGCCCGTGGGTGTGAGCATATACATACCTACAGCCGCGCTATGACAGCCCATATCGCACCAAACGCCTCCTCCTTGCTTGGTCGGGTCCCAGAACCAGGGTTCATGTGGTCCACCATGTTCTTCTGCGCTACGAGCTAGATGAACCTGGCCCATGCCTTGTTCCACGCGTGCGAGCTGGTCTCGGGCGTTTTGTACAGCAGGCATATGTATCTGGTTTTCAAAGTACGCTGTGGGCACGTCCATCGACTTGACCAACTCCACCATCTTATCAGCTTCCGCGAGGTTCCGAGCCAGAGGTTTTTCGCAGACGATTCCTTTCAGCTTAGCGCCATTCTTCACCGCACGTATCATTTCCCTCAGAAATGCGATGCGAACAAAGTTAGGGATAAAGATACAAGCCACGTCCACGTTTTCGCAGAGCTCCCAAGCAGTCCCGAATACCTTCGTATCGCCCAATCCGGCCTCGCGCGCCCGTTGAGCAAGTTCTTCCGCTCCCTTCAAAGCGTATACACCAGCCAGTTCCACTCCGCGCACTGATTCCAGGGCTTTGCGATGAAACTCTGCCACAAATCCCGCGCCCAAAAACCCAATTTTCAACATAACAGACACTCCTTTCGCTTTCGCCAGAAATAAATTTTCTGGCACTCTCATGGTAAGAACTGATCCTCCTTAACTAATGTCCTCTTTTTAGCAAGTATTGAGCATTTGTCAATAGCAAAGAAAGATGCTAATATAGACCCAGCATGGGTTTGTTTTCCAGGAGAAAAAGTTCTATACAGAGTCCAGGACAGTGGAAGAGAAGACCTGCTGGATTGCCCAAGGGTTTTGAAAAACGCCAGGCGCAGAAAAAAGCAAGAGGCGGGCTTTTTGCCCGTTTTATGAATCCGCCAAAGCCCTCGCCTGTTAAAGAGCCAAAACAAGAAGAAAATCCGGTTGAGAGTTTTTTTGGCAAGAAAAAATTTGTTACCAGGCCAGAATTCAGACAGAAATTCAGAAAAGGGCCACGTAAGTTTCTAGGTATGAGAAAACCTTTTAGCGAAAAAGAGCGAGTCAATCTAGAGCAGGAATTATTTGAGAAAGAGGAATACGGCTCATTGATTGATAAAAAAGACGTTAAAAAGCGATTATGGAAGCTTAAAAAAGAATATTATAAGGCAGGCACAATTAAAGAGAAGCTTGAGATTAAAAGAAGAACCGATTACTTAAGGCAAAGAATCGGTATGAAAAAGAAAAAATAATGAAAAGAAAAAACACCTACATTATTTTAATATTGATTCTTATTTTAGCAGGAGTAGCTGTGTTTTTTGATTTGTATAAGGGAAAGCCGTTTCAATTAGGGCTTGATTTGCAAGGCGGCACTCATCTTTTGTATGAGGTGGACTTGGCAGAAATTGAACAAGAAAATAGGTCATCTGCTATGCAGGGATTAAGGGATGTTATTGAAAGAAGAGTCAATCTATTTGGGGTGCGCGAGCCGATTGTGCAGGTGCAGGAAAAAGGAAAGCATTTTCGCTTGATTGTGGAACTGGCCGGCGTAACCGACCCTAACCAGGCCATTAAAATGATAGGGGAAACACCGTTTTTAGAATTTAGAGAGCAAAAATCAGAAGAAGAAACAGAGAAGATTCTTGCCAAGCAAGAAGAAGTTTCCGCATTCGTTGAAGATTCAGCGGACGAGCAGGAACAAATGGAAAAATTGGAGCAAATTGAGGATTATGAACTGGCTTTTCAAGACCCTTATTTTAAATCTACTTCCTTAACTGGTCAATATTTAGAAAAGGCAGAATTGGGTTTTGACCAGACAACCTTTCAGCCCTTGATTTTTATTCAGTTTAACGAGCAGGGTTCAGAGATTTTTGAGGACTTGACTTCAAAAAATGTTGGCAAGTCCCTGGCCATTTATATTGATGGTATTGTCATCTCTGCTCCAACAGTGCAGGAAGCAATCTCTGGCGGCAGAGCTCAAATTACTGGTGATTTTACTACAGACGGGGCCAAAGAATTGGTGCGCAATCTTAATGCTGGGGCATTGCCTTTTTCCATTGAGTTGATTTCTCAGCAAACAGTAGGACCTACTCTGGGAAAGGTTTCTTTGGAAAAATCTCTAAAAGCCGGCTTGATTGGATTTTTGGCAATTATTCTGTTTATGCTTATTTTCTACCGCTTGCCCGGATTCCTGGCTTCGCTGAGTTTAGGAATTTACATTGCTTTAATTTTGGCTTTGTTTAAATTGATTCCAGTGACTTTAACCTTGGCTGGCATTGGCGGTTTTATCTTGTCTATTGGTATGGCTATTGACGCTAATATTTTGATTTTTTCGCGTATGCGCGAGGAATTAAAAGAAGAAAAAAGTTTTTCAATTTCTTTGGATGAGGGGTTTAAGCGCGCTTGGCCCTCAATCAGGGACGGCAACCTTACTACTTTGATTGTTGCCTTGATTTTATTTACTTTTGGCTCAAGTTTTGTCAAGGGCTTTGCTATGACTTTGAGTATTGGTATTTTGATGAGTATGTTTTCTGCTATGGTTGTCAGCAGGACCTTGTTAAAGGTATTTGATGGAACAGGATTAGAAAAAATAAAATGGTTATGGACTTCCTAAAACATCGCAAGATATATTTTGCCTTCTCATCGCTTCTCATTTTAGCCAGCATAGTAGCATTGCTTATTTTTGGTTTGAAACCAGGCATTGATTTTACCGGCGGCAGTATTTTGGAAGTGGAGTATAAAGAGCAAAGACCAGAGGTTAATGAAATAAAAGACCAAATCAAAGACCTTGATTTGGGCGATGTTAATGCGCAGACAATAGGGGATAGCGGGATAATTTTGAGAATGAAGGATATTACTGAAGACACTCACCAGCAGATTTTAGAGAAATTGGGTCAAGAGCAAGTGGAAGAAAAGCGGTTTGAATCAATCGGGCCGATAATCGGTGAGGAACTAAAGCAAAAAACAAAAGTTTTGGTAGTTCTCTCATTGCTTTTAATTGTCGCCTATATTGCTTTTGCTTTTCGCAAGGTTTCCAGGCCATGCCGTTCCTGGCAATACGGCACAGTTAGCTTGCTCGCGCTTTTTCATGATGTTTTGATACCTTTGGGGGTTTTTGCTGTCCTAGGGAGATTTTATAGCGTGGAAATTTCTATCCCAGTGATTATCGGCTTGCTCACTGTGATTGGTTATTCTATTAACAATACTGTGGTTGTTTTTGACAGAATAAGGGAAAATCTTATCAGAGGAGAAGGAGACACATTTGAACAAACAGTTAATCATTCACTCAATCAAACTTTGACCCGTTCCATTAACACTTCTTTGACTACCTTGTTCGCGCTTTTGGCTATTTTTTTCTTGGGAGGGGAAACCCTGCGATACTTTTCTCTCGCCTTAATAATGGGCATCCTTGCCGGCACCTATTCCTCAATCTTCCTGACCAGTCCAGTCCTCGTCACCTACCTCAAATGGCGAGGGAGAACTTGACAGGGGGGAGGGGATTGTGCTTAAATAGAATTGATGGAAATTAATTATCAGAAAATTTGTCAGGCAATGCTAAAAGATTTGCCTGAAAGAACAAGAGATATTTTGGAGCGGAGATTTGGCTTGCGTTCAGGAGAGAGGGAAACGTTAGAAATCATTGGCAAAAGTTTTAATATTACCAGAGAAAGAGTGCGTCAGATTGAAACAGATGGCTTTGCAAAATTAAAAGGAAGAACAGATGCCTGCCAGGATACTTTTCAATATTTAGTTTCTCTTTTCAAAAATAGCGGTGAACTGAAAAAAGAGGAGTCATTCTTTGATTTGGCTGGTTCTAGTAAGTTTCAAAACCATATTTTCTTTCTTTTGTCTTTGGGAGATGATTTTGAAAAGCATAGTGAAACAGATGATTTTTGGGCTTTGTGGAGTACAAATGATGAAGCCCTAAACTCTGCTCAAGAGATTATTGAAACATTAGTTAGCGAGTTTGAGCAGGGAGAAAAACTTTTATCTTCCAAGCAAGTAGTTTCATTAAGAAAAGACCTGCCCTCGCAAACTTTGTTCTCTTATCTTGAGATTTCCAAAAAAATCAGGCAGGGGCCAGAAGGTCTTTTTGGCTTAAAGGACTGGCCGGAGATTAGTCCCAGAGGCGTAAAAGACAAAGCATATTTGGTTTTGAAAGCGCATAATCAACCTCTGCATTTTACTGAAGTTGCCTCTCTTATTGATAAGTTAGACGAAGCAAAGACAACTTTGGCCCGCACTGTTCACAATGAATTGATTAAAGACCCAAGATTTGTTTTAGTGGGACGGGGTCTTTACGCTCTCAAGGACTGGGGCTATGAGCAGGGTCAAGTAAAAGATGTTATCTTAAAGATTTTGAAAGAGACAAAGAAACCAATGACAAGTGACGAGGTTGTGGCTCAAGTTTTAGAGCAGAGGTTTGTTAAGCCGAACACTATTTTGTTAAACTTGAATAATAAAGAGTATTTTACTAAAGGCAAGGAAGGGAGGTACCATGCCAATATTTAATATAGGAATAAAGATTGTTTTAGGATTAACAGGGATTTTCTTTGCTGTTTTCTTTTATCTTTGTTTTATTTGGGCAGATGGGCACACTAAAGCAGTGAAGGCCCAGGTAGCTACAATAGTTAGTTCTCTCTACGGTTTTTTATTTTTCTGCTCAGGCGCGCTTGTGGTGCTTTTAACCTCTTTCATTGTTAAATTATGGTCTGGGATATTTTAAAAACTTGGTGGTGGGTTCCAGCCCCTTTTATCTTTCTTTGGACCCTTAAATTCTTTTATCTATATTGGATCAGGTGGGAGATTTACTATCCTAAACTCAAATGGATTATGCTTGAGGTTGTGCCGCCCAGAGAAATTTTAAAGCCGTTTAAGGCAATGGAGGATATTTATGCTATTTTATGGGGGCTTTATGACGGCGCTAACTGGAGAGAGAGATGGTGCGAGGGAGAACTGCATAAATACCCGTATTGGATGTCTTGGGAGATAGTGAGTATTGAAGGGCACATCCATTTTTATTTGAGAATTCAGGATCAATGGCGAAATGTGGTTGAGTCAGCTATTTATGGTCATTTTCCAGAGGTAGAAATTTCTGTGGTTGAGGATTATGCTAAAAAAGTGCCGCAGGATATTCCCAACAAAGATTGGGACCTTTATGGAGAGGATTATCGGCTTGTTACCGAAGACGCCTATCCTATAAAGACCTACACGCAGTTTTGGGAAGAAAAGCCGGACGTGCCAAAGGAGGAAAAGCGGATTGACCCTTTGGATTCTTTGTTGGAAGAATTGAGTCGGCTTAATCCGGGGGAGCAGTTTTGGTTTCAGATGGTGACCGCGCCTATTCTTGATTCAGATATACCATGGATAACAAAAGGTAAGGAATTAGCTAATAAGATTGCTAAAAGGCCAAAGTTGGCCAAGCCGAAATCGTTTGCCACAAAGACAGCAGGGGCCTTGGCTGGAGAGATGGCTAAATTGGGCGGCGCAGGGACTGAAGAAGAAAAACTAAAAGAAAAAGCCCTGCCTAAGGGCGCTTCCGATGAGGAAGAGTCAAGAGAATTGCTTCTTAGTCCAAGAGAAAGACAGAACTTGACTTCTATTCAGACCAAGATTTCCAAAAGAGGTTTTCTGGTTTGGATGAGAATACTTTATGTTTATAAAAGAGACGCTTATGTTGGACGTCACAAGATTATAAGGTCGTACCTTAACCAGTTTGCCACTGAGGATATGAATGGGATTAGGTTCTGGTCGCTCACCAGGACAAGACTACATTATTGGTTTAGGAAACGCCGTTTGCAGGTGAGAAAAAGAAAGATTTTTGACAAATATGTGAGACGACTGCCTAGTTTATTTCCAAGGATGGAAAATAAGGCCTATTTTCGTTTTAAGTGGCGCAAGCCCAAGGGCACAATGGTTTTAAACACCGAAGAATTAGCAACTTTATATCATTTTCCAGCAAAAGTGAGCACCGGAGTTGTGGCGGCAGTCAAGCCAATTGAGGCCAGAAGAGGCGGGCCGCCTCCAGAGCTACCAACTGAATAAAGCCCGACAGGGCAGCAATACTATGGCTCAAGACGCTATTACATTTTTTGCTAAAACTAATTTCAGGAGTGAGAACAAAAAATTTGGCATTAAAAGAGTTGACCGACGTCAGCATATGTATGTTATTGGGAAAACTGGCGTGGGTAAAACCGCTCTTCTGAAAAATATGGCTCTTCAGGACGTCCAAAACGGCGAGGGCGTGGCTATTGTCGACCCACATGGTGAGTTTGTTGAAGAGGTTTTAGACGGAATACCAGCCAGCAGAACAAACGATGTAATTTATTTTAACCCAGCGGATATGGATTTTCCGGTGGGTTTTAATGTTTTAGAGGTCTCAGACCCAAAGTACAAGCATTTGGTTGCTTCAAGTTTGATGAGTGTTTTTACCAAGATTTGGGCTAATGTTTGGTCAGCCAGAATGGAATATATTCTGCACAACTGCATTTTAGCCCTTGTGGATACGCCAGGCACTACACTCTTGGGTATTAATCGACTTTTAGTCGATAAAGACTATCGCCAAAGAATTATTAATAACTTAAAGGACCCGGTAGTTAAGTCATTTTGGGTCAATGAATATGCTGTTTGGGAACCCAGATTCCGCAACGAAGCTATTGCGCCAATTCAAAACAAAGTTGGCCAGTTTTTAAACACTTCTTTAATTCGTAATATTGTGGGCCAGTCAAAAAGCACTCTTAATATTCCTGAGATAATGGATGCCGGCAAAATTCTTTTGGTCAACCTTGCTAAAGGCAGGGTCGGCGAAGATAATTCCGCGCTTTTAGGAGGTATACTGATTACTAAAATTCAGCTGGCTACTATGGAAAGAGTGCGCATTTCCGAGAAAGAAAGACGGGATTTCTATTTGTACGTTGACGAGTTTCAGAATTTTGTCACTGACGCGTTCGCTAATGTGCTTTCAGAAGCGCGTAAGTTCCGGTTAAACTTAATTATTGCTCATCAATACATTGGCCAACTTATCACTGAAACAACTACCAAGGTGAGAGACGCTATTTTTGGCAACGTGGGTACATTAATCATTTTTCGGGTGGGAGCTGGTGACGCTGAATTCCTGGAGCAAGAATTCATTCCCGAGTTTACTATTTTGGACTTGGTCAACCTGCCTAACTACCATATTTATCTGCGGTTGTTGATTGATGGAATTACTAGTAGACCGTTTTCAGCCGGGACATTATCTCCAATGGAGATGAGCGAAACAACGGGTTCTCGGGAAAAAATAATCAATGTCTCCAGAGAAAGATACGCTGTGCCCAGAGAAATTGTTGAAGAAAAAATTTCTCGTTGGTCAGGAGTTATGGACATGGCGGCCGCAGAGGCAGAAGTTCAGCCAAGCCCTTCTGGATTGTATGATGCTGTGTGTTCTGTATGTAAAAAACCGACCAAGGTGGTTTTCAAGCCAGACCCGTCGCGACCGATTTACTGTAAGTCCTGCCGTAGAAAAATGGAAAAAGGCACGATTGTTGCGCCTTCTGCCAGGCCAAGCCGGCCGCAGCCCCAAAGACCTCAAAGCATAGACCATCTGCCTGACTTGGAAAAGTTAGGCATTGGTGTTGGTTTTAAGAAAGAGGAAACCAGCCCCAGTCCAACAAGAGCGAGACAGGAAACAAAAGAAGTAGAGAGACAGGCCCCTGCTTCAATTTCTTTGCAAGACGCAGCAAAAAGAGGCGCGCAACCTTTTCAGAAAAGGAAAAGAGAAAGAAAAGAGGTTGATATAAAGGATTTAAGAGAGACCTTGAAGGAAGCCCAGCAGGACAATTAGCAAAATGAGCAAAACACCGCAATTTGACAAAGCCATTGAGGCAATCCTCAATGGCTTCAAACCTCACAAACGAACCTGCCCTGAATGTGGCAGTGTTTTTGACATATATGCTGAAGACATTGAGTTTTACAAAAAACTAAAAGTCCCTGCTCCCACGCTTTGTCCTAAGTGCCGCTTGCAGCGTCGTCTGGGTTGGCGCATAAACTTTCTGCCGATTTTCTATAAAAAAACCTGTTCAGCGCCTGGCCACAAAGAAAAAGTCATTGCTTTCTACAGCGAGCAAAACCCAGTGAAAGTTTATGACGATGATTATTATCTTTCTGACAAATGGGACGGATTAGAATTCGACCGCGACTATGATTTTTCCAAGCCATTCTTTGAGCAGTTTCATCAACTGGCTTTGACAGCGCCTCATCAAACGCTCCAAAAAGACCCCAAGAGTGTTGGTTGCGACTACGTTGTTTCCGGTGTTTCTTCTAAAAGTTGTTATTATGTTGGAACACCGTATCATTCAGAAAATATCTACTACGGTAGGGTGCCTTTTCATTCTAAAGATTGTATGGAAGTGCTCTGGGCAGAATTTAGCGAGCAATGCTATGAAGGTATTAACATAACTCGTTGCTATAACTGCCATTTCTGCTACGAGTCCTCCAATTGCCTTGATAGTTGGTTTCTCTATGACTGCCGCAATTGCAGCAATTGTTTTGGTTGTACTAATCTAAGAAATAAAAAGTATTACTTTTTCAACAAGCCATTGAGCAGGCAGGAATATCAGAAGAAGATAAAATCAATTAGTTTGGGGCAGAGAACTGTCCTTCGAGAATACCGGAAGAAGTTTGAGCAATTGCTCAAGGGCTCTATCAGAAAGAACTTGACCAATGTTAAAACTCAAAATTCTTTGGGTAATGATTTGAAAAACTGCAAGGACTGCTTCCAAAGTTTTGCCATTGTTAACAGTGAGAATATAAGATACTCAGCCAGTATGGATGACTGTCATGATGTAATGGACCTTTTCGGGGCAAGCAATGATTCATTTTGTTATGATACAACAGGCGCTACTGGGCTTAATCAAGCCAAATTTTCTGCTATGAATAGAGTAGGCCTTGAAATAGAGTATTGTTCTGAATGCAACAATTGTCAGTATTGTTTTGGCTGTTTTGGTTTGAAGAATAAAAAATTCTGTATTTTTAACAAGCAATACAGTGAGAGCGACTATTGGCAACTGGTTGATAAAATTAAAACACAGATGCTGAAATCAGGGGAGTATGGTGAATTTTTCCCTCTGAAATTAAGCCACTTTCCATATCAAGATTCCAATGCGCAAGTTGAGTTTCCTCTAAGTAGAGCAGAAATTCTTAAAAACGGCTGGCACTGGGAGGAGCCAACAGAGAGCGATATTGACTTAACCAAATTTGAGGTGCTGAAACCAGAACAAGTACCAGATGACATTGCTGATGTTGGCGATGATATTTTAGACAAGGTTATTCTCTGCGAAAAAACCAATAAGCCGTTTCGTATTACCAAATTTGAACTTGAATTCTATCGCAAGCATAATTTGCCTTTGCCAACTGTGCATCCTTTGGAAAGAATCAAAAATTACTATGAATACTGTTCTTTCTGGCATCATTTTAGATTTTGGAAATCAAATTGCTCAAAATGCAACGAAAAAATGTATTCTGGCTACGACCCAGCCAAAAAACTCAAGGTCTATTGCGAAAAGTGCTATCTCGCCGAGGTAGTGTAGTTTTATGGAGAAACAAACTAAAAAGTGTCAAAACTGTAAAAACGAGTTCATCATTGAGCCCGAGGACTTTGAGTTCTATGAGAAAATCAAGGTGCCTGCGCCGACGTGGTGTTGGGGGTGTAGGTTGAAAAGGAGGATGTGCTTTAGGAATGAGCGTAGTTTATACAAAAGAAAGTGTGACGCTACTGGCAAAGACATAATTTCAATGTATTCTCCGGACAAGCCATTTAAAATTTATGACCATAACTACTGGTGGTCTGATAAGTGGGACCCGTCAGAATCAGGTCAAGATTATGATTTTTCTAAGCCGTTTTTTGAACAATTTAGAGAATTATGTCGTGTTATTCCTTTCGTGAGCATTTCAAATATGAATGCTACGAATAGTGATTATTGTAATCATGCTGACCAGAATAAAGATAGCTATTTAGTTACTGCGTCTCTCGGCACTGAAAAGGTTATGTATTCGAATAGAATTACCTATGATAAAGATTCTTTAGATTTATATATCGTTCATAAAAGTACATTTTGCTATGAAGATGTTTCTTGTTTTGAATGTTATCGTTTATTTTTCAGCAAAGATTGTCAGAGTTGCCAAGATTCATATTTCCTCTATGATTGCAGGAACTGCCAGAGTTGTTTTGGCTGCGCCAATCTAAGAAATAAGAAGTATCATATTTTTAATAAACCCTACACCAAAGAAGAATACCTAAAAAAGATTAAAGAATTTGATTTGGGCAACTTTGAAAACCTTGTTAAGTTCAAAAATCTTTTTCAAGAGATTTATTCAAAGGCCATTCACAAATATGCTCATATTATGAAATCGGTCAATGTTATAGGAGATAACATAGATAATGCTAAGAATTGTCATTATTGCTTTGATGTTACTCAAGACATTGAAGATTGTAAGTTTTGCGTTTGGGCAGGGGCTGGCTTGAAGGATACATATGATGGAGGAATAGGAGTTGGAGTCGGCGGAGAATTGATTTATGAAGCTTTTGATACGAATGGAGGACAGAGAAATAGTTTTATAGGACTTATCTATAATAGTCATAATGTTCAATATGCTCTTCATTGTTATGGTTCAGGTAACCTATTTGGTTGTGTAGGTCTTCGTCAGAAGCAATACTGCATCCTTAACAAGCAATACAGTAAACAAGAATACGAAGAGTTACTTCCAAAGATAATAGAACATATGAACAAGATGCCGTATATTGACAAGAAGGGCAGAGTATACAAGTATGGAGAATTCTTTCCTCCAGAATTGTCTCCGTTTGCTTACAATGAAACCATTGCGCAGGAGTATTTTCCATTGACTAAAGAGGAAGCCCTCGCGCAAGGATATTCCTGGTATGACCGTGCTAAACCAGAGCACAAACCTACTATTGCTGCCGCTGACCTGCCTAATCATATCAAGGATGCTAAAGACGACATACTCAACGAAATCATACAATGCGCTAATACCAGTAATCGAAGCCTTGACCTTCAATCACAGTGTACTGCTGCGTTTAAGATTATTCCGCAGGAATTGGAGTTTTACAGAAAGATGAATTTGCCATTGCCAAGGTTATGTCCTAACTGCAGACACTACCAGAGAATACAGCAGAGAAACCCTCTCAAGTTATGGAAACGCCAGTGTCAG
>SDBT01010382.1_pt1 | contig 15036 bp, 14 predicted proteins | sample 2277101 | NCBI WGS metagenome assembly SDBT01 (sample SAMN10404973, study PRJNA504765) | marine sediment metagenome | isolation source: marine sediment core GS10_PC15, 103 cmbsf | place: Arctic Ocean: Southern Knipovich Ridge | collected 2010 | reverse complement strand
TGTGCCTTTAGGCACGAAGGTAATCGCTTCACAGATGCGATTTTCAATCGCTGGATGTACAATTCAAAAGCTGCTTGTGATGCAAGCATCAACACATCTTATTAATTGTCCAATGGCTGTTTTGACAGCCTATGTGAAGCCAAGTCAGGATTTCGCCTGCACCAAATATTTTGGTGCGGGATAAACTACAGGCCAAATATGTTGGCCTCACCGGTGCGGTTTTTCAAAACCGCTGAGCCCCGGCGCAAGCCGGGACTTCGCTGCGCTCAGCAGTCAAAAATAAGTTCATTGGTGCAGGATCTGCGCTCATTCTGAGGTTGAGAAACTCTGCGATTCAACGGGAAAATGTACCGGACACCTTTAATTTTACCAGTAGAAATGACGCCGCTAAAAGTATGAAAACGGCTGATTCAACCTTTGTTTTTGACCCCTAACTTACGTTCGGGGCTCTGTTTTTGGACTTTTTACGCAGGCGTCAATAGAACGGAGGTCAATAAGTTACCAACGAAGGATGGGACGTGCTTTCGCGTTTTCTTTCAATGCTTGGCGACCTGTGCCTTTCTACACTTCTTTTTCGTAAAAAAAGATGAAAACACCAAGATTTACAGAGGACATAAGTCGTTATAGAGTATATAGTTATATGTTACATGGGGGAAAATATCGCATTTTGAATAGAAAAATGTTGCAAAGAATGGTTACAGAGGTTATATTTGACCGATAATGGTAATTAGGTAATATTATTGACGCGAGCGGTTGTAGGAGATAATGTCTTTTGAAAAAAATTCAAGTAGACGCCGAGAAATGGAATGTGAGTTGCTTTTTTTGCAGTGACTTTTCTTTCCTTTTTTGCTTTTGGGCTTTGTCTTTTGCATAATGTAGTTTCGTCAATTTAGCTAAACTACGTTACCCGTTTTGCCTAATTATACCAAATTAACAAGGCTAAGTCAAGTAAATAATCCATTTAATATAGCATAAGAGGCAATTTTGGTGAAAACTACATTAACCATTGAAGTCGCAAAAGTGAATGGGGTAATGAAATATGTCCGATAATCACAAAAGTACCAAGAAGATCGCTAAGGGAAAATGCAGAAAAAAGGCACCTGCAATAGTCGATATGAATGATAATTTTGCTGTATTTTGCTCCCTCAGGGGAAGAGCTAAAAAAAAGGACATATTTGCTTGTCTTAAGGACATGGTGAGCTATAACCGTAAATGGTTTTAATTACAAGACACCGCATGTGGTTATCTCAAAGGAACTCAATTCATGCCGTACAAGGATGTAGCACAAAAAGTTTTGCGAAAATTAAATAGACTTCAAGGGCTTGAAGACTTTAGTTTAGCAAGTATTTCTAAAGCAATAGAAATATCTAGCAAAAATAAGATCAAAATTATTTTGAGGGGACAGCCTGATTTTAAGGTATCGTCCTCTTTTCGTGGAGCGATGCTTACACAAGAATTAAAGGCAAGAATGGTCGGTTGTGATCGGCCGGTAAAAGTATATGAACATTTTGTTTACTTTACTGATAAATTGAAGCCATCGGAACGACACTTTGCCATTGCGCACGAATTGGGCCATGTTTACCTTCATCATTCACAAAAGAGAAGAAAAAAAGATTTTGTAGAGATCAAGATTCCTAAATCCATAAGGCCTCAAAATACTTCTTTTTTCGTAATTAATTTTTTAGATTCTGATGAAATGGAGGCAGATATGTTCGCTGCGATTCTCGCAGAACAAACGCCCCCAACAGTGAGACCTGATAGATTTGTTATGCCATGTGCTCGGTTACTCAACAAGCTTAAACGTAAAAAATACATCCATTCAAAGCTTAGCGGTTATATTTCAAACAATGTTCCTTGTACAGGAAGTTGTTCATTAGCCAACAATTGCCATTCAGGTCTTGGATATAACAAAATCTAATTACTGATCAGTGCCATCGTTGGCATCATGGCGAGCTTCCAGTACCAATTTAAGGAAACCATCAGGGCCATCTGGTATCTGACCCCGGAGATCCAAGTGGCAGTTTAAGTAAAAGAGAAACGAAGGGTCAAGTACTTCAAGCGTTTCCAATTCCTGGCTCCACCGCAATAGTTCTATTTTTTGATTAACTTGCACTTCATTGATACGTTTCAGGCATGCTTTGAGAGATCGTTTGGAAGGTCCTTTGCCAGAAGCCTGTATGTTTTCGGCTTCTTTGTAAATATCCTCCAATTTTAGGGGATAATCGGATGGATTAATAGTGAGCATGTAAATAATGTATTGAAAGGCTTTGCGACTCACTTCGGTAGAATGTGCTCGTAAAAGTTTGTCATAATAAGGCTCAAAGTAGGGGGAATAGTTTTCATTAACGACAGTCCTAAATGCATTATCTACTGCTTTATCGTCAAGGAATAATTTAGTTGTTTTACCTATCATGTTTTCCATAAATAAGTTCAGGGCAACTGCTTGAACAACCATAGGAAGGCCAACTGAACGATTTGTGATTAACTCACATAACTCGTCTGACGGGAGGGGAGTCTTTAAATGCTTGAATCCTTTTTGAAGAATTCCTAGAAGATCCTTCTCATTCCAAACGTTTAACTTGATTTGAGTAAGCCGCCCTACAAGATCTGCACTGTAACCATCTAACTGATCGATAATATTGTGACTGTTACATGTGGCAATGACGGGGACTTTTGCGGTGGCTAAAACCTTGAACTGTTCAAGCAGGGCACTGGCTTCACTGTCTTTTAGTTTATGGAAATCATCAAAAACAAGAATGCACTGGAGATCCTTAAATGCTGGGAGCAAGAGCCCATATGATGGATCTGCAAGAATTTTGTTAATAACGGTCAAAGCAGTGCTATCCCGTCCATATTTAGCAGTAAATTTTGATTTAAGAAAAGCAAGGAGGTTCAATCCTATTTTGCCTTCAAGACATCCTTCAATTCCTATTTTATGAGTTTTAGATTTCGAAGTTGTGCTGATACGTTCATAATCAAGCTCTTCACATGTTCTAGTCCAGATATTTTCTGATGTAAGAGTTCGATCACATGGAATTATGAGACATTTGCGTTTCTCCTGCTGGACAACATTTTTAAATAAACAGGTTTTACCTGTTTTGGATGGGCCAGTTATTAAACACAAATCACCTTTCCAGATAGCTTTGTACAAACAGTCTTCATAAGTTTCTTCACTTTGAGCCTTGCGTCTTGGAATATATGTGACCGTTGGTAAATTCTTTATCTCAAAAACCTTTTTCACCTTCTCAATAAACGATGCCTGTTTTGATGTGTACTTTTTCATTTGTAGATACCCCTTTGATTAAAAACGACGTAATATATTAGATCACGCAACATTTTTTCTCCTTTTCTATTTTATTGACCAGCTGCTGTGGGTGTCGATTGTCTTGTCCCAATCAAGCCTACCTATCTTCCACCGTCCATGACGAGTTTTTGGCTGCCCATGAGTCTGCTCCCTTAGTTTTTGTCCCACACGAAACCCCGCACTAACTTTGTAAGTAAAGTAAGGGCGGGATAAACCTTTTTAGTGCGGGGTGTCCCTTACTTTTATCCCGCACCAGGAAATTTGGTGCGGGGCTCACCTCGACATCATAAAGAATACCCCGGATACTTCCCTACGTCAACACTTTTTTACGGTTATTTTGCGCGATTACATCGTTATCTTCCCGCTGGACAATCCTCGATGTGCAACAGCACGCCTCCGGTTGCCCAGCGGGATAAGCCTTGTACTCACGCAAAATTCCGCGCCAAAAACTGCCTTTAGGCAGGAAGGATTAGGCTTTAGGGCCAAAAGATCACTCCTCGCAAAAATAATTGAAAATTTTGTGAAAAAACTTGGTTTTGTAAAGCCTTAAGAGTTATGTATTTACAGAACAGGCGAAAATAGTTTGAGGGAAATCGAAAAAAGTGCTTGTAATTTATTAATAATCGGGTATAATGCGGCCTTCTGCTGATAGCAGAAGGCAGATGTCCCCGCACCGCGTTGGGTGCGGGGCAAGCGGAGAACCGCACGTCTTTAAGCCACAGGGTGGCACGTCTTACGGCCGGCCCCGACAAGTCGGCCCCGAGGGGTCGGCCCCGAGGGGTCGGGATTTCGCGGAGCTCAAGATTTCGCGGAGCTCAAGATTTCGCGGAGCTCAAGATTTCGCTTTGCTCAGCCCCGACAAGTCGGGACTTCGCTGCGCTCAGCAGTGGGCGGAGGGTCGAGATTGCCGCGTCCCGATGTATCGGGACTCGCAATGACACAAGAAAAAGAGAAATTGGAGGTAAAAACATGGGTTCTAAATTATCCAAAACAACCAACAGTAAACCTCTACGAACCACGAACCACGAATCCCGGCGCGCCGGGACTTCACTGCGCTCAGGTTGTGAAGATTGTGTATATTCGGTTGGTGTAAAAGGGGGGTCGGCTGTGATTCTGGCCTGTCGTAACAAGGCGGATTTTGTCGGCCGAAGCTGTATCGTTGGGCCGGACGAGGACGGCTGTGGCAATTTTACGAGAGACAAAGAAATACTCGCCCCCGAGCTTGTGGAGGCCCTGTCCGAGGGTGCAAAGCTGATACCTTTAACGCAGGACAAGTTCGCGATTGTGGATGCCGACGATTATGGCCGGCTAAACCAATATAAATGGTATGCAAGCCGCAATGAAAACGGCGACTATTATGCCAAAAGAATGGAACGTGGCACACGCCGCCAAATCATAATGCACCGTGTGATTACTGAGGCCCCACCTGGTCTGCTGGTGGACCACAGAAATCACAACGGCTTAGACAACCGAAGGAGCAACTTACGCATATGCACAAAGGGCGAGAACAACCGCAATCAGCTTCCCTTTGGTGGTACTTCACAATATAAAGGGGTTAGCTGGAGCAAATCCCATAAGAAATATGTGGCGACGATCAGATGTAACAAAAAACGGTTCCACCTCGGCTGGTTCGATGACGAGGTCGAGGCGGCGAAGGCGTACGACAGAAAGGCCCGCGAACTGTTCGGGGAATTTGCTTATCTCAATTTTCCCGACCCCTGACGGGGGGCGTTTTGGCGGTTATTTTGTCCAACTGCTGCGTTACTTGCCTTGTCCCTAATCCGCGACGTATTCCAATACGCCTGTGGTATAGGGCAAGGCAAAAGCCTTGCATTTGGGACAAAATTCCGCGCCAAAAAAGATAGAATTCGAGTTAAAAAATTCCGCGCTCAAAAGAAGAACGGATATACAATTGAAGTCAAGCGGCGAGCAAGGCCTAAGCCTTGTATCTGAAAAAAGCTCCGCGCTAAAATGGAATTAGGCTTATAAAAAGACTCCGTGCGGGAGACAAACACCGCCTTGTACTGACCCAAACACCCTTTAGGGTGAAACGATCAGCCGCGCCAAAAAAGATAGAATTCAAGTTAAAAAGCTCCGCGCTCAAAAGAGGGTGAGATATAGATTTGAAGAGTTGAAAATGCAAAGTGAATGTGGGGCAAACAGGTAAGCAGGGTCATCTAACACTGAATAGCGAGGTGGTTCAGTCAAAAAGTACAGGCATTTCTCGATTTGCGAAATCAAATTGACGGCGAAATGTCTGTGAAGGCTTATTTGATGTCGAAACCATTGATTATACACCTGGCACGGGCGTTGCTTATATAGAAAGGTTAATATGGCTTTGGTGGCGAGTGTGATGGGAGAAGAGTGTTTGGAGAAGAGTGTTTTGAGAACACCAAAGACTAATGTTGACGATGAGCTCACGAATGAGGGGAAGGTGTTTCGTGCGAGTCGGGCTTAATGGGTTGTATAATGACGGTGTACGAGAATTTGAGTCATTAAGTCCGGCTTAAAATCAGCACGGTGTGGCCGTGATAGTTATAAAGGAAGTTGAGAGTGACAAGTTCATCTTCCTCCGCAGCTGGGCTTGAAGTTTAAAAGGAGTGGCAACTGCAAGCCCGGCTGGAAAATGATCAGGGCTATGAAGCTGCCTTGTGTGAAGATAGATAATATGTAGTAACAGCTTTCTCCTTCTTGCCGGGTTTGTACGATATGCGGCAGGCCCGGCATAAAAAAGTATGCACGTTTCAACTAAGGCCGAACGATGTATTGACTTTAAGACAAGGTTTTTTCTCTGGGACACGCGTGATGAAACATAAACGGATTTGAAATGTTGCTTTTGGAGGTGGGCAAAAAATTTGAGTTCACAGCCGAAAGGGTGAAAGATGATTGCGACCATAGACAAATTAAGGCGAATACGTTTCGTTGTTGATGTTGACACTCAAACACACTTTTTCCTGAACGACAGCAGGGTCTGCGTTCAAAACCATCGTCGGGTTTTGAAAAATATCCTCAGGGTAATACACTGGGCACATTTGAAAAATATCCACATGATTTCCACTGTTCAGATTCTGGGCCATTACTGTAATTTCCTGATTGACGGCAGCGAGGGACAAAAAAAGATCCGCCATACGCTATGGAGAAGGTACATTAGTTTTGACGCGACCGACTGCACCGATTTGCTTCCGGAGATATTTGAAGAATACGAGCAGGTCATATTTTGCAAACGATGTTTTGACCCATTCGCTGAGCCGCGAGCCGACAGGATGCTCAGCGAATTTCCGGCTGATGAGTTTATATTAGTCGGCGCAGCAACCGAAGGTGCGGTAAAAGCCACTGCGCTGGGTTTGTTGGCCAGGCACAAAAAGGTAACGGTGCTGATAGATGCAACCGGCTCATATAACAAGAAGGTGGGCGAAACAACACTCCGATTGTTGCGAGAAAGGGGTGCTAAACTTGCCAGTACGGAGAGTCTTTTGGCTTCGTCGGGTTTTCTAAAAATGCCGGTGTGCGATTTGCCGGGTGCCAAAAGTAAACCGTAACTCATCATATTCGCCGTGGTGTGTACCCCGGCGCGCCGGGACTTCACTACGTTCAGTTGCGTATTGTGAACCCCACCCTCGGAGGGGCGGGGTAAATCCCAGCCGCAAGGCGGTTGTCTTTAACCAGCTTTTTGGGGGTTGAAGCTAAATTTTTCCTTCCTTTATTGCGATATTTTCCTTGAAAAACAGTTGCCCGAGGGTATAATTGTAGTGTTTTCGAGAAATATCGTGAAGAGATGCCAAAGTGTAATCGATTCGTTTTGGCAGATATGTGTGAATGATATGAAAGACACGCGAAAAAAGGGACGCGAGGCCAAGAAACATGTCATAGAGGAGTTACGGCCGAGGAGAACTCAGCAGCAGGCCTCTGTCGTAGAGCGGTTGCGTAGTCATGAACAACAGTTAATGGCCGCGAACCAGCGATTAGAGGCACGCGAACAACAGCTAAAGGCTGCTAATCAGCAATTACAGGCCCATGAGCAACAGCTCACCGCTGCCAATCAGCAACTGGAGGCACGTGAGCAACAGCTGAGGGCCGCTAATCAGCAGTTACAGGCCCATGAGCAACAGCTCACAGCCGCTAATCAGCAGTTGCAAGCACGCGAACAACAGCTAAAAGCCGCCAATCAGCAGTTGCAAGCTCACGAGCAGCAACTCATGGCTGCTAATCAACAATTAGAAGCACGTGAGCAACAGTTGAGGGCCGCTAATCAGCAGTTGCAGGCCCACGAGCAGCAACTTATGGCTGCCAATCAGCAATTAGAAGCACGTGAGCAACAGTTAAAAGCCGCCAATCAGAAATTGCGAACGTTGATAGATAACCTGCCGGACCTGATTTATATCAAGGACGCCCAGGGCCGGTTCACCGCCTGCAACTGGGCGGTTGCCGAGTGCATGGGCGCCAGAACACCTGACGAGCTTATCGGCAAGACGGACTTCGACTTTTACCCTAAAGGGCTGGCATCGGTGTACTATGCCGATGAGCAGAAGATCATGCTCAGGGGTCAAGCTATAATCAATAAGGATGAACCTCGCACAGACCGCAGCGGCAACGAGAGATGGATTTTAACCAGCAAATTACCTTTGCGAAATCGCGAGGGAAAAGTCATTGGGCTTGTCGGCATAAGCCGCGATATCACCGAGCGCAGGGCTGATAAAGAACGTCTGCGCCAGGCCAAAGAGGCAGCGGAATCTGCTAATAAGGCCAAGAGCCAGTTCCTTGCCAATATGAGTCATGAGATAAGGACCCCCCTCAATGCTATCATAAGCATATCGAAAACGCTCAGCCGGTCCGGCACCGGCAACCTCGTACCCAGGCAACTCGAAGGTTTGGACATTATATATCGAAGCAGCCAAAGGTTGTTATTGCTGATTAACGATATATTGGATCTTTCGAAAATCGAGTCGGGCAAGATGGAGGTGAAACTGAGACAGTTTTCTTTAGATGCACTGATAGCGGGAATTCGGAGTGTGGTGTTGACACTAAAAGACAACCGGGCAGTGGATTTTATTGTTCAAAGAGACGAGTCCGTACCCGACAGCGTTACCTCGGATGCCCAAAAGCTCCATGAGATTCTTACAAATATTATAAGCAACTCGGTGAAATTCACCGACCGCGGCAGGATTGAGCTAAGAATATATGTCGAGCAGGACCGGCTGTATTTTGAAGTTTCGGATACCGGCATCGGGATCGCCGAATCTAATATCAGGCATATCTTCGATGAGTTTACACAAGTCGATAGTTCGACCACAAGAAAATATCCGGGGACCGGCCTTGGTTTGGCTATCTGCAAGAAGATGGTGGAGTTGTTAGGCGGCAGGATAGAGGTCCAAAGCAAACCAGGCGAAGGTACAACAGTTACATTTTACGTTCCACTCGAAGCTGGGGAATTAACGGTAGATAAGGATGCCACGAAATCAGATGCAGGCCCGCAGCAGCTTGATGCCGGTAGCGATTTGCCCAGCGGGGAGGTTTTACCGAAGATATTGATAGCTGAGGACGACGAGTTCAGCAGGGCTGCGGTCAGAATGATGCTTGGTAATCGGTACCAACTGATATTTGCCAAGGACGGTCGGGAGGTTGTCGAGAAATACTTTTCCACACAGCCGGAAATTGTCTTGATGGATATTATGATGCCACTTGTGGACGGGTACGAGGCTTTCGATGAAATAAACCGAAAGGCTACCGAACCTGTCGTCCCAATCATTGCCCTTACCGCCAAGGCCATGAAAAACGACCGCGACGAACTGTTAGCTCATGGGTTCACAGATTACATTTCCAAGCCGATTGATGACGAGATTCTCATAAAGACCATAGAGAAGTATCTGGCCGTGCGATAAATCCGATACGCAGTTTGAGCGGTTCTTTGCCCCAATTACTGCGTTACACAGCCTCACCCAATGCTCGACGTACAACAGTACGCCTCCGCTTGAGATAAGACTGCAAGCCTTGTACTTGAACCAAATCCCGCGCTCAAAATCACCTAGCATCCAAAACCGTTCAGTTCGTTGTTGGATGAGCTTCATCCTGCCGCCTGCTCCGAGGGAGTCGTCACCCACGCGCATGTTTTGCCCTCTCGTTTCTTCTTTTGCTCGTTCGTCAGGTGGCTGTACCCCTTAATATCTCCTACGCACCCGGTAGAGCCGCAGTTGCATTTAAATGACGAGGCAAGCGTCAATTCGTTGCAGTTGTAGTCAATGGTCACTTCCTCCTCACAGTGTATGTCTCGCCAAGCGTAGAGATTCCGGCCGATAAAGTAAGAATTAGCATCACATGAATGGTTCAGACGCCGGAATGGCGTCTGTTCAGATGGTTCGATGTGGAAATCAGAACCGAATTGAAGACTCATCCTTGTTCTGTTCTTTACAAGTTGTCCTTCAAAAAACCCTATAAAAGCACTTTTGTTGAAATCGGTACAGGCGAACACACCTTTCCCTTGGTAAGTATTCTCGCTACGCACTTTCACCTTTGGCTGAAGTAGTTTTGTGTCGACCCATTTCCCAAACTCCGCACTGAACATGTCTCGATTCTTGGGAACTGATAGCCATGCATAGTGCAGTTCCTTATAGTTTTCAATAGAAGGAAGGAATCCTTCATTATCATGGAACCCTTTCAGGTAGCAGTCTTCGGCGTGGCCCCAGCACATCCACGCATAGACATGGTACTGACGATATTTGGTGAGGGAGTCTATTTGACGGAAAAGTGTTGTAAATTCAGGCTCAATGAAGTTGTCACACTCAAGGCCACGTTGCTTGATTTGGTACCAGAGTGATGCGAGATGGATGTACGTTGCCTGCGTCTGGCTGTTCGCGGCCGACTGCGCTGATCGTTTCGCGGCGAGGGCTGATTGGTGCGCAGCAAAGCTCTGCTGAACTGCAACAAAAAACAGGCCAATCGTGAATATGACGAGAAGCTTCTGCGCCCAGTCTGGAATGAAAAGCAGTGCGGCAAGAATGCCTATAATGCAGAGAACCAAGATTGCCAAGTTCAGTTTGATGAATCCACCCATGTCTTATTCTCCTCTAATCCAACTTCTGTTTAAATGGTTTCCAGATAACATCGTAAATTTGGCCATATATTACCCACTCCCGCACTTTCCGTCAAAGGAAATACCTTGAATTAATCCCGCAAATTCATATAATTACATGGCGTATTGAAGAATAGGGAACAATAAGCTCTTTTGGCCTAAGTAGAAAATAATAAATATACATTCATTTAAGGGGACTTTACAGATGACAAGGTCTGCTATCGTAGTATTTATTATTCTTATGGTAATTTTTGGTATAGGTAAATGCTGTACGGATGAAAAAAAACCATGGAATAGAATATTCACTTCTGCGCTTACAGTATTTGGTATTCTAACGGGTGGCGCCGTTTTCTTTCAGATGCTACCATCCCCTGCAACACCTCAAATAAATGAAATTTTTTTTAATGCACGTGGAAACCAAAGTGAGTTCTCTTTCTATTGTGAATTTTTTGCCAGAAATGATGGCCAAACACTATGCTATTTGGAAAAGGTAGAATTTCTTATACCTAACACAAGATTCGAACTTAAGAACACCGCACTTTTAACAACTGGTTTCAGCGGTGGCACTGGCGGAAGATATGGTGGGCCCGCAAAAGCCAAAAGTTATATTGTATGCTCCACTTTTCCCCAATCACTTCCTTCGAGTAACCATTTATTTCAGCTTATAGGTAAAGGAACAGGCTCAAGCGACAAAACCGGCTCTTTTGATTCTTCATCTAATATAGAAATCAAATTTCATTTTCACTCAAAAAACGGCCCGAAGGTTATTCCTAAAACAGTGCCTATTCTTACTGACCAAGAAATCGAGATCAGGCGTTAATGTTTACGTATGGAGAACTATGTTTCGTAAATGTTTAAATGGGAGCATTAAAGGTGTCCGGTACTTTTTCCCGTTGAATCGCTCCTGGCTCGCCGTGGCTCTCGCCGCGATGCGCGTCGCAGCGGGCCGGCACGGCGGGTCGGATTCTCTCCAGCCCGTTAGAAATCCCCGCCGAGCACAAGGCAGACACCTCTGGCGTCCTATTTCTAACGGGCCCCAGAGTTTCCATTGCCGATACAAGTTAACCGCCTCTCACCGTGCTGCGCTCGTCGCAGCAGGTCGGCGGAACTTCTTTAGACACTGATTATACCAATTGTGTTTAATATGTGCGCTTAGCGTAATGGCAATTTGCTACGTAGCTGCTATTTACCCGTTGCTTACGCTCCGGGCTCTGTTGGGCCAAAGCGCAAGCATTAAGTCCAATCGGTATTACACGGGTTTATATTTTTATATCTCTGAGTTCTCTTCGTAATTGGTTTCTTCCCAGATTCTTCGAAAAGCAGCAGCTCTTGCTGTATTTGCAAATCCAGTAACAGGAACCGCACCAATAATTGTTGGCAGAGCCATTAGCTGCAGTGCCGTATTCATAAGTACAAGAAGTAATAGTTTCCAGAAATTTCCCTTTGTTATCCGCCAGCTGATTTTTATCGCAGCCATCGCCGACTTTTTCCCCTCTAACATTATCAGGGATACGAAAAGTAGTTTGATATAAAGGTAGATGCCGGGAAAAAAGAACAAGAAGAATGCCGACAGTTTGCCAATCGCTAAAATCACATGAACAAAGGCGATATATACAAGGCAGTAGAAAGGCCTTTTTGTGTCCTTACTGTTTTTTACCGCCCAGTTTGCATACATCAGCAGGACAACGGTAAAAAGGCAAATAAACGGAAAAATATACAACCCTAATATGGTGAGCTTGCGCAGCAACGCACCGATTTGCGCCGCCGCTTTCTGCGATATCTCCTCTAACCTGTCCCGGTCATTTTCCGAAAATGCATTTATGAAACTACTTGCCGAGGTCCCCAATTCACGTACTTCGTCATGGACGAGTATCCGCGGAATAATCTGAAAGATAACGACAATACCGGATATCAGACAGAGCGGTATCCACCATTTAGAAAAGGACCTCCAAGCCAAAGTATAACAGTCAATAACGCTAAGCTTCATGTTTAATCTGACCCCCTTATCATACTCCAAGGTAGCGGAACAGCCGTTGATGTAGATATTTCGGCGAAATCAGCGTCAAAAATAACTCTTAATTCATAATTCGCAGTTTTTAGTTCATTTACTTAATCAAACTGACCGTTTTTGTTTTTAGACACGGATTTACCCCGATTAACACTGTTTTTAAGAGCCTGTCCCGCTGCAAGCTTTATGCGAAGGCGTATGTCCTGAATCAGAAGACGTCTTTTCGTCGTCGAAGTTCGGCAAAGACTTCATGAGGCGGGGAATTTGACATATTGAGGCTTTGTCTAATCTGGGGCGAGTCAACTCGCAAAAAGGGATTTGTCAGTTTTTCCTGCTTTATGGTGGAAGGGACGGTAGGGGTTCCGGCAGCAGAGGCTTGTTTTGCTTTCAGCAATAATTGTTTGACGGTATCGTTTGCCGGCTCGACGGTCAGGGCAAATTCATAATCTTCTATGGTATAGTCGTGGCCGCAATATACGCGAGTTTCAGGTGGTAAGTCGGCCAACTTGTTCAATGAATTCCACATGGTAAGCGCATCAGCCCCGAACCGCCGACCGCATCCTGCGACAAACAGTGTATCGCCTGTAAATACGGTCCCGTGTGGATTATCCGCTGAGGCGGGCAGATAATAGCAGACGTCTTTGTCTGTGTGGCCGGGTGTGGCGATTATGTGAATTTGCTCGGGGCCTGCGCTAATTACATCACCATCAGCAACAACACGGTTTAGGCCCGGTATGCGGCGACGATCTGCACCGATGACTTCGCAGCCGGTCCTTTTCTTTAGCTCCAGATTCCCACCGACGTGGTCATAATGAGCGTGCGTGCTGAGAATCATCGTAAGCGAGAGGCCGTTTTCTCCGAGCGCCGCCAATACAGCCGAGCTGTCGGCCGGGTCAACGGCAAACGCCTTGTCCTGGTCGTATTGATACAGATAGATGTAGTTATCCGAAAATGCCGGTATGGTAATAACTCGGCCCATGTCATCCTCTCAGAAAACCATCCAATTTACAGATAGCCGAAGACATCGATGGGACTATTAAAAGAGGTGATTGCCTTTAATGCAAAACAAAATACCGATTTTTTACTTTGTAAAGTGTGGATTGCCGGTTTGAGCGTGTTATAATTTGGGCATGGAGACATGGACGATACAAAGGCTTCTTAACTGGATAACCGGCCACTTTGCCGAACACAATGTCGATTCGCCGAGGCTAAGTGCGGAGCTGCTCCTTAGTTATGTTCTGGGGATGAAGCGTATCGAGCTATATACTCAATTCGATAAAACTGTCAGCCAAAATCATCTCGACAAACTCCATGAGCTTGTGAAGCGCTGCGGCGAGCATGAGCCATTAGCGTATCTGATCGGCCGAGGCGAGTTCTATTCGTTAGATATAAAAGTTACCCCCGATTGCATGATTCCCCGGCCCGAGACGGAGCTGTTGGTGGGAAAAGCAATAGATTTTTTGCGCACGCGCGAGGGCACACAGTCCGTCTGCGACCTGTGCACAGGCTCAGGCTGTATCGCCGTTGCGATAGCAAAGAATTGCCCAAATGCCCATATTGTCGCTACCGATATTTGTGACTCGGCCTTGTCTGTAGCAGCCGAAAATGTAGCCAATCATAATGTGAGAGAGCGGGTTACGTTGCTGTGTGGCGACCTGTTCGCCCCGATGATTGAAGGTCTCGACAATGCTGAATTCGATTTGATAGTCTGCAATCCACCTTATGTCAGTTCAGCGGAATATGAGGCATTGGACAAGAATATCAGGGACTTCGAGCCGAAGCAGGCCCTTTACGCAGGGAGCGATGGCCTTGATGTTTATCGCAGGATTGCAGAGAGGGTCGATGAGTTTCTAAAACCCGATGCGGCCTTGATGCTTGAGATTGGCTACGCTCAGGGCCCTGCCGTCAGAGAACTGCTTGAACAAACCGGCATCTTTGCCGAAATAATAATCGAAAAAGACCACCAAAACAACGACCGAGTTGTCATCGCGACAAGGCCATCAGTCTGAATCTTCCAGTTGCCTATTTTCCATCTGCTTGCGTATTTGTTGTACTTCATCGGCGAGTTTGCCAACTTCAAGACGGAGTCTTTGATTTTCTCTTTTGTTACGAACGAGACTTCGGATGATCCATATCACCAGTAAAATTGGTAGAACATAATGGATTAGCACGATAAAAACAATAAGCATTAATTCAAATAGCCCTGGCAGGCCGAAAGTAAAAATGTCATTTGTCATTATTGCTCTCCTTCTTTTGAGAATTTCCATTCGATTCCTGGCGAAGCCGCTGAATCTCATCAGCCAGCTTGCCTAATTCTATTCTGAAAAGTTTCCATTCCTTGCCCATATTCCTTTGTCTTTTGGCCAATCCAAGCAGATAGATGATAATAAGAACTGGTACACCTACAAACACCAGAGCGATTATCACCCAGATGTATATAGCTGCCAGCCGGGGCAGCACCATACCAATGGCATCAACATTCATTTCTTCTTCCTTTCCTTTCTTGGGTCGACTTTTTTCGATTCGAGCCAGGCATCGACGTCGGCCCGGTCGAATTTTATGTTTTTGCCGCTTATCCGCATGTACGGCGGGCAATCACCGCTGGCGATGTACTTGTAAATCGTGCGTTTCGAATCGCCTAAATAAACCGCCAAATCT
>SDBT01010381.1_pt1 | contig 15038 bp, 14 predicted proteins | sample 2277101 | NCBI WGS metagenome assembly SDBT01 (sample SAMN10404973, study PRJNA504765) | marine sediment metagenome | isolation source: marine sediment core GS10_PC15, 103 cmbsf | place: Arctic Ocean: Southern Knipovich Ridge | collected 2010 | reverse complement strand
AACACAGAAGAATAAAGATTGGTTTGCTGATGTTTGGGATCCCTCAGAGACCCGCCGCCTCGTAGAGGGAATAATACAACAAACCATGGAACTTTGTGAGGATGCCATAGTGACGATACGGGGTATTGACCCAGACCAGAAATTCTCTACCAAAGATCTCACAGCCTACGTTTGGTTAAATCAGGTAATTATAAGGTTGTTTTATTTTCCTTTGAGGAAGGCGATGCTCTCAGAGATGTTTACAGCAGGATTTATTATCGATCTCCGAGAACAAGTGCGACTTCGCAGCCTGAGCAAGAAGGAACAGATAGGAGAGGACAAACTTCCTATTTCACTACTAGAACATAATTGGCACGAGCGGCTGGCAGAATATCATGAGGCAAGGGAAAAGCGCAAAAAAGCTTGGATAAAGAAATGGAGGCCTCCTAGGAAACCAAAACAGAAAGGAAAAGAAAAGGTGGCGGAAGAAGAAGAAGAAGAAGAAGAAGAAGAAGAAGATTCAAATGACGAGGACGACGACTCAATGGAAACAATCGACACTCAATTTTGGAATTAAAAAAAAACCGTTTTATTTATAAAGATTTATTATTTTTCACTGCCTCTTCTTTTTGCTTGGCTTTGCCTTTCAGTGGTGGTGTCTGCTCGGCGTTGGCGTCGTCGTCGTTGTTATTAAGATTCAAATCGATTTTTGCGACTTCTTCCTGTAACCAGTCTTGATTCTGCATGATTTCCATAACCCTGCGGCCAGTTTCCATCACAATATCCGAAATTAAAGCATCACTGGCCAAAAGGCGTTGGCTGTGGTACAACTGTTGCATGGTAGCCTCCACGTTTTTGTAGTGTTCCACAAGGCTGTCATTTTGTTTCCGATTGAAAAAGAGATGTGCGCTGGGGTCCCAGAGTTTGCCTTGTTCCACCATGGTGGCAAAAGCACATAAAGGCTCGGCAAACATCCAAGCCATGCTAGCATATCCTAGTTTTTTCAGGGCAACCAGACTTGATTTCAATAACTTGAGGCTGCCACTCAGACCAAGGCCTTGCTTTAACTGAGCCTGGAAATCCTGCGAAGGCAGCATCATCAAACAACTGACATAGGCCCAAGCAAATTCAAAGTGAAGGATTGGAGCCAGGTTGTCCATAGCCATTGGATCGCCATTTCCCAAACCTTTAACCCAAATTACTTGCAATTCCTTTAGGATTGCCAAACTCTTGACCGGACCACCTTGTACACTAGCCACAGAAGCTCTTCTAATCTTACGAAAGGTTTCTCGACCAAAGGTTTCAATGCTTATATTTCTATAAACTGTCATCCTTTGGTCAGCCACGGAGGGTTTCTTACAGCGATCACACACACATTCAAACCCGTAAACATATTTCAGGTAAGCAATTCGCTCGGTGGCTTTCGAGAAACGGCACACCGAAGCTTCATAAGCCACTGTAATTTCTTCTCCAGCTTTGATGGGTCGCATGGCTTTGACTATAAGTAACCGAGACTCGTGATCTCGCACAAAAGCATTGCAATTAGGATCACAACTATGATTAATGCTTCCCCCCAACAAATAAAGAGCCAGGCCATGCATAAATCCAAGCAAAGGTGTTTTCATGCGAAATCCCGTGTCATGGATCACATGCAATAAGATAGCTGCCATGTGTCCTGGCAAATCCTTGAATTCGGAACACAACACAGGAAAGTCTTCCTTTTTAGAACAATCACACAAATACGTGGGCACCAGCGTATTGTCACTGCTGTGATGCCAAAGGTAATTCCAAAGTTTTTCTCCTCCCATTTTTTGATTCAAAATTTTTCGAGCCAGCTGGTTGGCTGCGATCCAGGCATTCCCCAAGAACGGAGTCGCCAATTGACCAGGAAAATCTTTTCGTTGGATTGAAGACACTGCGTCATCCAAGGAATCCACAAAGACAATTGGTTGTTCCAAAAAAATTACAGCGCCAGCGGCAATGGCTTTCTCAGCAAACAATCCAGAGGCATGGACTGTCTTTTGAGTCTTATCTCGAGGATCAAACCACGTCTTACTTGGATATCGTTTGCAATTCCTCGTCGATATGGCACAAGCCACCTGAGCCCGACGGGCTCCAGGCTCCTTAAATGAACCGCCCTTAGGCCACATTTTATAAGATCCTGTGGCTTTTCCTTTAATATCATCATTTTTCTCTGATTTCATTTTTTTTTATTGTTCTTTTTTTTTTTGTAAATTTAAAAAAAAATTATTTTTTTTTCTTTGTAATTTCACAACACACGTCACCCAAAAAAAAACGAAAAAAAAAATAATAAAATAAAAGATGCAAATTAGTGTGTCTCAACAATTGACAGATTTAAGGGAAATGACAGTGGCCCTAGAAATACAAGCCGCAGAGGAGGCTCAAGTCGCACACCTTGCATTCAAAACAGAGAAAAATGGAAAACTTCCAGAAATGTGGAATCGGTTCAACCTGGCGAATTCTAATCATAAGAGAATCAAACAGCTTATGCTTGTTTTTGAATACGAGGCACAACGCAAAAAAAACCCAGAGTGGCAAATGGAACAAACGTGGAAACCTGTTGCCAATGGTCCCTGGTCGGCAGAGGAGATTCGACGTCTGATCAGATGTGGACACGAAACGAATATCAGCCTGGGGTCTGGATCGTTTTACCATGCATTATATACGACTTTTGGGCCGACTCCCCGCACTTTGGAATCTGTGCGTAGCAAAGCCAGACGAGAAAATATCTATCCTTGTTAAAACGAAAAAAAAATAATAAAATAAATGTGAATATATGCTTTATTGATTTTTGGCTTCCATGTCAGCCATGACACTTAACGTGGCAGCATACATAATAGCGAGTCCGTGATTTCCCGTGTCTTTGATGCCAGCATTTTGAAAATCTTGAGCCAATCCCATGCGAGTTGCTGCTTCTAAATTATAAAATTGAGAAGCTTCCACGAAATTTCCTTGGCTCCATGATTCAGCTGCGGCAACATTTAAAGCGTGGTAAAATCCATTGATTTGGTTTGTTTGTGTCCAATTCATTTCTATTTTACACTTCTTTTTTCTCAATTTCAAATATACACTTGAAATAAAAAAGTCAAAGAATAAACAAAAAAAAACTGAAAATGAGAAAATGTGGAAATTGTAATAAACCGGGTCATAACCGACGAACATGCAACGATCCCTACGGCTCTCGCCAACCTATTCTGCGTAGGGGACCTCCTCCGAGACAACCCCGTCAGCCTCAGCCTCAGCCATTTATTAGCCCAGTTGTGAAAGTTACTTATTCTTGTCCTGGGATCAATGGGGTTGGTAGCCATACGTTTTGTGTGCTCGAATCGGACTCAAGCTTTGCTATAATAATGCCGAAAGAACGGGCTCAGGCTGGAGGAGGAGGTAACCCAGTTCTTTATTGTCCAACTCACAAGTGTCGCTTAACACGAATTTAAAAAAATCTTTTAAATAAAAATTATTTTTTTATTAATTATTGCTATTATTATATGGCGACTGCAGATCCCATAGAATCTAAGGCAGTGTGAATATCTGCCGCGTGAAGCATTTTCCGAGTGCTGAGCACCAAGGTTCGGCTCAAGACAGCTTTCATTCGATTTCTCACAATTTGTTCCAACAAAGCACGAGCTTCTTTTTTAAGTCGAATGCAGCCCACTTGTTTTTTAATTAAATCCCACAGGGTAGACGGGAATCGTGACTTGGCGCCTGCCTTTCGAAGAGTTTCTTTCCTTTGTTTTATTTTATCCAGCCTGGCTCGCTTGTTAATGGGGACTGTTGGTCCAGGCTGTGGATGTTTTTTTGTGGATGGCCCTTTGATTTGGCGTGACTTCAGCTTCAGAAAAACCTTGATACTGACTTTAGGCACAGATGCCACATTTTCCACAATCACTTCTGTGGCCATACTTTTTTTTTGTTTGTTTGTTTTAAATCAGCTTTGTTGTTGTTGTTGTATTTTTTTTCCGTTTTTTTTTCTTCACAAAACAAAACTTTTTAACAACAACAACAAAATTATTTCGTTGTGGTTACCATGGAGCTTCCAGAAGCATGGAGAGCTGAAAACAGCAACCTGCGCATTTCAAATAATGTGATTACAGTCTCGTTGCGTACCACCGATCGTCCTCCAGGAGAGGCTCCCTTGGTTATGGCTGATGATGGAGGAGGAAATTTTTATTTTGATTTGCATCAACTTTCTCGACAAATGGCTCCTCTGGGAGGACAATATAATCTAAGACGATTCGCAGCCATCATCCGCAACTTTGAGAATCCACCGGCTGCAGTCTTGTTATTTTCGAATGGACGCATGGTTTGCACTGGAGCCAAAACCTTGCTTCGAGCCGAAGTTGTGGTTCGCCGACAACTCCAAGATTTACATCGACTTGGCTACAGGAATTTGGACATTCGGGAGGGAAGTTTTGTGGTTCAGAATATTGTAGGCTCAGCCAGACTTCCAAATGAAATTGATTTAGATTTATTGGCAAAAGAAAATCCTGGGGATTGCATGTACACCAAAGATCTTTTCCCTGGAGCAGCCTTACGCCCTAAGGCTCTGAAACGAATGACTGTCTTGGTTTTTCCTTCTGGCTGCATTGTAGCCACGGGAGGCAAATCTCGAGATGATTTGATAAGGGCTTTAGAAATCACCCTGCCACTTATTTATGCTTGTAGGAAACGAGATCGACGACGTGGCACTCGGATTCCTACCACAGCCAGCGGCCAACCACCACCCAGAAAGAAAAAGAAACGTATTGGACGCCGAGCCATGTCCATGCCACCACCACCAGCAGCTCCAGCAACAGCAATAGCCAAGAATTAAAAAAAAATTCCTACTTCTTTTTCTTATGTATAAAAATAAAATCTCCATATTTGTGTAATGTCTTAACTGTACAACAACATCTTAAACATACCGTGTCTGAAGCAGGAGTTTAAGAACGAAAATAACAGAGAGAAAATCACATTTTTTTCCCCAGTTATTAAAAAGCAGCAACAACAACGATGACTTCCACAAACACAGTTGAGATTGTGGAAGCTTTAATTTTCGGCATTTTGGCCGTGGCCATGTGGATATTTAGTATTTTTTGGAGTACCAGCAAGTCCTACACGATCAGTAGAAACAATCAACAACGTGTGCTCAAAACCACAGCTTGGTTGTATGGTTGGGCTAGTTTTTTCCTAATGACGGCAGCCTTGGTCCTTGTGTTAGGAGCTGGTAATGTGGTCCGAGACGATGGTTTCAAAGCAGAATGGGCTCGATGGGCTGGCTTTATTCTGGCTGGAACCTTTGTGGCTATCACAGTCATGTTTTATTATGAATTTGAACGTTGGCCAGACATGATGATGTGGAGTTTCTTGGTGGCCATCAGTTGGGCCTTTGGTCTTGTCTTGGTCATCGCCGGTGGTACCCAATTGTGTGCCCTGTTCACCGTTTTAGGCATTTTCATAATGGCTGGTTTTGGATTCTGGTTGTTTGTGCAAAGTCGCATCAAATGGTTCCGTCTGCAAGATTTTGTGCCAGCGGTTTTATACCTGTTTTTCAGTTTTTTGATTTGGGTCAATCTCTGGTTAGGACCTGCCGGTGGTAAAGTCTTATCCAGAAGTTGGGAAGTCGGCATCTATATCATTCTTTGGTTCCTGATGATCATGTTGATATCGGTATTTGTCTGGGTTTTCTACCGTGGCAGAAAACTCAATCTTGAAGTTAGTTCCAAAGTCCAAGCCTATCGAGCCAATCAAAAGAAACAACCTGAAGAAACAACGGTAACCTCACACTACAACAACAACAAACCAGCTCTACTGCCAACACACCAACGCAGAACACCTGTTCAAAATCCAGTGGCTCATTACAATCAACCACCAGTCCAGAGTGTGTACGGTTATGTGAACAACTAATTTTTCCACCAAATTTTTTTTTTCTCTATAATGTGCATAAATAAACTTTTTTTTTTCTTCTTCTTCTTCTTTTCGAGTATACAAAAAAAAAGGATTCAAAATAAACAAAAACAAACAATGTTGACTATGAACGAAGGAGATGCGGTACGCAGAGGAGCCCGACGTCATTTGGGCCGAGGCAAATTAGCTCCTACAGCCATGGCAAGGTTATCGGAACAACCAGCCACGAATCCTGTGCAACGTGCCTCGGGGAAAAAAACCAAGAGAAGACGTCGTAAGGGGTCCGCCAGTCGACAATTGAATACAGAAGGACCTGCACACATGAAACGAATGAAAAAATTGATAACACAAGAAGATGGTCAAGGCATGGAACCTTTGGATAAGAAGGTGACCTTGGCTCTAAGCAACGAAGACACGTACGTTTCCTCTGATATCCCCTTGGGGTACAAACCTTGGACAGCTTTGCCAGATAATGTACAAACTGAACTCACTGGAAATATGAAAGGATTGGGTAAGGCTATAACTCGACGCACCATTCGACCTCCTCGGGGAACTAAATTATTAAAAGTTCGTGGCACTCAACGAAATCGAAGTGAAAAACCATGTTTGACCGAACATCTAAATGCTCCAGGCCAAAAGCACGCACCAATTCCAGAGAATTGTGAAGCTGTGGTGGGATTGGAAGGCTTGAATCATTCTCAATGTCTGGAATTGACTGATCTATCTTTGTACGAAGATTTTGAAGTTTTTTGTCGCAGCCTAATCAAATCCAAAGACAACAATTGGTGGAAAACAAAAACCTGTGCTCAAATCGCCAGGCTGTTCCAACAACGATTGGGACGTAAAGTACATCAATTCTTTTTAGCTCAGAATCTTGGACTCATGTACATAAGCTGGAATTTGGATGTGGACCAAAGTCGTTTCTATGGATGCCTGAGTCTACCCATGCCAAAACATAATGAACCAGACGCAATCGATGCCACGCGTTTTTGGGAAACAGACACATTTACCGGGCCACCTCGCTGTCTCTTTTACTTTGCTTGTATTTGTCAAAATACAACAACAACAACAACTGCTACTGAAAAAACCACTACAAATTAAACATTTCACCTTTTTTTTTATAATAAATGTACAAAAAAAAATTACAAAAGTGAAATGAGTGTGTGTATTATTTGGTCCTTGATGGATCCTCGATGAGGGGGGTGCTTGATGCGATCTAGCTGTTTGAGTGTTGTTGTTGTTGTTGTTTTGCATTTCAGATAAACAGATGGCAAGGCACAGGAGAGGCTGTGATAATCAAAAACACAAAATTTTATTTTGTTTTTTAACTGGAACCAACACCAAGACCTTTCGTTTTTTTCCAATTCGATATAGTTGTTGTTGTTGTTGTTGTTGTTGTTGTTGTTGTCTACTTCCCTTTTTCTCACACTTATTGAGAGAGAGAAAAACAAATTACGATCCTCTGGTCTCGTCTTTTTTGAAACTGAGAAATACATTCTCTTTTTTTTTTGGTTAAGCATACAAAAAAACAAATAGAAGAATACATCTTTTCTCTCGTTTTCTCTCGTCTCTGGTCATACCTTCCTTCCTTTTTTGTCCTCTGGTTCAAAAAAAATGCGCAAAAAAATCTAAAAAGAAATATTCTATTTTAGTTTATTTTGTGTGTTTTTTTTTGAACCTGAAAAATAAAGGTTGATATCATCCCGTTTTCAAAAAATAAGAGGAAATAGGAAGGAGGTTCTGACCAACGATGACAAGAGAAAGAGAGGAATGTAAAACTTTCTTTTTTTTTTTTTGAAAACCAAACAGATTCATGTATATTTTTCAGGTGAATGATGGTGATTAGTATCATCAACAGCATCATCACAATAACAATACGAGACAGGGCAAATTTTTGTAAGTTTTTTTCTTTCAATTCATAAAGGTGAGATCTTTTTTGTAGGGAATTTCTTTCTTTTTTGTGTGTGTGATATACACAACAGAAATGGAGTGAAGGGTGTTGTAATTCCAGTTAGTGACGAGGATAATGATATTCTTTTGTGTGTGTATGTGTGTATGTGTGTATTGCGACGTATCAGTTGTTTCTTTTATCCTGTGACAGGCAGGCAGGGGGGGAAGAGAAAAACAAGCTTTTGAAGATCCTTAATCATGATATATTTTTTTAGGAGGAGGAGGAAGAGGAGACAGGAGACAGGCGACATTTCCCGCAAGTATTGTTGCACGGCAAGCGAAAGTCATAAATACCAACGTGATATTCTAAGGCCAGTTGAAGGGCTTTAGTACGTTTGGAAGGGACTCCACGACTTTTGCTCCAAGTTTTTTTGAAAATCACAGCACTTTGCTTGTTCAAGAAAGGGCCACAAATAATTTCTATAAACCATTTTCCGGCAGAACTTCTAGTTTTCTTGGTACGAAAACGTTTGTTGTTGTGCCAAACACGTTTCCAGAAAGGATTGCGTGCCTTTCCAACATATGCCTGAGTCTTGGCTTTCTTATCTCCATTTCCTAACATGTAAGCATAATAAGGATCTTCTGGTTGGGGATGAAATTTTTCAACTTCCTTTAATTCTTTTGTATCAATACAAGAACAGCAGAGCCATCCAACACCCCCGAAGTTCCACAAGGACCGATTGTTACCATAATCATCACCACCGCCTCCACCACCACTCTTTACAGTAGTAGTAGAATAAGCAGACAGCGAAAGATCATGTTGTTTATCAGATTGGTAAAATTTTTGTTTTTTTCCAAAACGAGAACAAGCTGTAGGTTTATCGTCATCATCGTTGTTGGCGTTGTTGTGCCAGTCTGACGATAATGCCACAGGCGTAACAGCTAATATTGTTGCCATCTTTATTATTATTGTGAGAGAAAGACAGCAAGAAATCGGTCCAAGGGTTTTTCTTCAGGGGGGTGTCTAAAAAGTAACGCACGAAAAAACTTGTTGTTTTTTTGTGCCTTTTTTTTCCAGAGAGATGAAGAAGTAGTGGTGTTGTTTTATCTGGGTGAAATTTAATCAATTTCTTATAATGTGACCCCAGTAAAAGAAGCAAAAAAAAAAAGAAAGTATTATTTTTCTTGATTAAGGGAAGAATGGCGCTGGCGGTGGCACCAAGAGTTTACAAAGACGCCAAGGGTTCCCAGTGGCGTCAATAGCAACATATTGTTTTCGTAACTCCAAAATGGCTATTCTTTTGCCACGTTTGGAAACGCTGGGAAAAAGTTTTATTAAATCCCCAAAAGTATCTTCAATGGAAAGATTCAATCCAATGTGATAAGCCCTGCATTTTAATTCTGCCAGAAGGGCCGACATAGCCATGCCACAGATTCCAACTTCAAAAGCCAATAGAATTTTATGTTTTAAAAGTGGTTCTAGCCCAGCCAGATAAGCGCAGCTTTGATGGTAAATATTTGATTTACATTTAACTAAAGCAAATCGAGGAACAGGTCCGTCACAAATTTTACATGTACCTTGAGATGCTGTAGAATCTCGGAGAGAAGGAATTTCAGCTGGAAGAATTTTAGCTGAAAAACAATGTTGAATCACATATTCCAAAATTACTAAATGAGAACACCTGTGGTTAATACCCAAAGGTCCAATGGCCCAGCGACTGCAGGCTCGTTTTAAAATTTCTTGATCTGATAAAGAAGTCATGGTTTTAAATTCTCCCCAAATCTCCCCTTTCTTTTTTGTGTAATGAGGATAGGGAGAGGTAGTAATAGCATTGAGTCTTGATTTAAATTCTTTTAAAATTCGTGGTGGCAAGCCAATGTCACGCAGTTCCACAGGATCTATCACGTTATATATAATACCCACAATTGGAATTGGACGAAACGGCTTGCGATTCCGTTTGCTTTCCACAACCCATAACACAAGATAGGCTTTGCTTAACAAATTCATAGTCGGCATGATAATCCCTTTGGCATAACCTAACTTTTTCGCCTGAGACCTCCAGACCGCCACATTTCCCATCATCATAGCGTGAAATATTTTACAGGTCAGACTCAAACACATAAGATCCTTGGATTCCCTCAGCCTGGATGCAATGTCTTCCAACAATTCCGTTGGCAATGACATTAATCCAAACCGTAAAACCCTCTGGCTACTGTTGTTGTCGTCCATGAAAAAAGTAAATTTTTTTTTGTTTGTTTTATTTCAATCAATCAACGTTGTTGTTTTTTCGGTTTTGTGTAATCTTCAAAAAAAAACAACAAACAAAACAAAAAATAAATTTTCCAGATGAGTGCCACTTTGCAAAAACGAGGACGACAACAACGGAGGGGTTCAGGCAAACCTAAAAAAAAAATAGCTGCACTGGCAAAGGATTCGAAAAGCAGCAGCGGCATCATCAAAAAGAAGAGGCATTCCAATCGCATTCGTATGAGAATTAACATACAGGCGGCTCAACGAGAGACAACGCCAGCCTTGAAAAAGAAAGCTTCTGGTACAATTTTACGAATTGCGCGAGCCTACATGACAGATTATCGAGAGGATCCAAAGATAAGTCGTGACGCGGCTGAAGTCTTAATTCATGATTTAAATGCCTATATTTATAATGTGGTAAAGGAATCTTACCTGCGAGCCGGCGTCAATGCTGCTCCTGGAGCTATGCCGACTCTTGGACTCAAACACATTAGTGCGGTTATGAAAGGTGACAATTTTCGACGTTCTCAACAAGCCTGTTACATTCCACCCTCACCAGCACCATCCTCAGAATAATATCATTTTTTTTTATACAATAAATAATAAATAACAAATTTTTTTTTAGTTGTTTCGCCGTGCAGGTTCCATGTGTACCATACGTTTTGGATCTTTTTTTTCTATCCGTGCGTCGGCAGTTTTTTCATTTTTAATTCTCTGGAAAGGACTGTTTCGTTGCACCAAGTTGCCTTGTTGTTGTATGATATCGTAAACATCGTCGGTGGTCTGAGCCCGAGGATTTGTACCCAACATGATTCCACCTTGTTGTAAAGCTGAGACTACAAAATCAGTACAATACCATTGTTTAGCGTTTGTTGTTTTGGGCCAAAAGGCGCTTCGCTTGGCTGCTGAACTGTCGTAGGGTTTGCCGACCTGTGCCTCACAGAACCTTTGCATGTTTAAACACTGTTTTTTTGGCATATTCATCCATTTCCATTGATATTGATCTGAACTGAAGGTTCGATGTTTTCCAAATAAAACACCATCTCGCACAATTCCATAGGCTAAAACACATCCCGTTGGAATTAATTTGCCTTGGATCAAATCCTTTGTGAAAGCAATCTCACAATGTTTATAGACCATATCTTTTGTAAACTTACGAATTAAGGGACTTTCCACATAATACTTCCAAAACCCCTTATCTTTTTCTCCTTGGCGGGCTAAGGGATTTGTGTTAGTTGCAGCAGCAGCAGCAGCGGTTGCATCGACTGGGGCACTTTTGTAAAAAGCTATGCCAACCTGAAACGCATTTTCATAATATGCAGAGGTTGGTTTCATCGTTGCCTCATTCCTGCTGCCGCCGCCACCATCAATCCCTTGTTCCAGATCCCAATTGTCTGTCTGATGCATCAGTGTTTTTTGTTTTTGTTTTGTTGGATCTTGATATCTTATTGCATCAAGATTCAGTTCTTTTTTAGATACAGAAACAAAAATTTAAATTCTTCTTTTTTTTTTGGTGTGCGCCGAAAAAACCATGAACCAAAACCAAGTTCAGGGATCCCATGTCATCAGCAGCACAGTGGTCTACACGAAATTATGGAATCAAACAGCAGCAAAAAACAGGACCATAACACATGCCTTAGAAGCGGAAGAAGCCTGGCGTATTTTGGTGTATTCCCTTCACAGCCAAAATCAAAACAATCCACAAGCCTTTGAAATGGCTCGACAGGACATCATAGAACTCAAAGCACGAGGAGTTTTGACAACCACCACCCCAAAAATTGTTGTATAATAATAAATTTTTTTTTCCAATTTTTTTGGTCGGCCGTCTTAAAATTGGAAAAAACAAAAAACAAAAAAAAAATTCCAAAAAGAAAAACCAAAACTTTAATAATAAAAAAAAAACAAAAGTAAAAAATGATGAATAACACTTTTGATCAAATTCCTGATGTCTCATGGAATGCCCTGACGCTGGCTTGCAGCCCCGGGAGTTTTGATTCCGCAATACTTCAAGAAGCAGAAGAATATGTTGGGAATGATTTTGAAAGTGTGAAATTATCTCCAAGTCTTCTCGGTGGTGGTGCTGGTGGTGGTTTTGCCACACCAAGTAAAACTCTGCCTGTCACAGCAAAGGATTTAATGGCAACAGCCGAAAGCCACTTTGCTAAACTCAAAGAAGCCGTGGCTACTGAAACAATACCAATTTCAAAGAGTATTGAAGCTGAAATTCCAATACCAACTCCATTGCCTGCAGCAGGAAATGAAATGGAAATTGATCCTGTGCAGGCTGAAGAAGAAGAAGAAGAAGATGGTGGTGTGATTACGACTTCTCCCAGCAATTCGGAGGATGAGGCTGAGGATGATCAAGGTTCCTCGTCTATTGCTACTGCTGATACTGTTATGTTACTCAGCAGCTCATCTGTTACTACTGCTACTACTACTGATGATGCCGCTGCGACTGCAGCAGTGGTTGCTGCAGGTGCTGTGAACACATCAACAAAAACTCAGGCTGATTTGTTCTACTCTTCTTCGGATGAAGATGATGATGATGAATCCTCAGCCTCATCTGAGGCTGGTGAAGAGGCAGAGGCTGTGGCAGAAAAAGAAATGCCTGATCTTATGAAGGATGACGGCACTGTGGCTACTTTAGCAGAAGAAGAGGAGGAGGATAATGATGCGAGTTATAGCGAGGATAATTCATCTTCCTCAGGCGAGGAGGCTGATGGCGACGACGACGACGATGGCTTAGCTGGTCTTTCTGGAGATGAATATGAAGAAAAGCTCTGGGAAGCGGCTCAAGGCAAAGAAAAGATTAAAAAATCAGAACGAAAGCTTGAAACCAGTTTTGATTTTGTGGCTGGGGCTGCTCCACGTCATCGAGTTCGACTTGCCAAAAAGGTGGCCAAGAAAGAGATAAAAATACGTAGCGACAAACTGAAACTTATTGAATATATGGGTGGCATCAAAGACGCTGATTTGGGCTTGGATGCGGATGTCAGAAATGTCAAAGAAACTGTGCTGGGCTTGGATGAGGATAACCTTCCAATACTGGATCACAGCTACACTGAACACACTGGCTCTGATGTGATATTTGCTGGGGGGGTGGAACAACGAGCTGTAGACACAGAATTCAAATATGTCGGAGATGATGCTGAGGTTCTCAAGGCAACCGCAGAACGAAGCCAACAGCGAGTCATGCGTAAATTTACCAAAGAACTTGAAAAAACTATTGCAATTTTTTTAGAACGTTGTGACAAAGAGAAAGCTCGTGGCATGTTGACTGCCTTCCAAGGAGCTTGTTTGAAACTCCGTCAGGATTTACCTATGGATTATCCATTACCGCTACACTCCCCAACAAAAGAAAAACCTAAACAATTCTTTTATGTGAGTCCAGCTGAATTTATGAAATTTAAGGCATGTCTTGGAGATATGCTTTATGAGCGCCTCAAAAAGGTGCAAGTGCAAAAATCAAACTCTCGCAAGGTGGACCGACCAGATCTTGAATTATTGGCCTGTTTCCAAGAACTGAAACTTACAAATCCTGGTGATTTTATTGAAATGGAACGAAATTTATTTCTTCGAGCCATTGCTCACCGATGTTGCAAAATTACACCTCGAGCTGGAACCAATGGAGAATACAACAACATTGTGATGCGACGTCCCTTTTACAAATTCTGGGAAGAGATTGGAAAAGCTGTTGAGATAAGGATTCGAAGCACCGAAATTAAAGCAAATTTTGAAACCAAGAATCTTCGCTGTGCCATGACTGGACAAGAACTAACTGTTGGACAAGCTTGTTTCTCCTTGACCTACATCTGTCCTGTGGAAAATGACGACGACGACGAGGAGGCAGAGGACGACGATTCTGAAATTCGTTATGAAACACGTGCCATGTTCTTATGTCACCCAACGAATAAAAACAGTGGGGATTATCCACGCATGGATATCATTGCTTACGCCAGTTTTTCCTTGCTCAACATTCGGGAATACATCAAAGAACGTTGCATTGATTGGTGGATCAAAAAACGTGCTTATGTGCCAAAGACTCAAGGCATTCAAAAATGCATGAAAGAATTTGTTTCTGGGCCAAGTGGTCTTATGGCCACCACGCAGGCTTATTACGAATACAAACTCATGGGAAGTCTCTTGGATCGTTTTGTGCCTGCTTAAATTCCTCCAAAAAGTGAAAATTTCTCTTTTCCCTTCATCATCATTATTATTATTATTATTATTATTATCATTATTTTTTAAATAAATTTTCACTTTTTTTTTGGTCAGCCGTCTGATTTTCAGAAAAAGTAAAAAAGTGAAAAAAAGTAAAAAAGATAAACAAGTGCAAGAAAAATAAATAAAAAAATATGAAAAGAAACAGGAGTGACAAGTTGGTGACGACATCGGAAATCAACCCCAATGACAGTGGCTCAATGCCAAACATTTCAACCATTGTGACTCTCAGGGAAGCTGTTAGCCGAATTCCACAGTACATGAGGCCCATGGGATCTCAACACTTAGCAGAATATGATTGGAACGAAAAGCATGGGTGTTATAACGAAGATCGCAGGGGGTACATTGACATGGATGACGATCTGAAGGAAGACTACGAATTCCAAAAGAAAACAATGAAGAAATTGCAGAAATTGGCTGTGATTATGATGGACACTTCCCCAAGATCAGATACAATAATCTTTGAAATGCGCAGGCGCTTCATAAAAATGGTGGAAGGGGAAACTAGCTTTGGTTTGATTTTTTCTTATGGTCAACTTGATGTTGAGGAGACTGGTTTCTATGGCCTTGAAACCGTGTTCCTGAGGCTTGTGAAAAGTATGCCTGAGGTAGTGTACAAGATCATGCCAGTCCTGATTCGTGAAACGCACGAATGTACCTGTGAGGGTGAGGACAGTGGTGAGGACGACTACGACTTTGAAAATGATTGTGGCTGCAGCTGTGAGGTTTATTCGGTAAGCCCAGAGGACATCAACTACACGTTGAATACGAAACCCAAAGATCGTTATAT
>SDBT01010380.1_pt1 | contig 15039 bp, 14 predicted proteins | sample 2277101 | NCBI WGS metagenome assembly SDBT01 (sample SAMN10404973, study PRJNA504765) | marine sediment metagenome | isolation source: marine sediment core GS10_PC15, 103 cmbsf | place: Arctic Ocean: Southern Knipovich Ridge | collected 2010 | reverse complement strand
AGACATAATCATTCTTTTCCAGACAGGAGCAGGCTCCCACCGCTATCGCTTCTTCGCCGACGTAGGAGTGAAGAGCCCCGAGGAACAAACCCTCTATCCATTTTTCCTTGTAGAGTTTGTTGGCCCTTTCTTCAAAGAAGCGAATTCTGTACATCATCTTCAGCATGCCAAGCAGTTTTTCTTTGTCAAGCATACTCTTTTTCCTTCCCTCCTCACTGCCGGAACGAGAACAACGCCACGGGCTAAACCAGTTCCTTTTTTGCCTTGGCCAGGAGATTGTCCAGAGCTCTGATCTTATCCTCCGGCCACTGGGGAGGCTGGTATTTCTTCACATTTTCTCTCCACAATTCATCGCACTTATCGAGGATAGCCTTCTCATCTGCCTGCCAACCCCCGGGTTTCGGTTCTTCATTCAAGAATATTTGAGAGGCCCACAACTGGCGAAAATGTTTCAGGGTGTGCTCGCTGGTTAAGAAATCTTTCCCTTCTTTCGTCTTCTCGCAGATTTCTTTAAAAGGCAGGGCAACCTCATCAACGCTGATCTTTTTCTTAAGGGCAAACTGGGATTTTCTGATTTCCATATCGAGGATGAGCTGAGCCGGCGAACCCGTCCCTCCGCTGTCAAGGGTACCCATTCCGGGATAGGAAATATCGGTCTTGCCGATTAAGTTAGAATAGTTCCAGAGTCCGGAGAAGTTTTCATAAACCGCCTGCAATCCCGGTTTCTTGGCGTAGGGACTGAAGAAGACCTCCACCCAGACGTGACCTCCCCAGAAGGCATCAAACAACTCCTTTACCCCTAAGTTGGCCATTATCGGCTCCGGCCCCATGGGAGTAGTGCTGGCATTTCGCATATCCACCACTGTGGAAATGGCCCGGCCGCTCAAATCCCCTTCCGGATCCAGGGCGTAGGCAATGGCCATACCTCCCAATATTTCTGCCGCCTCCATCACAATAGAACCGGCCAGCGTAACCGGAGTGGAGACCCCAATTGTGGGCATAGAAGCAATATGATATCTCTTTATTCCCTGCCTTACCCTTTCGAGCATCTCCTCGGCCGACCTTTTCTCTAATATCAAGGGAGTGGTAAAACACTGGGAGCCGGCCAGGTAAGGAGTATTTTCCGCGGCGTCGCTAACTATGTTTCCCACTTCCTTGATATATTTTATCTGCTCGGGAAAGATAGACTCTATTCCGTCAGCCTTATCAGTGTACTTAAGGGCAAGAATAAGGGAATCTATTCTTTCTATCTTGGGGGGAAGGTCCTGTCTATACCAGTTGCTTATATAGCCTATTTCGGGAGTAGAATGACCGAGTTTCATCATCTCTTTGAAGATTTCCGTATCTACCGGCTTAACTTCTCCCTCTTTATAATCATAGAGTTTTGTCGGCCCGCAGTCGAAGGCAGACATCATGAATTGAGAACCGAGGCGTTTCCTCACTTCCTCTATCTTCTTGGTCCAGATGAGAAAATGGGTCCAGTCCACTCCGCAGGCGAGGTAAACAAGCTGGTCTTGGGCATCTTTTTCCTGGGTCTTCTTCTGAGAGGAGACCATCTCTTCAATCGCTTCTTTAGAGATCCTTATTCTTCCCGAGGGACCCTCCTTGAAACCTTTCTTAAGTAACCGGGAATTGATCTCTTCATTTTCAATCTTAACTCCCACTTCCCCAAGCAACTTATAGACTTTCTCCTTAAGGGTCTCTTTTTCTTTCTCAGATAACATATTAATCTCCTCCCCCTTTTAAAATTCAGGATTAGCTTCCGTATGTTTAGATTATATCACAGTTTTTGGCCTGCTACAAGAGATGGGCAATTCTTGTGTCGGTCTTGGAATTGAGTTTTAGGAAGGTGCGGATACTTATTTCCTGCTAGCGCTTATCCCGGATGAGGCCGGCAGCGATTATTCCCCTTTTGTTTTTACTTGACTTCTTATTTCCAGACTCTCATTTCCTCAAATTTGACCTTGAATTTCTTAAAGAATTTCTCCACCGGTTCTTTGTTAGCAAGGGGAATCATTACACAACCAGCAGAAAGTTTCTGACCCCCCATTTCTTGCAATAAGCCTTTATACTTATAGCTTCTTATTTTCTGAGCATATAAGCCTCTATTAAACCTTACTTTGTCTTTCTGAGTTAAGCTGATTATCTGGAACGAATAGATAATATATGGTTTCTGCTGTAGTAATGTAGCTGTGGGGAGTTCTGCTGGCTCCTTAAGATAAAGCACCTTACCTTCTTGGAAGATATTCTGTAATAAACCAGTATCTGTTTTCTGTAATTCACCTATAGTTCTTATTGTTGGTTGGATATTCCTCCCTATCTCTGATTCAAGTGCTATGACTTTATCCTCTATTTCTTTCTCAGTCTCTTTTTTTGTGGTAAGCACAAGTAAGTCAACATCTGACCTCGATGTATATTCACCTCTGGCAAAACCTCCATAGAGGATAATGCTTTTTATGTTTTTAACCTCTGAAAGTTCTTTTGCTATTTTTTTAAGTATTCTTTTCATAGATTTCTTCACCAAATCTTTCTTCAAAAAATTTAATTATAGCCTTTGGGCTGGACATTACAGTTTTTGCCCTTTTGCCATTTATCACCATCATAACCTAAGTCCCCATAGGCAAACCATATTTTGCGCATTGCCCTGTTTATCTCTGGAGGGAAGTTTTTATTCGAATAGTCATGTCTTGTTACATGATCGCCAAAATGCTCTCCTTCCTTAGCAGCACCCGCCTCTACTAGCTGTTCCACTACCTTTGTGGCTAAATCTCCTACAACAGTATGTTGTTTATTTTCATAAGCGGTAAAGGTTGCTCTCAGTTTTTCCTTTGCAAGATTTATGTGTTTCTGAAAATCGCCCATTTTCTCTTTCGTTATTATAACGAATTTGGCTTATTTTGTCAAGTTTTTAGTTATTATAACGAAACTATCTTGTAACTTTACGGAGATTGGATTGAGGAGGGCTAAATATTTATTTCTTGCTGGCGCTTTCCCGGATGAGGCCGGCAGCGATTATTCCTCTTTGAATCTGGTTTGTCCCTTCATAAATCTGGGTGATTTTGGCATCGCGCATTCTCTTCTCTACCGGATAATCCTTCATATAACCGTAGCCGCCGAAAATTTGGACGGCATCGGTGGTAACTTTCATTGCTACATCGGAGGCAAAGAGTTTACACATGGCGCTCTCTTTACCTATTTTCCGGGCTCCCGAGTCGATCATTCTGCAGACCGAGTAGACGAGAGCCCGGGCCGCTTCAATCTGGGTGGCCATATCGGCCAGCATAAATTGCACTCCCTGAAAAGAAGAGATGGGCTTTCCGAACTGAACTCTTTCCCGGGAATATTTCACCGCCTCATCGAGGGCACCCTGGGCAATCCCCAGAGCCTGGGCCGCTACTCCCGGGCGGGCAGAGTCAAAAGTCTTCATCGTCAGGGTAAAGCCCGCACCTTCTTTGCCGATCAAGTTTTCCTTGGGGACTTTGCAGTCCTGAAAAACGAGTTCCCGGGTGGCGGAAGCCCTGATGCCCATCTTGTTCTCTTTCTTTCCGAAGGTAAACCCGGGAGTATCTTTCTCTACAATGAAGGCGCTTACCCCCCTTGTTCCCCGAGTCTTATCGGTTACCGCAATAACGGTATAGATTTGGGCTTCCCCACCGTTGGTTATCCACTGCTTGGTTCCATTGAAAACGTAGAAATCGCCGTCTTTGGCAGCGGTAGTCTCGACCGCTCCGGCATCGCTTCCCGCATTCGGTTCGGTAAGCGCAAAAGCAGCCATCTTTTTACCGCTGGCCAGATCAGGGAGATACTTCTTCTTCTGTTCTTCACTGCCGTAAAGAAGAATGGGGAATGTTCCCAGGGCGCTGGCGGCATAGCAGATACTTATTCCTCCGCAAGCGCGGCTCAATTCTTCGGTAGCAATAGCCAGTTCCAGGATACCCCCTCCGGTTCCCCCGTATTCTTCGGGAATATAGATGCCGAATAAATCCGCTTCCGCCAGGAGCTTCATGATCTCCCAGGGAAATTCCTCTTTTTCATCCAACTCCGCGGCAACCGGGGCAATTTTCTCCCGGGCAATTTTTCCAGAGAGCTCCTGAATCATCTTCTGTTCTTCAGTTAAGTAATATTCCATTACATTCCTCCAAGAAGCACCCCCGACTCGTCCCTCCGGACCGCTTGGGGTATGCGCCTAACCTGCCCTTCCGGCAGCCAGGGGCGCAGCGCGAGGACTTAAGAAAGGAGGCTAGGCAACTTTTCTTATTGCCTCGCGGGCAGCGGCCTGCTCAGCTTCCTTCTTACTCTTTCCCCTGCCCCTGCCGAATACTTCCTTCCTCACCTTCACTTCCACTACAAAACTTTTATTATGATGAGGCCCTTCTACTCGTAAGACCCGGTAGAGAGGCTTGATCTTATGTTTTCTTTGAACAAATTCCTGAAACCTGCTTTTGTAATCGTTCTTGTGCTTTTGTCCATCTACAATTCCAATTTCCTTCTCAAGGTTATCCAAAACAAAGTCTCTCGCTTTTTTGAATCCTCGATCCAGATAGAGAGCTCCAATTACTGCCTCCAGAACATCGCAGAGAATGGAATTCCTTTTTCTCCCTCCGCTCAGCTCCTCCCCTTTACCGAGCAAGAGATATTTTCCCAAATCCAGTAGCTTAGCATACCGTACGAGAGTGGACCTGCTTACCACCACCGCTTTCAATTTTGTCAAGTCACCTTCATCATAACGGGGAAATCTTTCGTAAAGGCGTCCGCTGATTACGAGATTTAAGAGGGCATCTCCGAGAAATTCCATCCTCTCATTCTCTTCGACTTTTTCTTCTGCCGACCTGCCTTCTCTTTTCTCATAAGCAAAGGATCTATGAGTTAAGGCCTGGTCCAGGAGTCCTCTATTCCGGAACCTGATTCCCACCCCCTTCTCCAGTTCTCTCAGTTCTTTTTTCCGCTCTCTATCCATTATATCTTTTCACCACCAGCATAGCATTATGGCCCCCAAATCCCAGGGAGTTGGACAGAGCGACATCGACTTTCCTTTCTCTTGCCTGGTTAGGGACATAGTCCAAATCACATTCAGGGTCAGGGGTCTGATAATTTATGGTGGGGGGAATAACTCCTTTTTCCATAGCCAAAATGCAGGCAATGAGCTCAATTCCTCCGGCCGCCCCGAGAAGATGACCGGTCATTGACTTGGTTGAACTCACCGCCAGTTTAGGGGCATGCTCACCGAACACTTGCTTAATAGCCATGGTTTCGTATTTGTCATTCAAGGGAGTGGAAGTTCCGTGGGCATTAATGTAATCCAATTGCTCAGGAGAAATTCTTGCATCTTCCAGGGCAAGTTGCATGGCCCGAGCCGCCCCTTCTCCGCCGGGGCTGGGAGCAGTAATATGGTAAGCATCTCCGTTTGCTCCGTATCCCCCGATTTCGGCATAGATGCGAGCCTTTCTTTTCCGGGCGTGCTCCAGATTCTCCAGGATTACAATCCCCGCTCCCTCTCCCATTACGAATCCATCTCTCGTTTTATCAAAAGGCCGGGAGGCTTTTTCGGGTTCGTCATTTCTTTTAGATAAAGCCCGGGCAGCGCAGAAGCCTCCTACCGCCAGGGGGGTGACGGCGGCCTCGCTTCCCCCGCTAACTATCACCTCGGCATCTCCCCTTTGAATAAAACGGAAAGCTTCCCCGATGGCATGGCCGGCGCTGGCGCAGGCGCTGGTGACGGAGAAATTCGGTCCCTGGAAACCGAAATGTATGGAAATATGACCCGCAACCAGATCGATGAGAAGCATGGGAATAAGGAAGGGACTGATCCGGCGGGGACCCTTTTCCAGAAAGATCTTGTGCTGGGCCTCCATAGTTCCAATTCCCCCAATTCCCGAACCAACAATCACCCCAATCCGGCTCCTGTCTTCTTTTTCAATCTCCAAACCGGAGTCTTTCACTGCTTCCAGAGAGGCAACCACAGCAAACTGGCTAAACCTATCCATTTTATTAGCCTCTTTTTTTTCGATATATTCCTCGGGGAGAAAATCTTTCACTTCACCGGCAATCTGAGAAGAGAAAGAAGAGGCGTCAAAAAAACTGATTCTTCCTATTCCGGACTTGCCCCGCAAAAGGCTTTCCCAGAACTCTCCTCTACTATTTCCCAAAGGAGTAATTGCTCCCAGTCCTGTAATTACTACTTTTCTTTCTGTCATAGAATAACCTACTTTCCTCCTGCTTTTTCCTTTATATACTCAAGGGCATCACTGACCAAGAGAATCTTCTCGGCATCGTCATCGGGAATTTCAATACCGAATTCCTCTTCGAAGGCCATGACCAGCTCCACCGTATCCAGAGAATCTGCTCCCAGGTCATCAACAAAGTTGGCATCGGCATTGACCTCGTCAGCGTTAACACCTAATTTTTCCACGACAATCTGCTTTACTTTCTCAAGAACGTCCATTCTCTCACCTCCTTACTCAAGTTTCAGTTATTTTCTGTTTGAAAAGGGCGGGAAATCTCTGAGGCGATCCCGCTTTCGATGGGGGGGGAAGGAATCTCCCCAGTGTTACATAACCATTCCTCCGTCTATCCGGATAACCTGACCAGTAATATAGCTGGACTTTTCGGAAACCAGGAAAAGAACGAGCTCCGCTACTTCCTGGGGATTTCCCCATCTTTTCAGGGGAATTAAGTCGAGGAGTTTCTCCTTTAATTTGTCAGGAATCTTCTCCGTCATCAGCGTAGTAACGAAACCGGGAGCAACGGCATTTACGTTTATGTTCCGGGGGGCAAGCTCCTTAGCCAGGGTCTTCGTAAGAGCGATAACTCCTCCCTTACTGGCACTGTAGTTAGCCTGACCGATGTTTCCTACCACCCCAATCACGGAAGCAATATTCACAATCTTACCTTTTTTCTGCTTGATCATCTGGGCAGCCACTTTCTGGGAGCAGAGAAAAACCCCCTTAAGGTTGACATTCAAAACAGCGTCCCAGTCCTCTTCCTTCATCCTTAAGAAAAAGGCGTCCTTGACTATTCCCGCATTATTAACCAGTATATCTATTTTCCCGAGGTTGTCAAGAACAGTCTCAATCATCTTTTCAACGTCTTGAGAGTTCGACACATCAACTTTAAGGGCCTGTCCCGGGCAGCCCATCTTCTTAATTTCTTCTGCGGTCCGGGAAGCGCTTTCCAGATTCAAATCAGCGACCACCACTCGGGCCCCTTCCCGAGACAGGAGAAGCGCAATTTCCCTTCCTATCCCCTGCCCTGCGCCGGTTATAACAGCTACTTTATCCTGCAAAATCATTTATCCTCCCGACCCGCTCACATCTCGCGCCCGCGCGTACCCGTCCGCCTTTATTCAGGCGGACACGCGTAACGGTTTCTTCCAGGCTTTTCCTATCCTCTACGTTATATATCTTCGCCCTTCTTTCGATTCTTTTGAGAAGACCGCCTAAGACTTTTCCCGGCCCCGCCTCGATGAAGGTAGTTATCCCCTCCCCCAGCATCCGGCGAATAGAAGGTTCCCACTGAACAGAATGAGATACCTGCCTGACCAGAGCCTCCCTTATCGCCCGGGCATCCTTCGCATAATCAGCATTACAATTAGTTATCAAAGGTATCCGAGGTTCGCAGATATCACAATTCTTCAGTTCCTGAGCCAGTCTTTCCGAGGCTTCCCCCATCAAGGAAGAATGAAATGGCCCGCTTACCTTGAGAAAAACCGTCTTTCTTGCCCCTTTTTGAGAGGCAATCCGGGCAGCCTCTTCCACCGCCCTCTTTTCTCCGGAGAGAACTATTTGCAAAGGAGAGTTGAAATTCGCCGGTTCTACGATTCCCGATCCGGAGGCCTCTTCGCAGACTTGTTTTATTCGGTCACTCTCTAAACCGATAATCGCCGCCATCGTTCCCGGATGTTTTCCTGAGGCCTCTTCCATAAACTCGCCTCTCTTGCGAACCAGCCGGAGAGCATTTCCCAAAGAGAGGACACGAGCAGCAACCAGAGCAGTATACTCTCCCAGACTATGCCCGGCAACAACATCGGGTCTTATATTCTTTTCCTCCAAACACTTAAAAGAAGCCAGGCTCACAACCAAAATTGCAACCTGGCTATTCTTTGTTTTCTTAAGTTCTTCTTCCGGACCTTCAAAAACAAGTTTTTTTAAATCGAACCCTAGGACCTCGTTAGCTTCCTCAAAGATGACCCGGGCTGTCGGGTAATTCTCGCAGAGGCTCTTCCCCATCCCCACATATTGTGACCCCTGACCAGGAAAGAGAAAGGCAGCTTCAGGCATAGCCCTTGAGGCTCTCCACAATACGCCTATTTACCTGATGGCCAACGAATTCCTTGGCGACCCGGATAGCATTCTTAATCGCCTTTGAAGAGGAGGCCCCGTGGCCAATAATTCCCACTCCTTCCGCTCCCAGCAGAGGCGCCCCTCCGTATTCTGCATAATCTACGCTCTTCCAGAACTTATTATAGCGCGACTTTATCAAATAGGCTCCCAAGCGGGGAAAAATGCCCGTGGAAATCTCTCCTTTCAAGAGATGCCTCAAGTTCTGGGCTATGCTTTCCACTGCTTTGAGAATTACGTTCCCCACAAAACCGTCGCAGACAATCACATCGGCTTTCCCGTTCACCACATCCCCTCCCTCCACATTTCCCACGAAGTTCAGGGAAGCCCGCTTAATGAGCTTGTAGGCCCCTTTGGTCAGTTCACTTCCCTTGTAATCCTCTTTTCCTATACTGAGAAGCCCCACCCGGGGATTGGGTCTCTTGAGTATCTCCCGGGCGTAGACATCTCCCATAATGGCGAATTGCAAGAGATGTTTTGGTTTGCAGTCCACATTGGAACCCACATCGAGGAGCACAGAAAATCCTTCCCGGGTAGGCATGAGGGTGGCAATGGCCGGGCGGGAAACCCCTTCCAGCCTGCCCAGTCCCATCAACATGGCAGCGACCGTTGCCCCGGTACTCCCCGCCGAGACTAAAGCTTCCGCTTCCTTTTCCTTGAGCAGTTCCACCGCTTTGACTATGGAGGAATTCTTCTTCTGCTTCCAGGCTTCCACGGGAGATTCATCCATCCCGATGACTTCGGGGGCATGCCTGAAGGACACTTTCGAACCTTCAAATTTCTGCTTCTTTAGCTCTTTTTTTATTCTCTCTTGTTCGCCTCCCAGCATTCATTCCAATTCCTCTTCCTGGACTGATTCTATTGCTCCCCGGACAATGGCCTCAGGGGCCTTTTCCCCACCCATGGCATCTACGGCAATACGCATAGCTACTCCTTCTTAAGACCCGATACCCACTTACTCCCGGCCGGGAACTACCTCTCTGCCCTTATAGTATCCGCAATTGGAACAGAGATGATGCGGCAGTTTGGGTTCTCCGCACTGGGAGCACTTGGAAAGGTTGGGAGCTTTCAGTTTCCAGTGAGTTCTGCGCTTATCCCTTCTTGATTTTGAGGTTTTTCTCTTTGGTACCGCCATAATGTCCTCTCTTAATCTTTTCTTTCAGCCTTTTTTCCACCCCTTCCGGTACTAATCCCTCCACCGACCCTCCCAGAAGGACTACTTCCTTGACAATGCTTGAACTGAGATAGGAATATATCTCTTTGGTGGCCATAAATACCGTTTCTATTTTCCCCTGCAATTTTTTATTCATCAGAGCCATTTGAAACTCATATTCAAAATCAGATACGGCTCTCAATCCCCTGATTATCGCCCTCGCTTTTCTTTTTTTCGCGTAGTCAACCAGAAGGCCGGAAAAACATTCAATCACCACGTTATCCAAACAGGCAGTTACCTTCCCAAGCATATGCAACTTTTCCTTCTCACCAAACAAAGACTCCCCCCGGTGGTCTTCTGCTACGGCAACGATTAACCGGTCAAAGAGAGCGGAAGCCCTCTCAATAATATCAAGGTGGCCATTGGTCACGGGATCAAAGCTTCCCGGATAAATGGCTATGCGTTTCCTCTGCATTTACCTCTCCACCCGGGAGCACTTCTCATAAAAGGAGAGTACAGTATCACCATACCTCCTCTGCCCGGCGAGAACAAGCCCTTCTATCTCTTCCGGCAGAATTTCTCTCCAATAATGCTCCACAATAATCCTGCCGGTGCTCTTGATAATATCATTGATTCCCAGGAATGTCAAGGTTTTCCCGGTCAAATCTTCGTAATAGGGGGCCCCACTGAACACGAAGTCAAACTTTTCTTTTCCCTCACCCAGCGCCACTAGGGCTTTGAACACATCGCTGTTGTGGATCTCGCTTTTTCCGGTAAAACTTGATCTTTCCAGATTCCGGGAAATAGTCCCGGCATTAACCTGATTCTTTTCTATGAAAACCGCCCTTTCCGCTCCTCTGCTCAAGGCCTCTATTCCTACACCCCCTGTTCCCGCATATAGATCCAGGAAACTCGCTCCTATTACCTTCTCTCCCAGGATATCAAATAGGGCTTCTTTAACCTTTGCAGAAATACTCCGGGTCTTCGGTCCCTTACGGGATACCAGTTTCCTTCCTTTGGCCTTTCCTCCTCCTATCCTCATCTTTTATAATTCCACTCCCGGGAACTATACTTGTTTTTCCTTAACTCCCGGGCCAGCTTTATTTCTTCCTTGTCTAATTCTGCCGGTTCAAATTCTATTCTTAATTCTTCTGCGAATCCTCGAACAATACTTTCTGCCAGATCAGGCAGATTTACATTGTTTATGAATATCGAGCCCTGTTGAAGGATAATCCCCTTCCTTTTCCTCTGGGCACTACCCACTAACTTCCTCCCTTGCCTCTGAGCAGAGGAATCCGCCAGAATAACATCGTATTCGGAGAGAGAAGAAAGGCAGAAAGCCCTCTCCGCCGGAAGAGAGGACCATACTTTCCTTGAGGACTGCAAGTTCAGCATAGCTTCTATTCCCAGAAATTTCAGGCCTTTAACGATTGATCGGGAGACTACTTGATAGAACTCGGAGGAAAGCAACGGCAAGGAGAAGTGCGGCCGGGAAGCGGTAAAGGAGTAGGAGAGTTCTCCCTCGTGAAGAACCGCTTTGCCTCCGGTGATTCGCCGGACAATATCAAAAGAACGCCGGGAAGGCTCCTTTCCTCCGCCTGAGACGCCCGCCTGCCCCCGCCTGCCGGACGGGCAGGGATGAGGCAGGCATCGCTTCCGGAAATCTTCCTCGCCTATTCTCTGAAAGTAGCCAAGAGAAAGAGCGGGAGGCCGGAAACTGTAGAATCTCAGGGTAGGAGCAGAGTTAGCTCCTTGCTTACGAATGAAGATTGCCTCATCAAGAGCCATATTGGTGTAAGCATCGAAAAATCCCAGTGGAATAAGGCGTCCCTTCATCGCAGCTTTATTAGGAAAATACCTCCGTCCCCTTTCTTATTTTCTCTGGTAGGCCTGGATGGATTTGACCTTCAACTCTTTCTTCATTAACGACTCGATCCCATTTACCGAAGCCTGGGCTCCGGCAATGGTAGTAATGAGGGGAACTCCGAAAAGGAGGGTCTGGCTGCGAATAATTGTCTCATCTCGTTTGGTTTCCTTGCCCGCGGGAGTGTTGATAACCAGATCTATCTTCCCGTCCTTAATAAGATCAACAATGTGGGGCCGTTTTTCGTAGAGCTTGGAAACGGTCTTGACCTTAATATCGTTCTGTTTCAGAACCTTGGCTGTTCCCTCGGTGGCGAGAAGTGAAAAACGAAGGTCCGCCAATTTTTTGGCCAGGAAGATGATATCTCTTTTGTCTTTGTCCCTGACAGTAATAAGAATATTCCCTTTAAGAGGAAGTTTCTGGCCGGCAGCAATCTGGCTCTTGGCATAAGCCGGGCCAAAGGCAGTATCAATGCCCATTACCTCACCGGTTGACTTCATTTCCGGACCGAGGATAGCGTCCACTCCCGGGAAACGCACAAAGGGAAAGACTGATTCTTTTACGGCGACGTGCTTTATTTTCTTCTCCCGGGTAAAGCCAAGCTCCTTGAGAGTCTTACCGAGCATAATCTTGGTAGCTAATTTGGCCAGAGGAACCCCGGCCGCTTTGCTAATGAAGGGAACAGTCCGGCTGGCCCGGGGATTAGCCTCCAGAACGTAAACTATTTCATTCTTGACCGCATACTGAATGTTCAACAGACCTTTTACCTGGAGTTCGCGGGCCAGGGCATAAGTATTCTCTTTTATTTTCTTAATCACCTTCTCTCCCAGACTATAGGGAGGCAAGACCATGGCACTGTCCCCGGAATGGATTCCCGCTTCCTCAATGTGCTCCATAATCCCCCCGATAACCACCGTTTGTCCGTCGGAGATTGCATCCACATCGACTTCAATGGCGTCCTCAAGAAACTTGTCGATGAGAATGGGGCGTTCGGGAGAAGCCTCCACTGCTTTGCCCATAAAGTTAGACAGGTCCTCATCATCGTAGACAATCTCCATCGCCCTTCCCCCCAGAACATAGGAAGGCCTTACCACTACCGGATAACCTATTCTCTGGGCGACTGTTCTCGCTCCTCTGAAGGAAGTAGCTGTCCCATTTTCCGGTTGAACCAGGTTCAATTGTTCCAGAATCTTCTTGAACCTTTTGCGGTCTTCCGCCCGGTCAATGGAGTCGGGGCTGGTTCCCAATATCTTCACTCCCGCTTTCTCCAAAGGAAGGGCAATATTGAGGGGGGTCTGGCCTCCAAACTGAACAATAATCCCAATCGGCTTCTCACAATCAATAATATGGAGGACGTCCTCCACGGTTAAGGGTTCAAAATAGAGTTTGTCGGAAGTATCGTAATCCGTGCTTACCGTCTCGGGATTACAATTAATCATAATGCTTTCCACATTCTCTTCTTTCAGGGCATAAGAAGCATGGCAGCAACAATAGTCAAATTCTATTCCCTGACCAATGCGGTTTGGTCCTCCCCCGAGAATAACAACTTTCTTGTTTCTTGTGGGCAGGCTTTCGCTCTCGGTCTCATAAGTGGAATAGTAGTAGGGCTGTGCGGCCTTGAACTCTCCGGCACAGGTATCCACTAACTTATAACCGGCCTTGACGCCTTTCTTATATCTCCATTCCCGGACTCTTTTTTCGGTTGTGTTCAAAAGGTGAGCTAACTGGATATCGGAGAAGCCATCCTTCTTAGCTTCTTTCAAGAGCTCCAAGGGCATCCCGATGGGGGCATTTTTCTTGGGTAGTCTATACCCGGCAATTTTGCCTTCTAATTTCACCAGCTGCTTCATATTATCCAAGAACCATTTGTCAATTTTGCTCCAATCATGGATTTGCTGAAGGCTTATGCCCTTCTTGAGCGCGTACCTAATGTAGAAAAGCCTCTGGTCATTGGGAGTCTTTATTTTCTCCTTAATCAGTTCAAGATCATTTGCCGCCTCTCCCTCTATATCTTTTCCGTCTGCTCCTAAACCATAGCGGGAAGTTTCCGTGGAACGAATTCCCTTTTGGAGGGCTTCCCTGAAATTGCGGCCAATGGACATCGCCTCTCCCACCGCTTTCATGGAAGTATCAAGCACCTCCCTCGCTCCGGGAAATTTCTCAAAAGCGAAACGGCAGATTTTGAAAACGCAATAATCTATAGTAGGCTCGAAGAAGGAGGTCGTCATTCCGGTGACCTCGTTCATAATCTCGGGCAGGGTCAATCCTACGGCTAATTTGGTAGCGACCCGGGCAATGGGAAACCCGGTGGCTTTGGAAGCAAGAGCGGAGGAACGCGAAAGGCGGGGATTAACCTCAATAATCACAATCTTCCCGTTTTCCGGGTTTTGACCAAACTGGATATTTGCTCCTCCCCCGGTTATATCAACCTTGCGGATTATTCTCCGGGAAAGGTTAACGAAGTTAGTATATTCCTCGGCGGTAAGGCTCTGGGCAGGGGCAACTACAATACTGTCGCCGGTGTGCACACCCATGGGATCGATATTTTCCATAGAGGTGACCATAATCACATTATCTTCACAGTCCCGCATTACCTCATACTCAATCTCCTTCCAGCCTAAGACCGATTGCTCAACGAGGACCTGGCCTACCGGGCTGATCTCCAGGGCTTTGGCCAAAGCCTTCTCCAGTTCCTCGGTATTATAAACGGTCGAACCTCCGCTGCCCCCCATACAAAAAGCAGGCCTTAAAATGAGGGGAAAACCAATTTTTTCTCCTATCCTCATCCCTTCTTTCACAGCGGTTGCAATTCCACTCTCCGGCATAGCAACGCCGATCTCCTTCATTGCTTCCTTGAAGAGGTCTCGGTCTTCGGCCCGGGCAATGGCTTCCTCTTTTGCACCAATAGTCTCTACTCCGTATTTCTTGAGAACACCCTCCCTTTCCAGGAATACGGCCAGGTTTAAAGCGGTCTGTCCTCCCAGCGTAGGCAGAAGGGCATCCGGTCTTTCCTTGGCAATGATCTTGGTTACAACATCGAGGGTAAGAGGCTCGATATAGGTAGTATCGGCCATTCCCGGATCGGTCATAATCGTAGCCGGATTACTGTTGACCAGGACAGTTTTATAACCCTCTTCCCGCAGAGCCTTGCAGGCCTGGCTTCCCGAGTAATCAAATTCACAAGCCTGACCGATAATGATCGGACCGGAGCCAATTATGAGAACCTTTCTTATATCCGAACGTTTGGGCATATCTACTCTCCCGGCCCGCTCACCGACTCGCGGGCGTTCGTAGCTCGTTCGCACTTATTCGTGCGAACACTCACCCCATCAAAGTGCCAAATTCAGAAAACACCCGGTGAATCTCTCCAAAGCCCGGAGAGAGAGGATAGTATTGAACCGAAATAACCTTCAACTGCGCGCTGTAAATTTCTTCAATAGTACGGTCATTGAGATTAACTGCTCTTACCCGAAAGGAGCTTCCTTTGAGAGAACTTTCCTCTACGCAGAATCGGTGATTCTGGACAGTAATCTCTCCTTTGAGGGAACCGGGTTTAACGATCGGGTAATTGACTCCCCGGTGACCCACTTTCAGAGATTTCAGTTTTCCTCCCGCAGCCAGGGCCAGGACCTCATGTCCTGCGGAAATGGCAAGAATCGGCTTCTTCCCTATTAACTCCCTGACCA
>SDBT01010378.1_pt1 | contig 15040 bp, 13 predicted proteins | sample 2277101 | NCBI WGS metagenome assembly SDBT01 (sample SAMN10404973, study PRJNA504765) | marine sediment metagenome | isolation source: marine sediment core GS10_PC15, 103 cmbsf | place: Arctic Ocean: Southern Knipovich Ridge | collected 2010 | reverse complement strand
GGGTTGAGTTGCCAATCAAGCGGTTCCGGCCGTGTACTCCACCCTCACATTCGCCAGCAGCAAAAAACCCTGGTATCCCGGTAGCACCGCTGACCGAAATTTGGATTCCCCCATTTTGGTAGTGAAGGGTCGGATAAACCAGAATTGGCTTCTTGGTGATATCAATCTCATAACGCCCAAACTGGCGAACCATAGCTGGCAGCTCGCGGGCAATTGTTCCCGCTCCTCGTATCAGGTCAATCATCGGTGAATCAAGCCAAACACCACACTGTTTATTGGTTGCTATACCCTGTTGGCGCTCACTACATTCCCTGATAATACTTGAGGCGACTACATCTCGTGTCTCTAAGGGATGAATAAACTGTTCACCCTGAATATTGACCAGTTGAGCTCCGAGGGTTCTTACCTTTTCGGTAACCAGTTGACCCAAAATCTGGTGAGGATAGGCAGCACCGGTGGGGTGATACTGCATGGTATCTATAAAAATAAGTTCAGCGCCCACCCGGTAAGCCAGTACCAGCCCGTCGCCGGTAGCCCCGTAGTGATTGGTGGTCGGGAAACCCTGATAGTGCAGTCGACCGCTGCCTCCAGTAGCCAGTATTACTGCTTTAGCCCGGACTAGGCTTAGCTCTCTAGTCTCCAGATTTAGCAGTATCGCCCCGGCTATTTGCCCTTTATCATCCATCAGAAGTTCAATCGCTGGTGAGAATTCAAGCACGTTTATCTGGCGATTTCTTACCTCATCGCGAAGTACCCTCATCTCCTCAAGACCGGTGTAGTCCCTGGCGGCATGCATCCGGTTTCTTGAGGTACCACCACCGGGAAGTTCATGCATTGAGCCATCTGAGTCTTTATCCCAGTTAACGCCCAAGGACTCAAGCCACCCGATTACCTCAGGGGCATCCTTAACCAGCGCCTCCACCAGTTCCGGTATGTTATGAAAACCACCTCCACCCATGGTATCAAGGTAGTGAATAGCTGGTGAGTCACCTGAGCGGTCAGCAGCTTGCGTTCCCGCCTGGGCACCGACCGTATTGGCATCGCCAAGACGCAGTTTGGTTACCAGCAGAACATTAGCCCCGTTTTCCTCTGCCAGTAGTGCCGCTGATGCTCCAGCACCACCACCCCCAATTACCAGAACATCAATATCATAATCTATTTTTTCAAGGTCAATCTTATCCGGCTCAATGCGGCTCCGGCCTTCAAGTAGCTCAGCCAGTTCCTTGGGCACCTGGTCACCTTTATTTGGTCCTACTAAAAGCTTTCGTGTTCCCTCAGTTAAAAAATCAGGGTGAAAGTGCTCAAGGAGGGTCTTGATTTCATCGAGGCTCAGTCGCGGAAAAGTCTCTTTAAGCCGCTTTCCTCTGGTAGCCTCTACTCTTTTAATGCTCTCTCCAATTTTGGTTGAATACATTCGATTATCCCCTGCTTAAATCTGGCTTAAAGAGATTCAATGATACGCTCCTTATACATTTGCCTGAGCTTAGCCTCGCTCATCTTCTTTAGCTCTTCAAGTTCCTGGTCAAATTCACCCTTGGTTATCTCTTCAATCCGGTCTTTTAGGTGCTTTGAGGCTGGGGCAAGCCAGCGTCCATACAAGCGTCGGCAGAGTAAAGCGACATTGTAGGGTACCAGTCCTTGAGGGCATCTGGCGGCGCACAGTCCACACATGACGCAATCAAAGGACTCCCTTGAAACCTCGGCAACATCGCCTCTTATAGCGTCGGACATATACTCCATTACCTCCAAATCCTGAGGGCAGCTTTTAGTGCAGGTATTGCAGCCAAGGCATTTGACAATATCCGGGTAGGCATTGAGTATCTCTTGGCCGCTGGGCTCTGTTTCCTCTAAATTATATAGGGCTTTTACAGCCGGGAAGAAGGGCAACTGTACCAGATACATCTCCGGTTCAGCCACTGTCTGGCAGGCCAGGGCATAGCGCAGTTGAGGGTCACCCTTGACGTTGTAAACGGTGGCACAGGCACCGCAAAACCCAGCCCGGCACCCTACCCCACGAATAAGTTGATAGCCAGAATATTCCAGTGCCTGAAGAATAGTTAGTCCCTCGGGGACTTGATAGCGTTTACCCATAACGTGTATGTTAATCACTCTCTTTACCTCAAGCTCAGATGATTGCTTCCTTGTGTCGGGCACTATGGCACTGCAGGTTAACTGCCACCGGCAGGCTAGCAATATGGGCCGGAAATATCTCGGCTTGAACGGCCAGGGCTGTTGTCCGACCGCCAAAGCCCTGCGGGCCAATGCCAAGTTTATTTACCTGCTCCAGGATTTCTCTCTCAAGTTTGGCCGTTTCCTCGTCTTGACTTGGTTCTCCCACCCGGCGTAAGAGCGCTTCTTTTGCCAGTAATATTGCCTTCTCGGCGGTGCCACCAATGCCAACACCAACAATAATCGGCGGGCAGGGATTGCTTCCAGCTTCATCTACCGCCTTGACCACGAAGTCTATTATCCCCTGACGGCCCTTGGCCGGAGTAAGCATCCCCAGGCGGCTCATATTCTCGGCGCCACCGCCTTTGGGCATGACAATAATCTTAAGCCTATCACCGGGGACAACCTCGGTATAGATTATAGCGGGTGTATTGTCTTTGGTATTTATTCGGGCAGAAAATGGCCTCGTGACCATGGATTTACGCAGGTAGCCTTCCTTGTAGGCTTGGCGTACACCTTCATTTACACCTTCGTAGAGGTCGCCGCCAACAACATGGGCGTCCTGACCCAATTTGAGAAAGACCAGGGCGGCACCGCAATCCTGACATAGCGGTATCTTCTCACTGGCAGCAATTTGGACGTTCTCCAGGATTTTGCCCAGCACCTCTCGTCCCATTGGTGACTCCTCGTTATCTCTGGCTTTTTCGAGTGCAGCCAGGACATCATCGCTCAAAAAGAAATTAGCTTCCTTGAAAAGACGGGACACGGTGCTTATTACTTCTTTTAACTCAATATTTCTCACCGGTATTTCCTGTTGCTTTATTTCTTTAGCTGTTTTAGTAATTTAACCACATCGCTTGGTTTCTCGGCTACCGGAACACCACTGGCGGCAAAGGCATCAATCTTGGATTGAGCAGTGCCAACGTTGCCCATGATTATTGCCCCGGCATGTCCAAGACGTTTTTCTGGAGGGGCCAGTCTGCCGGCAATATAAGCTACTACTGGCTTGGGATAATTAGTTTTTTTTATGTGTTCGGCGGCCAGTTCCTCGGCATTGCCACCAATCTCACCGACTAAAACTACAGCTTCGGTTGCCTCATCGTCTCTAAAGAAGTCAAGCAGGTTAATAAAACTCAGTCCGATGATTGGGTCACCACCAATACCGACGCAGGTGCTCTGCCCCAGGCTTGAAGCACTAATCTGTGAAGCAATCTCAGAGGTCAGGGTGCCACTCCTCGAGACCATGCCGATACTGCCGGACTTGAAAATATGACTTGGCAGGATACTAATCTTTAGCCGGCGTGATGGGTTTATTAGCCCCGGAGTATTGGGGCCAATGATTGCCGCTCCCAAGCTACTGGCCTTGGCTATAAATTCAATTGCATCCTTTTGAGGAATAAGCTCCGTAATAATTACCAGCGTTTTGATACCGGCTTCCATTGCCTCTATAACAGCATCCCTGGCCCGGGCAGCAGGAACAAATAGAATGGAGGTGTCGGCACCGTGGTTTAATACAGCCTCAGCGACGCTGTTATAGACAGGAACGCCCTCAACCTGCTCTCCACCCTTGTCCGGTGTTACCCCGGCGACTACTGGGGTGCCATAGGCTAACATTGAAGCAGTGTGAAACCTGCCTTCGTTGCCGGTGATACCCTGAACAATAACTTTCGGTTTTTGACTGATTATCCTGTCCATTTTATTCTAAAATGTTAATACCTTTTTGATTGCCTCTTCCAGATTTGGGTAGCTGTTAATCCCGGCTTTGCTGAGTATCCGAGTACCTTCTTCTTCGTTGGTTCCCATCATTCTTACTGCTATCGGTTTCTTGATTTCGGACTCACCCAGAGCGGTAACAACTCCTTGAGCAACCAGGTCACATCTGGTAATGCCACCCAAAATATTAACCAGGACTGCCTTTACCTCTGGCTTAGACATGACCAGCATCAGTGCCTGTTTGACAACCTCAGCTTGAGCGCCACCACCAATATCGAGGAAGTTTGCCGGCTTACCACCGAAGAGATGAACCAGGTCCAGCGTTGCCATCACCAGACCAGCACCATTACCGATAATGCCAATCTCCCCATCCAGCTCGACATAGATTAGACCCTGCCTTCTGGCTTCGGCTTCAAGAGCGGTGTCTTCCGGTCTGATCAGGCTTTTATCCTTGAACTCTGGGTGCCTAAAGATGGCATTATCGTCAATAATTATTCTGGCATCAGCAGCAGCAAAGGCTCCTGAAGCAGTCTTCACCAGCGGATTTATCTCCACCAGTTCAGCATCATAACTGGTAGCCAGTTGATACATTGCGGCCAGAATATCAGCCACCATGGCGGTATCCTCCTGATTCATGCCAAAGCTGTCGAGCATCTCCAGGGCATCTTTCGATCTGAAGCCAGAGAGGGGATCAACCTGGTGTTTTATTATCTTTTCTGGAGCAGTTTGAGCTACTTCTTCGATATCAACCCCACCCTCAGTAGAAGCCAGGACGACGTATCTCCTGGCACTTCGGTCAATCGTCACTGAAGTATATAGCTCACGAGTTATATCTAACTTTTGTTCAACCAATAATCTATCAACCCTGTTCCCCCTGATAGCATTGCCGATGAGGGCTTGAGCTGATTTCCTTGCCTCAGTAGCGTTACTGACAAATACGATCCCGCCCGACTTCCCCCGGCTTGAGATGAGTACTTGGGACTTTAATACTACCGTCCCTCCCAGTTTTCCAGCTATTTCGGCAGCTTCCTCAACGCTACTGGCGATATTACCTTGGGGAATTGGAATATTGTAATTCTTCAGAATATTCTTAGCTTCAAATTCAAAAAGTTTCATTGCGCCTGCTTAAAAAGGATAAAGAAAAACAGTAATTATCTGCGTCTCCCCAGGGAGAGTTGTTTTCCTAAATTTCGAGAAAGATAAGTTGTTAATCCAAGCTGGGGAGATTCTTGGCCGCCCCATACAAGGCTTGGATTTTCTGTTCTGATTCTCGATCGATTTCCTTTTGATTCTGGAAGAGTTTCTCAGCACGAAGATACATATTTTCAAGTCGATCAACCTGGGTTAACTTGGAAACCATCAGGGTTACTGAAACCTCACCAGTCCTGCGGGGGTAGTCACCGATTCTGACGACCGCTTTCGGGCACCTGTCTTCAAGATAGGTAGCGATCTCCTCCAAAGCGGTCAGGGTGACAGCAGCTCTTGGAGCACCAATCAGGGCTAAGACCTTTCTGGCATCCTCGAGGTTAACAGTTAAGCACAAATTATTGACTGCTTGTGCTAAGGCTTCAGCGATGATGCCACTCTCCTTCATCCCCTCCCGAAAGTGCTCTTTACGCCTGAAGCGAAAGGCGGACAGGCCGACCACTCCCCGACCAATTGTGGTAACTCCTTCCAGGGACTGCCTAATATCCCCGGCATCCATTACCTTGCTACCGACATATTTAAATCGTTTCTCTTCGCCAGCACAGAAAAGGTCATAAAAATTACCCACCATCTGGCGATTTATTTCTCTCAGGTTCACGGCTAAACTACTGGTGGTTTTACCGAAGCGCTCATTATCAAGCAGAAACGTAGCGTCGGCATATTTGATTGCCGTCTTCAGGCAGGTGGCAGTGTTGGTTACAGCGTAGGAGGTCTCTCCTCTTTCTTCATATTCAAACGGAAGCACCACTATCGCATAGACAGGTTTGTCAATCCTTTCCTTGAGCATTTTGCATAGCCAGCCGATACTGCCGGAACCAGTACCACCGCCGCCACTGGCGATTACAATCACCGCGTCACTCTCGTAGAACTTTCTGGCGTTTAAAATATTGTCACTGAGGAAAGTTTGGCTTTCTTTAATAATTCTGGTTGCATCAACATTTACTTTACCCACCCCATGACCAAAAGCTCTGATGGCTCCGATTAAAATCCGATGCCGCCTATCATTGGGGATATTTCTGAAGCTGCCCAAATCTGTTTCATCGGTGTTGATTGCTACCGCGTTAGTCATGATCTCGATACCACGGCCGAAAACGGATTTGGAGTATTTATTAATGGCATAGAATTCGTCAGCGATATTACTGCCACACTGGCCAATACCAATTGCAAATATTTTCATTTCTGCCCCCTTTAACCTTCAATTTTACTGCTGGGAGTGCTTGGGTTTTCTCCTTCCCTGGATTAGTTCGTTCAAATATAAAACTTGGAAACCACTCCTCAGGTTATTGCGGGTATCCTTTAAAACTAATTGTATCAATAAGATAGCTAGTGTGCAACCTAATATGAAAGAACTAAAGACTTGACAGGTAATAGCAACTTTCAAGTTAACACTGGTAGATTCCAGTGACTTAGCCTTGGCGATACCTGATACCCCGGCTGCTTGCCCAAATCCTAATTGTTTACTGACCTCTTGTCAAGACGATTTGCTTCTGCCACTGCTTTGACAAAGCTGGGAAGTGATGTTAACATATCGCCCAGAGTAAAGGAGGAGGTCAGATCAATGAGTATCCCGTCACTTTCCTTAAAGGATAAAGTAGCTATTGTCACCGGAGGCAGGACCGGAATAGGTAAGACGATTGCCCTGGCTTTTGCTGAGGCTGGAGCAGATGTAGTTGTTGGTGACGCAATAGTTGAGGATGGCCAACTTGAGACTGTTGGTGATGAAATTAAGAAACTTGGTCGGCGTTCCATGGCAATTCAGACGGATATTACTCGCCAGAGTGATGTTGAGAGTTTAATCCAGCGAACGCTCGATGAGCTGGGCAGTATTGATATTTTGGTCAATAATGCTGGCACCATGGTGAAGGCTTCACTGCTTGAAACTACTGAAGAGGTTTGGGATAAGATTATCAATACCAATTTAAAAGGCTGTTACCTCTGCTGCCAAGCGGCGGGCAAACGCATGGTTGAACAAAAAAGTGGTAGCATTATTAATATCGCCTCAGTGGCTGGCGTAAGGCCAATTGCATATCGAGCCGCTTACGGTACTTCCAAAGCTGCTGTTATTGCCCTGACCAAGGTATTCGCTCAAGAAGTGGCTGAATACAAAGTGAGGGTCAATGCCATTGCCCCGCATTTTGTCAGGACTGAGATGCTGGCTAAAGCCCTGAAGGACAACCCAGAGCGAGAGCACAAAATGGTAGCCGAAATCCCGATGGGCAGAGTCAGTGAGGTGGGCGACCTTATTGGGGCAGCTTTATATCTGGCGTCGGATGCCTCTTTGTGGGTTACCGGGCATACCCTAGTTGTGGATGGTGGCTATCTGGCGGGCGATTTTGTAGGCGCCAAATAGATGCTTAGATGAAGCATTATGTTTTTCAGCTTCCCTAAACTTGACACGCAAAATAAATCTCTACTATTATCATTTTATAGATTAAGGATTGGCACAGTCAACTCCCTATTTAATCAAAAGGAGGTGCGAAATGCCAGAGCAGATTTGCCCGGTTTGCGGTTGTGATGTTGGTGAACAAATGTACGAAAGGGAAGGGATTGTATACTGCTGTGAGCCTTGTGCCGCTGGGGGTGCTTGTGAATGTGGTTGTTGTGAAGTGGTCGAAGACGCGGAAGAAGAGGGAGAAGGTAGCGATGGGGGCTAAAGACTCTAAGAGTCTTTAGCTATAATTTTTGGTGAAGCCTGCCGTATACTTTAGATTCACTCGCCTGGGTGAAAGACTGGTCTTTATTTAGCCTGCCTCTGGTATCTGGAGCAACGTGCCGTCATCGAAGGTGGGAAGGAAGCTGCTTGCATGAGCAAAAATGGGGAAAAAGCCGAGGTAGAAGCAGTCTGTGCAGAGCTGCGGGCAAGACTAAGAGAAATAGTGGAAAGAAATAAAGCCGAAGGGATTCTTTTTTCCGGAGGTCTGGATACCAGTATCCTGGCTTTCCTTTCGTCTAAAATCCCTGCCTTGAGCGTCAGGCTGGAAGACTATGGAGACGATTTCGGCTATGCCCAAGCCCTATCCTCAAGGCTGGGTTTGAAGCTTGATCTTAAGCAGGTCAGGCTTGATGAAGCCCTCGATGCAATCCCAAAGGTGATTAAAGCCCTGCATAGTTTCGACCCGGCTTTACCAAACGACCTGGCGATACACTTCGCCTTGAAGCTGGCTAAGGGAAAAGGAATCGAGAGTGTCATGACCGGGGATGGTTCGGATGAACTCTTTGCCGGCTACAGCTATATGTTCGACTTGGACCTGGAAGATTATCTGCCCAAACTTGCCCGAAAGATGCGGTTTTCATCAAATGAACTCGGTGCCCGGCTGGGAATTAGAGTGATACAACCTTTTACGGATAAGAGACTGGTTGACTTTGCCCTCTCCATCAAGCCCAACCTAAAGGTCAGACTAAAGGAGGGGAAGAAATATGGCAAGTGGATTTTAAGGAAAGCCTTTGAGACCCTTCTGCCGTCAGAGATTGCCTGGCAGGGGAAAAGGCCAATTGAGATTGGCTCCGGCTTCACCAGACTGCGCGAGGTAATTGCCTCGGGAATATCGGATGAGGAATTTGCCGCGGCGAAGTCTGGCTCTTCGGTTGAATTCATGAGTAAGGACCACCTTTTCTATTACCAGGTTTACTGCAAGGTAGTAGGTGAAATACCCCGACCCAAGCCGGGGGAAGCAAGATGCCCTGGCTGTGGGACAGGGATAAAAGCCGCTTCTTCTCATTGCCGCATTTGCGGCTGGAGCCAAAAGCTCTAATCCCCAAATATTATAGCTTACTCCGTCGGCTCCATAAGAATATTGAGCCGATAATGGTTACTGCAAATAGAAAGACACCGGCAATAGCGAAGCTAACCTGGAAGCCAAACTGGTCAATAAGATAGCCCAGTACTGGTGTTAGGATACCGGTACCCTCCATGCTACCGAAGTAGTAGATACCAAGCATCGTCGAGCGTTTGCGCTCCGGGGTCTGGCCAATGAGATAGGACTCAGCTACTGGCATACGCATGTACTGAAGGGCACCGAGTATAAGCAATACGGCGCCGATACCCAGTCCAAAGGATACTAGACTCAATAGATAAACCATTGGCCCGGCAATAAAAGTTACCGCTAGAAATACTGGTAATCTTCCCAGACGGTCCGAGAGGTAGCCACCGGTTAGGCTTGCCCAGAGCCCGGCAGAGTAGAAAATGGCGATAAAAGCTGCCGCTTGTTCCTCGGCAACACCGAAGCGGTCAACTATAAACAACGGTACAAAGGATACGACCGAGAAAGTTATCGCTGAAGTGAAAGCACTAAGGACGAGGAAGGGAATCAGGCGAGGCAGACGACTGTAAGTGGTCTGTGTCTTATCTTGAATGGTAACTGCCTCTGGTTCTGGTTTTTTCGGCGTTATTCGACGTCCTAAAAGCCAGTAAAAGGTAACCCCGAACAAGAATGTCGGGATTGCCAGTACGAGAAATGGACTGCGCCAGCCCCAGATAGCAGCAAAGCCAGCCGCAATAAGTGGCGCCAAAAAGTAGCTGGCACTGCCACCAATCATGTGTACCCCAAGCGCACTGCCACGCCTCTTTGGTTCAACTAATGTTGAGAGTAACGGTGTCGAGGCTGGGTGATAGGCGCCACCCAGCAGTCCCATCAGTGCCAGGAGGAAAATTAACATCAGATAGGTTTGTGAAAGACCAATTAGAAGTCCGGCCAGGGCTACGCCGCAGATACCAACGGTGACTACTATTCGGCGCCCGACCCGGTCGGCCAGCCACCCGGCCGGCAATTGACCGATACCATATGAAATGGCGAATGCCGAGATGAGCAGTCCAGACTGAGTGTAATCAAGGGCAAAATCATCACGAATCATGGGCAAAAGTGGTATTGGTAGTGCCGTAAGCAGATGATGTCCGAAGTGGGCCAGAGCAAAAAGCGGCACCAACCCAGTAAACAGTGCCTTAAGCCCAATTTTCTTAACGCCGTTTACCTCTATGGGTTCCAAGGGCAATCCTTATGATATAATGTGCTGTTATTCCTCTATAATGGAGTCGGAATGGGTTTAAGTCCTAAGACGGAGAAGTGGTTTCACCTCGCAGGCTGGCTTCTGTTCCTGGTCTGTGCTGTTTTTTTCATCATGCAGTACCTTCTTCATAGCAGTGTTATGGGCCTTATCGGCAGCATCATCTTTCTTTTCGGCTGTATCGTCTTTCTTATCCCGCTGGTCGGTAACTGGAAGGGAAAAGGGGGATGATGGTTCGGTTACTTAAGGTATTTTACTCCCTTCCCTGGCTATTTTGGCACCGTGGCAGAAGATATTTCGGGCAATATAGCTACTTTCAGCCTCAGCCCTAGCTTCAAGCAGTTCAGCTTTCAATCGTAAAGCCTCTCTGCGGCTTGGTTTAGCCTGAGCGCCACCGATAACAAAATCCACCAGATGCAGGGCAAGCTGGATTTCCCCTTCCTGTTTCAATTCCTTTGAGCGTCGAAGCAACTTTCCGACACTGCTCATCTTGACCACTTCTTCCGCAATTTCAGCACTCCTGGCAGGAAACAGATTGCTTGGATTGCCACTGTACCAGCCGGAGTATCGACGCTGGATGCCATGGATAATAAAAGTCGGGCAACCGTAAATTGGGGCCAGGTAAGGTTTGTTTGCCAGCTCCTCAGGTATTTTAACTTGCTCCAGGATTTCCTCAATCCAGCGGCCTTTATTCAGGAGCCTGATGACTTCACTGTGCAGATGGCGAAGAAACCTGGCCGTATTAAGACATATTTCCTGAATTAGTTCCCCTTTAACAGCCGGCCCATGACCGGGAAGTAAGAACGCAGGCTCTTTGCCGGCTATTTTCTCCAAAGCCTCGGCCCATTCCAGTTCGTAGCGCTGAACCTTGAGCGGGTTGCCAATATTGGGACAGGACCAGACGACCAAATCGCCAACGATGGCAGTCTGGCGCTCTGGAATCCAGACCCAGGTAGCATCATCGGTCTCGCCCAGGGCATGATAAAGTTCAAAAGTGAGCCCCCCCAATCTGAACTCCATAGCGTCAGAGTAAGTGAGGTCGGGATAGAAAAATTCCGGGGGCAATACTTCAACTTCTTCGGGGATGTCATACTCAATCCGGTTGATGTGCTGGTGGTGTCCGTAAAGCTTCTGGTAGCGTTCAAATCGCCTTAGTACTGCCTCGTGGGCAATAATTCGCGGCTTTGGGTGACTTCTCATCTCAGCATCATCAAATAAGGGTCTCATATTATAGGCATGGTCAAAGTGACCGTGGGTATAGATAATGGTATTTACTGGCGCTTCGGTTCTCTCTCTGATTGTTCTGACTATTCTTCGACCGGTACCCTCTCCAATTCCGGCATCTACCACCACCACTCCTTCATCGGTAATGACGACACCGCTATTGCCAAAGCCGCCAACGCAAATTATGCCTGGAGTAACCTCTTCCTCGCCCTCAGCCATGGGTAGACCAAAGTCGCGTCTTTTTTTAGGGCTCTGAGCCATAGAACTTCCTCACTTAAGTAATTAGTAACTTCGAGTGATTGTAGCACCATCAGCTTGATACTGACAACTCGGCAAGGCTAATGTTGCTTAGTTATCGAATCATTATTGTATTATATCGGTAGCCAGTGAATGAGAGGTTTTTTAAGGAGGACAATATATGCGGCTCAAAACTAGAGTGTTTTAGCTGGTTGCGGTTCTCTTCGGCATTCTCTACAGTGCAATTACCGGTGTTGTCATCTGGGTGGGGACAAGAAGTGCCGCAATTTATATTATCCTGGCTTTTGGCGTCTTTAGCCTCTATTTTACTATCAATCCCCTAGTGTTATATGGCTCAAGGATACGTGAATACTACGCTGGTGTGGGGAGTGTCTAACTGGAGAGTATGCCACATCATTTGGCGACGGCACTCTATAAACTGGTCTATGGAAATACCCTGCTTAAAGGTAAAGAGGAACTCAAGCGAATTAAATGAGTCAAGGCTTTCTTCCCCAACGACCCATCAAAAGTCTGGAGGGACGTCCGAGAACTATCCCAAATCGACAAGGATATGAACGGTACTATTGGCTATGATGAACTGATGGAGATTCGTCAAAAAGAGGTGCGTTTAAGCGCCAGCGATAAGTGGATGGAGCTTCTTACCACTCACCCTAACATGCTCAAACGGACAAAACACTTATCCACGCCGGCTGTATGATGATTGACTTGACTAAGCAAATTAACCCTTCGATATCAGGCAGACGCCGAATAGTTTCTACTCAAGCCTCAAGAGCTTTGATACGTTCCTCCAGAGTAAACCCTCCATTTCGGCTTGAGTAAGCGGGGGCCAGCCAAGCCTCTCCATATCCTGGTTCAATCCCTCTTTGATATAGGCAATCTCCCGTGTGAGCAAACCGATGTACTCATCAGCACTCTCGCCAACATAGTCCGACCCATAGAATACCCGGTCAAGGACACCGTACTCTCTAGCCGTACCGAGGTCTCTGGCCAGCAGGAGACGCCTGCCTTTACCCATCATTGGGTCAATGAACATAGCGATGTCGGCAAATACATTTGGATGATTGACCATCAGCGCAAAAAGCTCTTCCTCCCAGGGATAGCCCAGATGCTCCACGTTAAACCTGAGTTCGGGAAAATCAATGGCTACGTCCTCAAGCAGCCAGACTCTGGCATATTTTAAAGGGCACCTCAGTGTGGCTGAACAGCCAGGCACGTCACGGGTATACATGTGAGCGTGATGAAAGTAGATTGGTATATCCAGTTCAACTGCCTTCTCATAAAATGGATATACTCGTTTATCGTTTGAGTAGTAGTGGCCGTAGGGCGGGGTCAAGAGCAATCCCTTTAAATTCCTCTCAACTATCGCCTCTTCAACCTCTTTCAACCTTACCCGATTGAAAGCATTGTGTACATCCAATGGCTCAGCACCAGCAAAGGCTATTATTCTTTCGGGTGCATAGCGCTGTATGTCGGCCGAGAGCTCGTTTGAGCCTAGCCACCGTCCTGGTATTCTGGTCATCTCCTGAGGCATAAACTGGATTTGAGATATTTGGAGTTTGTCAAGCCGCTTCAGCAGTTGACTCAGGTCAAAACCTTCAATCTCTTTGGCGCTCCTCTTGAGCTGGTCACAGGGTGCCGGTGCCTGATACATATGCGAGTGACCATCAATTGCCTTCATCTCTTACCTCCTTCAAAATATAAGTAATCATAACACTTCAAGTATTTCCAGTTTACATCTGAGAAGGGTGTACTTGTCAATGGTTTGGTTTTGTAATTTAGAGGGTGTAAATCGCTATCTAAATAAATAGCACAGACCTATAAGCCTCTGCCTCATCATTTCTTGGTAGCGCGTATTAGCAACAGTAGTACCTCTCATAGTGAAGAGAGCCTACAAGAAATCTCAATCCACGCTTCAGTAAGGGTGAAAAGCCCTCTGTCCATAATACATGTTTTGCTTTTTCAATATTTCAATTAAGTAGTGTATCGTTAACCTTCCTTTGGCGTGTTGTACCATTTATTAACCGACATTCCCCATTTCAGTTCACAATGAGGCATCTTTACCCTCATTGCTCTTGTCATCAACAATATATCTATGGCACCTGGTTGGCAATAACCGTGCCTTGCCCCCGTAAAGGATACCACTTCAAAAGTTAGAGTTGGCAGTATTGTAGCTTCGGGGGCAGGTGGCCGGTAGCCTAACGAACTATGAGGATGTACCCGATTGTACTCCTTCCTCCATTGCTCAATCAATATCATTAGACTCTCCTCAGTATTACTTTAACTGATTGAGGAAAGCCTGCCAAGCCTCCGAAGTGTTCATTAATTGAAGCTTTAAATCTGTGCCATTTTTGCTGTGGAAGTGCACAATTGACAGTCAAGTTAATTATAGAATATCCAGGCAAGCCTTAAAATTAAGAAACACTAAAATAGAGGTAGTGTATCATTTTGAAATCATTGACCATTAAAGACTGCTATGCTACTATTACCTCCTCATGGCTAATGGCTTTGAGGGAATATCTTGAGCATGGGAAATTCAAGGAATTAATATGAAGAATATGAGCCTGAAAAAAACATCCCTGACATTGCTTGGTGGGTTTATATTCGTTTCTGTTGTGATGGTTGTGGTGGGTCTTCTAATATCTTACGTTTCTGGAGTAGACCCTTACACAATGGGGGGATACCTTGGTCTGGCAATTTTAATTTGGGCAATATTTGTCATAGTCATATTTATCTTACAGATTGTTTCCTACAGGACGGATAAAGGAAAAGGAAACCATGAGAAGTGGGGTAGGAAGTGAGGCGATTACGCACGACTCTTCTCAGTTGTGGAATGTGGCTTTTTGCACCTCCAGTTATTCTAACTTGAGCATTGCCTCAGGCGTAGTTAGTATCACTTCTATCCCTTTTGCAGTTTCTATCTCAAACTCACGTTTTTTAGCACGATCCAAAATACAGTAGTTTTGCATTTTCAATGTAGTTGTGGGTTGTTAAGTACACTGGAAATTTGGAAGGACTTAATTCGCTTCAAGGTTGCATCGTGCTGGGCTGGATGTGGAGCATATTATGCGATTAGAGGGATGGGAGAGCCTTGCTATGGTGCTGAGATACACTAAGTCAGTGAAGTTTGAGGAGAGTTTGAGAGTGTATATGACCTTGTATCTCAAACAGTGTGTTAGAATGTCTGTCGGAGACTGGGTGTGGCAGGCCGAGGGTTAATCAAACCCGCATCATGCAAGGACGGGCCAGTAAGAAGAAAAAGCCAATGACAAGGGAAGAAGTCTGTGTCGGCATGGATGTTGCCAAGAGTACCCTGGACGTGGCGGTAAGCGATTCCGGGGAGACACGTCAGTTTGCCAATGACAATGAAGGCATCAGTCAGGCCGCCCGCTACATTGACAGTCTGAAACCCGACAGGGTCATTATTGAAGCAAGCGGTAGTCTCGAGATGCCCCTGGCCGTAGCTCTCCAG
>SDBT01010377.1_pt1 | contig 15040 bp, 11 predicted proteins | sample 2277101 | NCBI WGS metagenome assembly SDBT01 (sample SAMN10404973, study PRJNA504765) | marine sediment metagenome | isolation source: marine sediment core GS10_PC15, 103 cmbsf | place: Arctic Ocean: Southern Knipovich Ridge | collected 2010 | reverse complement strand
ATGACCGCTCACTCCTCGTGGCGCATGGGACCAACGTTCAGCCCCGACGTCAAACATGCGTATAACGCATATTGCTATCGCTGTCCGCTGAAACTGGAGTATCCCAGTTGTGATGTGGCCTGCGCTCAGGATGTAGAGGATGTCATCAAAACACAGACGTCCGGCAAGATTGCAGCAATTCTGGTCGAGCCGATTCAAGGGGTGGGTGGGGCTATTACTCCGCCAGACGAATACTTCAGGATTGTGGAAGATATTGCTCACCGCTATGGTGGCCTCTTCATCTCCGACGAGGTGCAAACAGGTTTTGGGCGCACTGGCACATACTGGTTCGGCATTCAGCACTGGGGCGTGGAGCCTGACATCATGACTATGGCGAAGGGAATTGCCAACGGCTTTCCACTTTCCAATGTAATAACGAGACGGGAAATTGCCAACTCAATGGTTGAGGCGGGACTGACTATCAGCACCTTTGGTGGTAATCACATTTCAACGGTGTCGTCGCTTGCCACTATCGAAGTGTTGGAGGAAGAAGCGAATCCTCTCCACGTGAAGGAGATGGGGGATTATTTGCGGGATGGGCTGGAGGAAATATGCGCGAAGTGCCCGCTAATTGGCGAAGTACGTGGCAAAGGGCTGATGCAGGGAATCGAGTTAGTGGCAGATCAGAAGACTAAAGAGCCAACTTCCGATGCTGCCAGCCTGCTTCTTGAGGAAGCTCGCGAGCGAGGTCTGTTAATTGGCAAAGGTGGCTTCCACGGGAACGTGATCCGAATTGCGCCGCCGCTCATAACAACCAGAGCAGATATTGATAGAGCGTTAGATATTCTGGATGATGCCATGACTCAGGTTCATGACACCATTTAGCTTCATAGTGCAATTAAGTAGTTGGACAAAATGGATCTCATATTATCTGAGAATCACGAATGACACGAATGGGACGAATTTAACGAATTATACCTGTTCCAGTTGGGAATGACATTGTAAGGACAGACCCATGTGTCTATCCCAGATCGCCGCTATCAACATGCAAGGCGCACACGCAGGTGCGCCACTACAGCAACTACTCAACGGCGCGAAGTAGTGACAGAGCTATGTGTTCTGTCCCGGATCGCCGCTATCAACATGCAAGGCGCACACGCAGGTGCGCCACTACAGCAACTACTCAACGGCGCGAAGTAGTGACAGAGCTATGTGTCTGTCCCGGATCGTCGCTATCAACATGCAAGGCGCACACGGAGAGCAAGGCGCACACACAGGTGCGCCATTACTCAACGGCGTAAATGAGTCTCATTTCTGGATGAAATGGGCATTATTCGTGTCATTTGCTTAATTCGTGTAATTCGTGTTTAATTCTGTCCAGTTACTTACCAGCGGGGAAATAGTTATGGGTTATGGAAGTAGAGTTGATCTTCGGCAGGTATGCCTGCTAGTTATTTTCATCATTCTGGGAGGGAGTTTCGCAATGTCTTACTCGGTATCAGAAGATTCCACGTCGGTTGAGATCAAACTGCCCGAACCCCAGCCCTGGCCATCAGTCGCATGTACAACGGATGAACTGGAGCGACTGCGCACTGCCTACAAAAGCAGCGGCCCGGAGCATGAGGTCATAGCAAAACAGGTGCAACAGGCAGAAGCGGCTCTGACGCACGAAATAAAATTTCCACCGGAAGGCGGACAGCATAATCAGTGGTATCAGTGCGATAAGTGCCAGATCGCTCTCAAGACCGTGGACGATACCCACCATCGCTGTCCCAGGTGTGGTGAAGTTTACAGCGGCTATCCCTATGACAATGTGATATACAGCCGTAAGCATAACGCATTGACGCGCGATATGGCGGCCTGCGCCTGGGCATACGCAATCACAGGAGAGGAGAAATACGCGCGGCGGACACGGGACATCCTGGTGGGATATGCCCAGCGGTATACGGCCTATCCCTACCACAGCGCAAATATGGGAAAGAAAACCGATAAGCCGAGCAGGTCTGGTGGCCACGTATTTGAGCAGACACTTAATGAATCCAGTTGGATGCTGTCAGTTTGTAACGCGTATGATCTAGTCCGGGTTTCGGAAATACTTTCCGAGTCGGATCACCTGGCGATCCGGGAGGATTTCCTTCTGAAAGTGTATGAGAATATGGCCAAGCATCGGGCTGGGAAAAGCAACTGGCAGACCTACCACAACTCAGCTTTTATGCTTATCGGCGGGGTGCTCAACGACGCGGAGCTAGTGCGCCAGGCGATTGAGGACAAAGAGAACGGATTCTACTATCAGATGGGGGTCTCAGTTCTTCCCGGCGGAATGTGGTACGAGAATTCGTGGGGATACCATTTCTACACGCTGGGGGCGGTACAGCGTATAACCGAGACTGCGCGGCGGTTGGGAATCGATCTCTATTCGACACCTCAGGTGAAGGATATGTATACGGTCGCTATGGATTACCAGATGGTGGACGGGACGCTCCCTCGCTTTGGGGACGCAACGACCAGCCGCATATCGGGACGGCTTTACGAATCAGCCTATCATCAGTGGAAAGAACCGTTGTTTCTATCGGTGCTGCCTAGGCTGCCTACGTGGGCTTCGATCCTCTACGGACGGACGGATAGTCCGGAATCCGCCGGACAGGTCACGGAATTAAGGAGCACGCTTAAGAAAGGAGCCGGCCATGCGATCCTGCAAACTGACGGAGATAAAGGTCGTTCCAGTGCGGTGTTGACATTTGGTCCATTTGGCGGATTTCATGGTCATTTTGACAAGCTATCATTTGTGTATTTTGGGCTGGACAGGGAACTGGGATATGATCCAGGACGAGCCAGGAGTCAGGCCTATCGGCTTCCGGTTCACAGAAACTGGTACAGGGCTACAACCAGCCATAATACTGTGATGGTTGACAGGACATCTCAGGAAGGGGTGGAGGGAACCAATGAATTGTTTGTTACTTCACCTGAATTATCTGCCGCGGCAGCCTATACCGACAAAGCCTACGAGGATATACTGCACCGCCGTTTGCTTATACTGAGGCCGGGATTCCTGGTGGTGGCGGATGTACTTATGGCAACTGATGACAGACCCCACACATTCGACTGGATGTATCACAATCGGGGAGATAGCATTTCTTCAGACGTTGCGCGCCGGGCTGGCGAAGCCCCAGAAGGTCAGGGATTTGAGTATATTGAGGACGTGCGCAGCGGGGAAGCGGATACGACCATCCGGGCGACAATTATTATGGACGAAAACTGCGTTAAGGTTACAGTGAATGGAGAGCCTGATTCTGAGGTATTTGTGGGAACTGGCGTAGGCGAGTCGATTATGGATCGCGTACCTCTGGTGTTTGTCACCCGGAGAGGTCAGGAAGCTCGATTTGCCGCAACCATTGAGCCGGTAATGGACGGGCAAACAGGGAATATCCAGGACGTAGCGTTTCTGGCTCATGAGACAAGCGGGTATCTGATTCGTGTCCGTATGCGCGATGGCGGCGAAGAGATATACGCCTATGACCCGGAGGGAACCGCCCGGAATGTTGAGGGGATAGAAACTCAATCGAAGCTGCTATGCCTGCGTCGGGAAAGCGGCGGAGATTACCAGATTCTGGCAGAAGCGGGGAAGTGACCTTAGTGGTTCAATCGCTTAATAACATATGTCTTGTTGTAGGGGCACAATGCTTGTGCCCGGGCACGCGCAGCGTGCCCCTACGGGTATTTTGGCGGTACGAACTTACCGATTAAACCACTTAGACACGGATCATAAAATACATAAGGAGTTCACATCGGCATAAACACCTTTTTTCGCCGGATCAGGCGCCGTTTGGGCAGGATTACATAGAAACTACGGCATGGCAATATATTAGAGGATGTTTCAGGATTGATCGGTCTTGCCTTCGGTGAAAATATATGCTATAATGCTGTGAACAAACCTCAGGCGCACGATTCTGGATTGCGTCCGTTAGAACCGCACGTTAATCTTATCGTTCAGGTATGATACCAAAGGGAAAGAGGAGGTAGTTACACTATGTGCAGGAAGCATTTTATTCTAATATTCGCAGTTCTCATTATGATCCCGCTGTTCGGATGCGGATTAGAGAATGTTATGCCCAGTAAGGAGTTACCGCCTTTAGATGGTTATTCCACAGTTCTACTGGCGTCCTTCAGCATTGGGGAACCGGGGAACTATGATACGGAGTTGCCAATCGCGGGCTTGCCGATAATGGTATCCTATGGGGTCGGCAACAAACTGGAGGTGCGATACGCGGATCGAAGTTGGGTCTACGATAAATCGCAGGATATGTCGCCAGTTAGCAAGAAGGCGAAGGAACTGAATCTTTCCGTAAGCGATTTATATCAGGATCCTGCGGCAGCAGTAAAGCTGGCCAAAGCATTCCAGGCGGATATTGTCATCGTCGGACATATGGAAGCTCCCAAATTCACTATCGAAGAAACCGGGAAAATGAAGTATGTTATGGAGGAAATGACCCCGACGGGCACTGCACGCTACTACACCGTATACCAGAAGGCCATATTGCCAGCCAATCTGAAGATCATAGAAGTGGAATCGGGTCAGCAAATCTGGGATGGTATAATAACAGGATATACAAAGTATGAGACTGACTACCGCACCGGGTCTCCCAGGAAGCTCGTGCGCGAGACCAAGATGCTGGCTGATGTGCGGAAAGATCTCGTTGTAAAGATTTCTGACAAAATATATCCTGCGAGGGCTAAAGCGAAAGACTAATTCATAGAGCTTTGCAGATCTCTCTTAAACATCGGGGTATTGTACGCTACAGGCGTATGATGCCCCTTTTCATTAGCACCCGATCTATCCTACAACATATTGCTCTATTTCATCGGGAGTCGTTCCCCTTACCAGATAAAATTATCTCACTCCGTGGTATGCTCTGAGTCGATTGATGAATTTAGCCACAGCAATACACGCTTATTTCTGCATCAGATCTCTGAACTCATCCATCGCTAAACCAGCTTGGCGTATAATGGATCTGAGAGTTCCTTTAGCAATTTCCTTGTGATCCGGTATGGTTAGTCGTCGGTGAGGCGGTTCATCATTCCTGAGAATAATATGACTTCCAGTTTGATGATCTATAAAATATCCTATCTTTCTCAATATCTTGCAGAGTTCCCGCCCTGACATTATGGGCAGTTTGCTCAAACCAATACCTCCACAATTTCTTCCTCGATGGAGGGCGGAATAGGCTCATTGTGCTTTTTCAGGCTTTCTATATATCCCTTAATGGCATCCTGAATATTTGCCAAAGCCTCTTTTCGGGTTGCTCCTTGAGAAATGCAGCCGGGGAAAGTAGGGCATTCAGCAACAAAAATCCCGTCCTCGTCTTGCTCCACCAGAACTCTGTATAACATATCCCATCACCTTTTCTGCGTCAATTGGAGAATTTCGCCACTGTTTCGGACACTTTATCGAACTCAGGTTTGAGGGCAGGATAGAGCGAGCGGTAGGTCTGGTAATATTCCTCGTATATTTTCCTGTTATCTTCTATGGGCTGGACGCTGGACGTAACTTCCACGATCTCATCGGTAGCTTCCTCGATGCTGTTATAGACTCCAGCTCCTACGCCTGCCATTATCGCCGCTCCGAACGCCGGCCCCTCGGCGATATTGATAGTAACCACCTCAGCGCCGTATATATCCGCCTGCATCTGCCGCCAGAACGCGCTTTTCCCGCCGCCGCCGGTGGCTGTGATCTGACCCACATCCAGGCCGAGGCTCTTTATAATCTCCAGTGAATCGCGCATACCGTATGTGACGCCCTCCATGACGGATCTCACCAGATGCTCCTTCTTATGTCGCAGCGTGAGGCCGAAGAATACGCCTTTGGCATTGGCATCGCCATGCGGCGTTCTCTCACCTATCAGATACGGCAGGAACACAAGCCCTTCGCATCCCGGATCTACTTGCGCAGCTTCTTCATCAATGATCTGGTAGGGATCAACACCTTTCCGCTTTGCCAGTTCCACTTCCTTATCGGCCAGAGTGTCCCTGAACCATCTTAAAGCACCACCGGCTGAGAGCATAACTCCCATGATGTACCATTTATCAGGTACACAGTGACAGAAAGTGTGCGCTCGCAGATCGGGATCGACCTCTGGTGTGTCCATTGGCGTGAGCATAGTGCCGGACGTTCCGATGCTTGCAGAAGTCTTTCCGGTGGTCACTATACCGTTGCCGACGGCGGTGCAGGCGTTATCCGCTCCTCCGCCCACAACTGGCGTTCCCGCCTTCAATCCGGTCATCTCTGCCACCTTCGGAGTGATCCTGCCGCAAACGTCGATGGATTCGTAGCATGGCGGCATCAGATCAGACGATATTTCCAACCGATCAAGCACTTCCTGCGACCATTTTCTGTTGCGAACGTCGAAAAGTATGGTTCCGGCAGCGTCCGACACTTCTGACGCGATCTCGCCGGTCAGCAGGAAGCGGACGTAATCTTTGGGGAGCAGCATTTTGTAGGCTTTTTCATATATCTCCGGCTCGTTGTCCCTTACCCAGATAACTTTTGGCGCAGTGAAGCCTTCCAGCGCCGGGTTACAGGTGCTCCTGACCAGGAGGTCTTTACCCACTTTCTCTGTTATATAATGGCATTGCTCAGTTGTTCTGACGTCGCACCACAGGATGGCCGGTCGGAGTACATCATAATTTTTATCTATAAGAACGAGTCCGTGCATCTGCCCTGAGAGACCTAATCCGCGGACATCATCCGGCTTTACTTTCGATTCCGCCAGAACATTCCTGATGGACTCCACCGTCCCATGCCACCAGTCTGCGGGGTCCTGTTCAGCCCATTTCGGTCTGGGAGTATGAAGCGGGTATTCTATAAGAGAACTGGCGATGAGTTTTCCGCTTTCGTCGATAAGAATCGTCTTTGCACCTGTTGTGCCAACGTCGATGCCGATCAGGTATCTCATAAGAGAAATCCTCCATGTAGAAATAATAAGTGCCTGTAAAAAAAGGTTCTTCGCGCGTTAGTGTGAAAGCCAGATAGCAAATAGCCAGGAGAACCGCTAATAACGCTAATGAACGCAAATTCTTTATATCTTGCTGTCCAGGAAACTATAAATTCCAGTGTGTGAGACATTCTGCTCAACAAGGCAGGCAGGATGCCTGCGCTCCCAGGGTTCATCAGTCGCGAAGCTCTGTTCTTAGCCTCGTCCGGCTTTGATCCTTCTGGTTGTTCTGCCATTTCATCCCTCCGAATTCACGAGTTATATATCTGTACCTTTATTGAGCCGCTCTTCTTATCTGCTGCTATCTCAAAGGCTTTTTCAATATCATCCAGCGGGAATCTATGGGTTATCAATTTGCTTGTCAGTATCTTTCCCGATGAGATCAGTTCCATACCCCACTGGAAGTCTTTTTTTATACCACTGTAGCCATAGCACGAAGACCCGGTGACGTTAATCTCCTTCCCCACAATTCGTCCCAGGTTTACCTCTAGCGGTTTGTGATACCCGCCCACCAGAACCATCGAGCCACCTTTTCTGACAGCGTTCAGAGCATCGTTGATACCGGAGGAACTTGCTGTGGTTTCTACTGCCGCATCCGCGCCAAGTCCATCAGTCAATTTCCGAACTTCCTCACTGACGTCCTGATCAGGGACACGGATTACGCTATCCGCCCCCAATTCCTCTGCCATTTCAGCTTGATGATCATATCTGGCGCAGGCTATCACTCGCCTTACACCGGATACGCTTGCTGCCGCCACAGCCAGAAGACCAATTGTTCCTGAGCCTATTACCAGAACTGTATCCTGATAATCCGCTCCAGTGCGATGGAAAGCTCGATAAGAAACGGCCAAAGGCTCTATCATCATCGCATCATCAGGAGGCATATTCTCAGGAACGTGCAACAGGGCAGAAGCGTGTGCTATCACGTACTCGGCGAAACCTGAATGATTCCCGCCTGACACCCCCCTCAGGTTCTTACACAGATTATAGTTCCCTGATTCGCAGAAGAGACATTCACCACAGTGAGAAAAGCACTCCAAACACACCCTGTCTCCCAGTTTGACACTCATTACTCCCTCACCACACTTAACCACCGCGCCAGTTATCTCATGGCCTGAAGCTGCCCTGGATTGCCCCCACTCTCCGTGGTAACTATGCAGATCACTGCCACAAATCCCACAGTTTTCCATCTCCAGCAAAACGTAGCCCGGTTCTGGTGTTGGAATATCCACAGTTTCTATTCCTATAGCTCTCTCTCCACTATAGATAGCAGCTTTCATTTTCTCTGGGAGCATAACCTTTTCTCCTTGCTGATTTAATATGACGGACAGAGTTGTAGGGCGGGTTCCCACCCCTACCAAGACTTTGCTTCTCTAACTGAAAAACTCGTATTTATTAGCGATTAAGCTACCAATATCAACAACTCAGCCGAATCGCTTCAGCGCACATGCCGACGACGTGATAATCTGTTTTCCAATGGCTGCCTTTATCGAGGGAAGCGCTGTGTTCGCCAGCAGCGACAAGTGGTTGGCTGAACCACCCGCCGTGTTCCTCATCCACGAAGTTTTTCTGTGCAAATTCTATGACCTTTTCCAAGGGCTTTCGGACATCAGAGCGACCGCGCATCACAGCGAAATGAATGAGGGAGCGGATAGCTTCGCACTGTTCCCACCAGCCTTTGATGATGCTTTTGGGTTTACCGTCCGGCATCACAGGTGAAATGATGCCGCCGTCCGCTGCATCGAACCCCAGTTTGAGACCGTTTTCCAGCAGCCTCTCAGCCGGATTCAGATAATCTTGCGGCCAGCCAGCTTCCGCAGCGCGGGAGAGCAGGTACGACCACTCGAATTGGTGACCAACATCGATCCTGCCGCCATCCGCTTCGGATAGCTCGTGCCAGTCCGCGTCGTAAAGCTCTGGCAGAATCCCATCGCTCTTGCGGATCAAGCGATTTATGACAAAACTTCCCACTTCCTCGCCAGCCTGTCGGATAGCGCCGCTATCATCCAGATCGCTGAGCGCGAACAGCGCCTCGAACAGGTGCATGATGGGATTCTGCGATGGTATGTGTGAAACTGGCTGGAAATCTCCCGTCATTTTACCTACAAAGCCGCCGCGCGAATCACGAAAACGCTTATTGATTGTCTCCCACGTATCCAGCGCCGCCTGTTTCAGGTCTTCGCGATCTGTCACATCGGCGGCGTGTGTCAGGCCGAAAATGACGAAGGCGTGACCGTATAGGTCTTTATTGGAATCCAGCGTTTCGCCGTCCAAATTGCATGAGAGCCACCATCCGCCATTCTCCTGATCACGAAAGTAGCGCAGAAGAGCATCCGCGCCCCGGTTCACAGCGTCCAGATATTCCGATCCCTCGGTCAGCCGGTAGCCTGTGGAGAAGTTATACAGCAGACGCCCCTGGGAGACCAGTGTGCAGACATCCCTGTCCCGCCGCTCCCAGGTCCTGTCGAAATTCGGAAAGAACAGCCCATTGTCTGTCGGGGCGTGGACAAGCCAATGGGGAAGAATGTCGTCCATAAGATGCCCTCTGAACCACTTCAACTTTTCGGATAGATCAATCATAGCTTTTCTCCCATGAATTATCAAACGGGATGGATACCATTGATGCTGCCTTGCGGTTTAACATTAACCACAAAGACGCAAAAAGAACCAGGACGGGTTATGTGTTACAATACGTTACACTATGCTGTAGCCCAAGATTCTATCTTGGTTTCCTACATCGGATTCCCATAATGCCAACTTAGAAAGTTGGGCTACGGCGGGATCGCGATCTAATGTGACAAAGTCAAGTTAAGAACTTAGCCAAAACCGCCGCAAATCCTCTTATACACAGCTTAATTTCTCGATTAGCCATGTCAACCTCCTGAGATATTACTGTTTTTCAGTAGAACTCCGCACACATCGAAAGCCGTAAATATCGTATCCAAAGCATACGTCAGAGTAGCCGGGATTTTCGTTGTAGCGATAGGATGAGCGGCAATCTTCCGCGTCCGAACTCCATCCGCCGCCGCGCAGGACTTTGGTCTCTCCTGTTTCTGGCCCTTTCGGATTTTTCTTTGGGCTTTCCTGATAATAATCCACCTGGTAAAAATCGTTGCACCATTCCCAGACGTTGCCGTGCATGTCGTGTATTCCCCAGGGATTCGGCAGCTTTTGACCCACTGGACGAGGCCTCCTGCCGGAGCTATCCTTATACCATGCGAAGTTCCTCAATTTCCTCTCGTCGTCGCCAAATGAATAACTGGTTTTAGTGCCTGCCCGACAGGCGTATTCCCATTCCGCCTCGGTGGGCAATCTGTATCCGTTCGCATTGAAATCGCACTTCCACGTCTCCAGATCGTAGCACGGCTGAAATCCCTCCAGCCGAGAGCGGGCGTTACAGTATTTCACCGCGTCAGACCAGCGGACCTGCTCTACCGGGTTTTTCCTTCCTGATTTCCATCTGGAGGGATTCTCCCGCATGACTTTCTCAAATTCTTCCTGCGAGACCAGATACTTGTCGATATAAAAGGAGTCTACATATACCTCATGCGGCTCTTCATCTACATCGCCCTTTTCGTCTCCCATTGTAAATGAGCCGGCTGGAAGCGGAATCATCTCTACCCCGGACTTAGTCTTTATCGCATCCGGCGGCTTTCCGATAACGCCCAGAACTACAATACCAAGTAATAGAAAAATGGCTATGCTATATCGTTTCATTATTTCTGCTCCCATTTATCTTAACTTTGTTACACTTACCCGTAGCCCAAGATTATAGATCCATAGACTTATAGACTTATAGACCCATAAACTCAATAATTCGACCATATTTCATAGCTTCCGGGTCTTCTGAGGCATTCAATAGTTCGCCTTCTGATCTCCTCTGCTATCTTAACGGTTTCAGGTTGATCTACGCATCTGTAGCCGGCTTGCTGAAATAGTTTTCTGGTTGTGGTGTGGAGTATCCTGTTGAGGTCATCCACAGCGCCGCCCATGCCTGTCCATTGCCCTTTGAGCTTCATGAAGGCCACGAAGTTGCCCGGATCCGCCCGCTGGGTGAGCGCTTGCGTCTCCCGCGCCAGCTTTCTAGCGTATTCAATATCTTTTATGTTCTCTTCCTCATGCTCAAACTCGGCTATAAGTTCCTCAGCGAAGCCCTCTATCTCCTCCAGAAATGGCTTTAGCTCCGGATTTTCTTCCTTCATCGGGGCCAGGAATTCTATCATTTCGCGGGCGAATTGCTGATACTCCAACGCCCTTTCCCGCTCCCTGGTGAGGAAGTATATCATATCTTCCGTGCCGCCCTGCACATAGTCCTTCCGCTCCACTTCCTCGCCCGCCTCAAAGACAGGTTTCAGTCTGTCAGTGACTTCGCAGGTCGCCTCACCGATGGTACAATTGACTCTTTTCAGGCTCCGCAGCATCCTGCCTTCGGAGTCTATCAGGCTCTCATAGGTCGAACTATCCAGCGTCCGCTTCATAATGTCAACAAACGTGGGGATTGATACAGGCGTGCCCTTCCGTTCCAATGAGTAGATGATGGATTCTCCTTTGGGAGGCACTTTCTTGCCGAAATGCTGGATAGCTTTCTCCCCCTCAAACCAAACGGGATATACATACCATCCTATACCAGCCCGCCAGAACCTATTACTCCTGGATTCTTTGAAGGTATAGGTGGTCTTCACCCCGTCCTCGTATAATTGGGTCATCCACTTCGCAGGGAAGGGCCTTTTCCAATCAATGGCAATGTCCTTCTCCAGATAAGATCGCTTTAGCTCCTCCCTGTGCCAGATGCCCGGAGCATCCAATACCGCCAGATGGAAGCTCTTGCCATCATTTTCCAGATCAACGGACTCAATGACGCGCCCATCCCCCAGAGCAAGCCTCATTTTCTGATTCCCCTCCGGCCATGTGACAGCCAGCATACTACCCTCGCCGCTCAACAGTCCCAGAAACAGGTTCTCCGAAGGGATGTGAAGCGTCTCAGTATTGGGGTAATCTTCCGGGTCGAATACGAGATCATCGCTGATGAAGCTGGGCAGTATCCCATACTCGATTGAACTCAGGATACTTATGCCTTTTATGCCCTTAGCAGGCGCAACCCGGATAGTCTGATCCCTGCCGAATGAAAAAACAGCAAAGGAAGCATCTATAATCGCTTTGTCGTCTGTGTTCTCCAGAACTTTGCAGTCAGCGTTTTTTGTCGGTTTATCTTTTGACTGAAGCGGGATAAGCTCCACTCTCTTTTCCCCGGATTTTGAATAGATCAGCACTCCTCCGCTCTTCGGGCGAAAGGCAGCGGCTAAAAGTCCGTTCTCTATAACTAAGCTGCCCTGCGGCGAGTAACCATTTCCCGCGGGGACTACCTTCCATTCGCTATCGGTTTGGAACACCTGGCCGCGTACTTCGACGGGCGGAGGCGCGGACAGCGTATCCCATATCTGAATACTGGCTTTCCCTTTGATCTCGCCCATTTTCACAAGTTCCACGTCATCCAGCCAGAGACGCCCGGGAACTGTCAACCCGATCTGAATCGATCCGGGCGTTTTCTCAAGAAAGGAAACGGGAAGCTCAAATTTTGTCCACTTATTGCTTTTCAGATTGTATGACTCACTAACTGGTGTGCTCCAATCTGTCGTCCGATAAATCTGTGCCATGAATTCGATATCTTTATCGCTCCTCGCCCAGAAAGAGAATGTGTAATCTCCGGAGGCCATGTCCACGCTTTTGTTGGGATGAATATAGCCATCCGCGTTTGTATGCTCAATCAGCAGACACCGATTGCCACTGTGCGGCTCTTTCTCGGTAAGTATTACTCTACCTTCAGCGCCCCCTTCCTTCTGATCACGCCATTCCTCCGGCAGACTTCCCACTTCCCCCTTCTCAAATCCTGAGTTGGATACGATATTCTGGGCTACCAGTACCCCAGCGGCTGTTGTCAGTAACGCGATGGAAACTGCGATCCATAAAAACCATTTGCGGCATAAGCCTCTATTCGACATGATGAATTTTCCTCCGCTGGGAGCGCAGGCATCTTGCCTGCATTGTCCTCGTGTTGCAGGCAAGATGCCTGCGCTCCCAGGTCTCAGTATATCGTCTCATGGGTTTCGCTGGTTATCAGAAATTCCCTGATGTCTCTTCTGATCTGCTGGGCATACTTTACTACAGATATATCGTGGCCAGTGCAGCCGTATCCTGCTTGCTGATACAGTTCTCTGAGCAATCCGCCGACTCTTCCCGGAACGGCCTCTATATCACTCCATAGCTGTATCTTGTCTAAGAGGAAACAGGCTTTTGGATAGACTTCCACGCCTTCCTCATTGATGAGAACTCTTAGCTGATTTATTACTTCTGTCTCATTCTTTAGATGCTCTGAAGCTGGCGAGTTATACATTTTATCCCAGTATTCCGCTTCCAATTCCTCGATTCTTTCCTTCATCTGACTGAGGAAGATACTGAGTTCTGGCTTATCCTTTTCCCGCTCTATCCACCGCCCCATTTTCTCTTTCATTTTGGGGATAAAGCGCTCATATTCGTCAAGCCTGCTCTGGTCAACGTTGATGGAGTATATGAAATCGGACATGGCTTCCTGCAAGAACTCCTTCTCTCTCGTCTGGAATCCCACCTTGAAGATCCATTTTACCCAGGCACGGCCATCGCAGTTCTGTATCCCAACGCTGTCCAGCGGATACCTCCGGAGACCTTTTCTGGGCTTGAGTGTGGGAATAGAGCCAAAATGCGCTCTGGCGAAATCTACTGGCGTATCTCTATGTTCTTCCAGAGCATAGATCAGGGCTTGCCCTCTGGGTGGGACCTTCTTGCCCAGATGGAGAAAGGCCCTCTCTTCCTCAAACCAGACCGGATATTCATAAAACCCGAAGTTGGGTCGCCAGATTTTGCGCGTTCCCCGTGCGAAATAGAACGTTGTCTCGATTTTACCTTCCAGAAGCTGCGTTTTCCATCTTGCAGGGAAAGGTCTTTGCCAGTCCATTTCCACGTCCCGCGCCAGGTAAGTGCGGCGCAATTCTTCCCTGTGCCAGATTCCGGGAGTATTGATTGATCTCAGGTATGCGCTCTTCCCATCAAGCTGCATTTCCACTGCTTCAATGCGCCTCTCACCTTTTTCATCATCCTTCAGAATTAGCCGCATCCGCTGGTCAATATCAGGCCACGCACAGAAGAAAAGCCTGTCCTCTCCATCCAATAGACCCATAAAGAGGTTCTCTGATGGGATGTAAAAATGAGGGGTGGAGGGATACTGCTCCGGATCATAGACGAGGTCTTCCAGAGGCGGCGATGGGACAATCCCAAAACTGATCTCGCCAAAAATGAGAAATCCCCCCATATTTTGTGAGGGCTTTATATGGATGGTGCCCCGCTGATCAAAGAAAAAGCTCCCTTCCATCTGATTCTCACCAACAGCGAAAGCCGCTTTTATTCCTACCTGCGTTCTCTTGTTCTCTATTATCTCATAAGAAAGGATGGCCTCAGCCTTGTGCGAGATCCCTGTTTCATCTTCTGAATAGAATCTGGATTCCGAATAAAACGGAACAATTTTTACAGTCTCCTTCGTCCTGGAGTAGACTAACAGCGTACCCTCTTCTCTGGAGAACACCGCAGTCCAGTCCGAGCCTTCTATAGCTAACCTGCCAGACTCAGCCCATGTGTCGCGGACTGATATTTCAGCATAAGCTACAGCCGGTATGCAAAGGATAAAAGCAATCAACAGAAGGAAAACACCATAAAGAACTACGTGTTGCCCGGTCGTCTTCATCAAACTTGGTTCCTCCTAGACTTATTGGTTTAATCGCCTAATAACGTATTTCTTGCCATTCCAGCGAAGGCTGGAATCCAGTGGCAGTATAGGCATTTTCTATCTTACAGAATTTACCGATCAAGTCACTCATAGACCCATAGACTCATAGACCCATAGACTCATAGACTCATAGACCCATAGACTCATACCTAGATTTCGTACAATGAGACGTAGATATCGAATGGTCTCAAAAGTGCCTCAAATGCTGTTTTCATGCGGTCTACCAGGGGATATAAAGGGTTGATGATGATACCCAGCA
>SDBT01010376.1_pt1 | contig 15041 bp, 12 predicted proteins | sample 2277101 | NCBI WGS metagenome assembly SDBT01 (sample SAMN10404973, study PRJNA504765) | marine sediment metagenome | isolation source: marine sediment core GS10_PC15, 103 cmbsf | place: Arctic Ocean: Southern Knipovich Ridge | collected 2010 | reverse complement strand
CTCAGTACGTGCGTGATGGCCGCCGTCAAGGTGGTCTTGCCGTGGTCCACGTGACCAATGGTGCCCACGTTCACGTGCGGCTTTGTGCGGATATATTTCTCTTTCGCCATGTGTCCTAATGCCCTTTCCTAAAAAACTATGCTTCGATTTTTCCGTGCACCCGTTCCATGATCCGTTCTTTCACAGACGCCGGCACGGCGGAGTGGTGAGAAAACTGCATGGTGAATATCGCCCGTCCCTGCGTCAGGGAACGCAGGTCAGTGGCATAGCCGAACATCTCAGATAAAGGGACTTCGGCATTTACTACCTGGGCGTCCTGGCGTTTCTCCATCCCTTTGATGTGCCCTCGACGGCTGGTCAGGTCGCCCATGACGTCGCCCAGGTAGTCTTCGGCCACGATCACTTCCACCGCCATTAGCGGTTCCAGCAGCACCGGATCGGCCCGGCGTACCGCCTCTTTCACCGCCATTGCACCGGCCACCCGGAAGGCTATCTCCGACGAGTCGACCTCGTGATATGAGCCATCAAAAAGTTCCGCCACCACATCTTCTATTGGGTAACCGGCCAAGATACCGTTCTTCAAAGCCTCTTGAATGCCCCCATCCACGGCGCTGATGAATTCCCGGGGGATCACACCACCCTTAATCTTTTCAATGAACAGATAGCCCTCACCCGGTTCATTGGGCCGCACCCGGACGTGGCAATGGCCGTATTGGCCGTGCCCTCCCGACTGGCGCACGAATCGTCCCTCGCCTTGGGCCTCGCTGGTGATGCTCTCTTTGTAGGCCACCTGGGGTGCGCCGGTCTTGGCCTGGACATTGAACTCCCGGCGAAGCCGCTCCACCAGAATTTCCAGGTGCAACTCCCCCATACCGGCGATAATAGTCTGACCCGTTTCCTCTTCGGTGTGTACCTTGAAGGTGGGATCTTCCTCCGCCAATTTAGCCAGACCCTCTCCCATGGCATCACTATCAGCTTTTGAGGCTGGTTCGACCGCTACATGGATCACCGGCGTGGGAAAATCCATTTTTTCCAGCAAGATCGGCGATTTAATATCGGCCAGTGTATCGCCGGTGCGGGTATTTTTCAGGCCTACCATGCCGGCGATCTCTCCAGCGCTCACCTGCTTGCGCTCCTCGCGCTTGTCGGCGTGCATCAGCATCAGGCGCCCGACGCGTTCTTTCTTGCCGGTATTCACATTCAACACAAAGTCACCAGTCTTGACCCGGCCTGAGTAAACCCGGAAAAATGTTAGTCGACCGACATAAGGATCGGTCATGATCTTGAATGCCAGGGCCGCGAAGGGGGCATCGTCCCGGGCTTCCCGGGTGATCAGGTCGTGACCGTTGGCGTCAAAGCCCTGCACGGCGCCCACGTCCAGGGGCGAAGGCAGGTAGTCCACCACCGCGTCCAACAGCCGCTGTATGCCCTTGTTCTTGAATGCGGATCCGCACAGGGTGGGGATCATGGAGCCGTCGATGCAGGCCTGCCGGATAGCCACCCGGATTTCCTCGCCGGTCAGAGTCTCGCCATCGAGATATTTTTCCATCAAAGTCTCATCGTAGCTGGCGATTTCCTCCAACAGATGCAGGTGCCATTTCTGAACTTCCTCCTGCATGTCAGAGGGTATTTCGCCGTACTCGAAGTGGCGGCCGCGCTCATCCACGTAGAGGATGGCACGCATGTTCACCAGATCGATGAGACCGGTGAACATTTCCCCTGCGCCTATGGGCAGGACAATGGGTACCGGATTGGTTCCCAGACGCTTCTTAATCATCTCCAGCACGTGGTAGAAATCAGCGCCTACCCGGTCCATTTTGTTGACAAAAGCGATCCGGGGAACACCGTATTTATTGGCTTGGCGCCAGACCGTCTCCGACTGTGGCTCCACACCGCCAACGGCACAAAAAACTGCGACGGCTCCGTCTAAGACCCGCAGGGAACGCTCCACCTCCATGGTGAAATCAACGTGCCCGGGGGTATCGATAATATTAATACGGGTATCACCCCAGAAAGTCGTGGTGGCGGCGGAGGTGATAGTAATCCCCCGCTCCTTCTCCTGTGCCATCCAGTCCATGGTTGCCGCGCCGTCGTGAACCTCACCCAATCGATGGACCCGGCCGGTGTAGAACAGGATCCGTTCGGTCGTAGTGGTTTTACCGGCGTCGATGTGGGCCATTATGCCGATGTTGCGAACATGCTCTAGGGCTGTCTTTTCCACTGTTCAACTGGATACCGATAGGGCGTGATTATCTGAAGTGGGCAAAGGCTTTGTTAGCCTCGGCCATCCGGTGAGTATCTTCCTTCTTCTTGACTGCACCGCCGTCCTGGTTGGCCGCCGCAATCAGCTCGGCCGCCAGCCGGTCAGTCATGGTTTTGCCACCCCGTTTACGGGCGAATGAAATCAGCCAGCGCATCGCAAGAGCCTGCCGCCGGCGGCTACTGACCTCCCTGGGCACCTGGTAGGTCGATCCGCCGATCCGTTTGGATTTGACTTCCAGCCGCGGCCCCACGTTTTCCAGAGCCTGCTTGAAAGTCTCTAACCCGTCCACCTTGATTTTAGCTTTGATATTGTCCATGGCGGTATAGAAAATAGACTCGGCCACCGGCTTTTTACCCTTGAACATCAGGTTGTTGATGAATTTGGCCACCACCATATCGTTATAAACCGGGTCCGGCTGAATAATTCTTGATTCTGGTCTGCGTCTCCGTGACATAATTAGCTCTGGGGTCGCTTGGCGCCGTACCGCGAACGGCTGGTACGGCGATCCTCTACCCCGGCCGTATCCAGCACTCCGCGAATGATATGATACCTCACGCCCGGCAGGTCCTTGACCCGTCCGCCTTCAATCAAAACAATCGAGTGCTCCTGCAGGTTATGACCTTCACCGGGAATATAGGCAGTCACTTCAATACCGTTGGTAAGCCGCACCCGGGCCACTTTACGCAAGGCCGAATTGGGTTTCTTGGGTGTGGTAGTATACACCCGGGTACATACCCCGCGCTTTTGCGGATTGCCGCGCAGGGCCGGCGTGGTTTTCCGTTTCACTACCCGTTTTCGTCCCTTTCGAACCAATTGATTTAGAGTTGGCAATTGCCCTCCCGATATACCTTTGATTTCAGCCTCGCAACTTAATTCATCGAACTTCTGCAAGTCAACGAACTTAAGGCTGCTTTTTATCTATTGTTTATGCTCTAACCCGTTGGTCACGCATCAGCGAACGGGGTTAGGGTCGCGGGGGATTCATCTTCATCCGGTTCCACCGGTTCCGGCTCGGGATCCGGATTGACCACCAACAGATCACGATAGTGGGCCAGGCCGGTGCCGGCCGGAATCAGCCGGCCCATCACAATGTTCTCCTTCAGGCCGCGGAGATAATCGGTTTTAGCCTCTACAGCGGCATCAGTCAGGACCCTGGTTGTCTCCTGGAAAGAAGCGGCTGAGATGAAACTTTCGGTATTCAGCGACGCCCTGGTAATACCCAACAGCATGGGCAAGAAAGTGGCCGGCCGAGCTGCCCTTGATTTGGCAGTTTTCAATCCTTCCGTCTTCAAATCGGCATTGATAGCCTTTAACTCCGCCTTGGCAAAGAGCCGTCCTTCCTCCAACTCGGAATCGCCGGGTTTGGTTATCACCACCTGCTTGAGCAGCGCATCATTGCTCCGGCGGACCACAAAACGGTTCATCCGGTCGCCTCGCAAGAAGTTGTTGTCTCCCGGATCATCGATGCGCACTCGCTGCATCATCTGCCGTACGATCACCTCGATGTGCTTGTCGTTAATGCGCACTCCCTGGAGGCGATATACTTCCTGGATCTCGTTCACCAAGTACTCCTGCACCCGGGCGGGGCCACCGATCTTCAGGATGTCCTGGGGGGCCACTGAGCCATCGCACAGCCGGTCACCCGAGCGCACCATGTCGCCTTCGTGCACGATCACGTGCTTGCCATAAGGAATGTTATATTTCATCTTGGCGTCGTCAGCGCCCCGGACGATGATCTCCCTGATCCCCCGCCGGGTCTTGCCAAATTCCACCTGGCCATCAATCTCAGAAACTACGGCTGGATTGGATGGCTGGCGGGCCTCGAACAGTTCCGCCACTCGCGGCAGGCCACCGGTAATATCCCGGGTCTTCCCGATCTCCCGCGAGATTTTGACCAGTACCTTCCCGGCGGCCACGGAAACGCCGTCCCGCACCATCAGGGTGGATTTGACCGGAAGGACCGAACCACCTCCGGTAATTACGCCTCCTTGATCGTCGATAATCTCGATATGCGGACTTAATTTGCGATTCTTGGACTCGACAATGACTTTCCGTTTCTTGCCGCCCTCGACCGCCTCCTCAACATAAGTCTCGTTCTCGAACATGTCCACGAAGCGCACCTGACCGCTACGTCGGGCCAGGATAACATCGGTATACGGATCCCAGGCGAACAGGGTTTCACCCACTTCCACCTCGTGGCCGTCCTCAACCTGCAGGCGGGCGCCGTAAGGCGCGTTAAAGGTGGAAAGCACCCGGTTATTTTCATCGATCACGTCAATTTTCCCGTTCCGCACCAGTGCCACCCGCACCAGGCCGTGGGTCTCATCCTGTACTTCGGCGATGTCGAAGTTGGGCGAGAAGCGAATCTTACCGGCCTTCTTGGTGGACATTTCCGACTGCTCGATCACCCGGGAGGCGGTACCGCCAATGTGGAAGGTTCGCAGCGTTAACTGCGTGCCCGGCTCACCGATGGACTGGGCGGCGATAATGCCTACCGCGTCGCCTATGCTGACCCAGCGGCCGGTGGCCAGATTGGTGCCATAGCAGGTGGCGCATAAGCCGTACTCCGCCTCGCAGGTGAGCACCGAGCGCATGCGCACCGCCTCCACGCCGGCATCGGAAATCTTCTTGCCAACGGCGCGGTCCACCAACATTCCGGACTTGACCAACACTTTCCCGGTATCGGGGTGGCGCACCTCTTCTAAGATAACTCGCCCGATGATCCGGTCTTCCAACGGTTCGACGATCTCTTCGCCGTCCTTCAGATCGGTGATGGTCTCACCCTGGATTGTGCCACAGTCCTGCAGATTGATGACCACATCTTGCGCCACGTCCACCAGCCGGCGGGTGAGATAGCCGGCATCGGCGGTCTTAAGCGCCGTATCAGCCAGTCCTTTGCGGGCGCCATGGGTCGAGATAAAGTATTCCAGTACACTCAGTCCCTCCTTGAAATTGGAGGTGATGGGATTCTCGATGATCTCATCCTTGGTACCGGACAGGCTCTTCTGGGGTTTAGCCATTAGTCCCCGCATGCCGGCCAGCTGCTTGATCTGGTCCTGGCTGCCACGGGCGCCGGAGTCCGCCATCATATAGACCGGATTGAATCCCTCCTGGTCTTCCTCCAAACGGCTCATCATCCGCCCGGCTATGGCATTAGTGGCGTGGGTCCAGATATCGATGACTTTGTTATATCGTTCACCCTCCGTGAGAATCTGACGGTCATATTTGTCCTGCACTTCCGCCACTTCTTTGGCGGCGTCACTGATCAGCTTGGGTTTCTCCTCTGGTATCAGGATGTCTGAGATCGAGATGGAAGCCCCACTGAGGGTGGCAAAATCGAATCCGACATCCTTGAGCCGATCCAGGAACTTGACCGTATGATAGTTGCCCAATTTCTGGAAACACCCTCCAACAATCCGTTCCAGGCTTTTCTTGGTAATCAGCTCATCGAAATAACCCAGTCCTTCAGGCACCGTTGAGTTGAAGATGATCCGACCCACCGTGGTGTCCCGGTGCCATTCTCCGTTCAACCTCAGGTTAACGATGGCATGCAGGTCTACCGCATCGTTCTCCCAGGCTAACCACGCTTCTTCAAAAGAATGGAAGTTAGTGCCCTCACCTAGCACCCCTTTTTTACTGCGGGTCATGTAGTAGAAGCCCAGGACCATGTCCTGCGAAGGAATAGCCACCGGGTTACCGTGCGCCGGATGAAGAATATTGTGGCTGGAGAGCATCAGGACCCACGATTCCATCCGGGCCTGGGCCGAAAGCGGTACGTGCACGGCCATCTGGTCCCCGTCAAAGTCAGCGTTAAACGCCGAGGTGACTAAGGGATGCAACTTGATGGCGCGACCATCAACCAGCACTGGCTGGAAGGCCTGGATACCCAGTCTGTGCAATGTGGGAGCCCGGTTCAGGAGCACCGGGTGGTCCTGCACCACGTAGTCCAGTACCTTCAGCACCTCCGGCGATTTCTGCTCCACCATGATTTTGGCTCCCCGCGGGGTCTTGGCCACGCCCCGCAGCATCAGCTCGCGAATGATCATCGGTTTGTAAAGCTCCATGGCCATCTCTTTGGGCAGGCCGCACTGGTGCAGCTTCAGCTCGGGTCCCACCACGATCACCGAGCGACCGGAATAATCAACCCGCTTACCCAGTAGGTTCTGGCGAAAACGGCCCTGCTTGCCCCGCAGCATGTCGCTGAGCGACTTGAGGGGGCGCCGGGTACCGCTACGCACAGCCGTTCCTCGACGGGAATTGTCGAAAAGGCTGTCCACCGCCTCCTGCAACATCCGCTTTTCGTTGCGCAAGATGACATCCGGGGCCTTGATCTCCAACAGCTGCTTGAGCCGGTTGTTGCGGATGATTATCCGGCGGTACAGATCGTTTAAGTCGGAGGCGGCGAAGCGGCCCCCTTCCAGGGGCACCAGCGGCCGCAACTCCGGCGGGATAACCGGCAGTACCGTCAGGATCATCCACTCCGACTTGTTGGGCACCGGCCGCTCAATGCGGGGATCAAACTTTCGCAGAACCCGTAGCCGCTTGAGGGCATCCTCGGCCTTGCCCACTGACTTGGATTTATTGGCCACTTCGGTGAGCTCGTCGATCAGCTTCGGAATGTCCAGGTGTCCAAGCATACTCTTTAGTGCTTCGCCGCCCATCAGCGCCTGGAAGTAGTTGCCCGCCTCGCGGTCCTCCTCGTTGACCGCCGAAATGCCGAATTCATCCGCCAGCGACATATATTCCAACTCATCGACGAGTTCGCCTTTCTCCTTGCCCGACAGACCCGCATGTATGATCACATAATTCTCATAGTAGATGATCTTCTCAAGGTTCTTGGTGGAATAGCCCAGCAGATAGCTGAGCTTGCTGGGAATGGACTTGAGGTACCAGATGTGGGACACCGGCACGGCCAGTTGGATATGTCCTACCCGCTCCCGCCGCACTTTCTTGCGCGTCACTTCCACGCCGCAGCGGTCGCAGATAATGCCCCGATAGCGAATCCGCTTGTACTTGCCGCAATGGCATTCCCAATCCTTGACCGGCCCGAAGATTCGCTCGCAGAACAGGCCGTCCTTCTCAGGTTTGTAGGATCGGTAGTTGATAGTCTCAGGCTTCAACACCTCACCGTAGGATTGGTTGAGAATCATGTCAGGACTCATCAAGCTCAGTGTAATTGACTTGATATCCTGCCTGGAAGTTTTTATCTGCGGTTTGATATAAACCACTTACAGTTCCCTGCCTATCCTAAGGTTACGTTAAGTCCTAATCCTTGGAGCTCCTTCAATAGTACATTGAAGGACTCGGGCATACCGGCCTCCGGCGAGTTTTCACCTTTGACCAGGTTGTTATACAACCGCGAGCGGCCATCCACATCGTCCGATTTGACCGTCAGCAGTTCCTGGAGAGTATAAGCCGCCCCATAGGCCTCTAAAGCCCAGACCTCCATCTCACCGAACCGCTGGCCACCGAATTGGGCTTTGCCGCCCAACGGTTGCTGGGTGATCAGTGAGTAGGGGCCGGTGGAGCGGGCGTGCATCTTGTCATCCACTTGATGGCTTAATTTCATCATATAGATCACCCCAACCGTCACCGGGTTTTCCGTCAGAAGGCCGGTGCGCCCGTCCCGCAGGTAAACTTTGCCGGTGGGATGGATGCCGGCGGACTCCATCTCTTCTTGAACATTTGCTTGGCTGGCCCCGTCGAACACCGGTGTGGCGTAGTACTTGCCCAGTTTCCGGCCGGCCCATCCGAGCATAGTCTCGTACAGCTGGCCCACATTCATTCGGGAAGGGACACCCAAGGGGTTGAGAATAATGTCCACCGGAGTGCCGTCCTCCATGAAGGGCATATCTTCTGCAGGCACAATCACGGAAACGATGCCCTTGTTCCCGTGCCGCCCGGCCATTTTATCACCGACAGAAATCTTGCGCTTGTTGGCGATGTAGACCTTGGCCAGCTTGATCACCCCCGGCTGTAGCTCATCCCCGATGCGGATCTTGAATATCCCCCGTTCCAGGGTATCTTCGATCACTCTCAGTCCCTGGCGGTAGCCATCCAATATTTCCAGGATCTTCTGCCAGTGCCCGTCATCGTCTACCCAAGGGGACTTCAAGCTGAGCCGGTCAAAGTCCAGCTTGGTGACCTTGCTCTCGGTAAGCTTGGTCTTGGCCTTGATCAAGGTGCGGTTGTCCGCCAGGTCCCGGATTCCGCCCGAGAGCCGTCCCACCATTTGGTTGGTTATCAGCCCGTTCCGCTTCTCCAACAGGGCGATTCGGTCCTGCTTGGCCTTGGCCTGCAGCTGCTCGATAGATTTTTTATCCTCTACCCGACTGCGGGCGCTCTTGCGCTCAAACAACTGGGTTTTTATGACTGTACCCCGAACACCGGACTCGCAGCGCTTGGAAGTATCCTTGACGTCGCCGGCCTTCTCGCCGAAGATAGCACGTAGCAACTTCTCCTCGGGGGTGGGGTCGGTTTCACCTTTTGGGGTCACTTTGCCAACCAGAATATCACCCGGCCGAATCTCGGCGCCCACCCGCACCACGCCGTTTTCCCCCAGGTTCTTGGTAGCCTCCTCGCTCACGTTGGGGATTTCATTGGTGAGCTCTTCGGCGCCCCGCTTGGTATCACGCACTTCCATCTCGGCTACCTTGATATGGATAGAAGTGAGCACATCATCCTTGAGCAGCCGCTCGTTAATAATGATGGCGTCTTCGAAATTGTAGCCCCGCCAGGGCATGAATGCCACCAGCAGGTTGCGTCCTAGAGCCAGCTCACCCTCGTCGGTGGCACACCCGTCGGCCAACAGGTTCCCCTTCTTGACCTTCTGGCCCGGGAGAACACACGGTTTTTGGTTGATACAAGTGTCCTGGTTGGTACGCAGGAATTTGTACAGGTGGTAAGTATGCAGGTTCTCCATGTCGCTGAGGGTCACGTCACCCCGGTCCACCGGGCTACGCACAGTAATATAGGTGGCTTCCACCGTTTCCACCGTCCCATCCATATCAGCATAGATAGCAGCACGGGAATCGTGGGCCACTCGATCCTCCACTCCGGTTCCTACCACCGGGCGCCGCGGCGTGAGTAACGGTACGCTTTGCCGCTGCATATTAGAGCCCATCAGGGCCCGGTTGGCGTCGTCATGCTCCAGGAACGGGATCAGCGAAGCGGCCACCGACACAATCTGGCTGGGGGCCACGTCCATGAAGTCCACCGATCCGGGCGCCACGATTGGGAAACTGTCCCCCTTGCGGGTCAGTACCCGCTCCCGCTCAAATTGCTTCCCGTCGTGGGGCTCGCTGGACTGGGCGATATAGACCCGGTCCTCATCGTCGGCGGAAAGATAGACGACGTTTTTTGTTATCTTGTAGGAATTGTTCTTATGCTCGATCCGGCGATAAGGAGTTTCGATAAAGCCCAGTTTATTTACCAGCGCATGAGTAGCCAGGGAACTGATCAAACCGATATTGGGGCCTTCAGGGGTCTCGATGGGGCACAGCCGTCCGTAGTGGGTGTAGTGCACATCCCGCACCTCGAACCCGGCCCGTTCCCGCGTCAGGCCCCCTGGTCCCAACGATGATATTCTCCGCTTATGGGTGATCTCCGAAAGCGGATTGGTCTGGTCCATGAACTGGGATAATTGGCTGGTTCCGAAAAAGGCGTTCAGCACGGAGGTGACTATCCGTGAATTAATAAGGTCCTGGGGCGTGAGGCTTTCCGCCTCCCGGGTGCTCATACGCTCCCGTATGGTACGCTGCATACGGCTCAGGGCAATGGTGAACTGGTTGGAAAGCTGCTCCCCCACGGTCCGCACACGCCGGTTGCCCAAGTGGTCGATGTCATCCGGGGCCCGCTCACCTTTGCGCATGGATATCAAGTACCGGAGAGCTTCGACGAAATCTTCTCGCGTGAGCACCGGGGTCTCTATGGGGGCATTGAGATTGAACTTCTTGTTAATACGGTAGCGGCCCACCTGCCCCAGGTCGTATTTCTTCGGTGAAAAGAACATGCGCTCCACAAATTTCTGGGCCACATCGATACTGGGGGCGTCGCCCGCCCGCAAGTCTCGATAGAACCGCGCCAGAGCCTCCTCTTGATTGATGGTGGGATCTTTCTTGAGAGTATTCGTCAGCATCTCCACCTCGAGATCCCGGCCCTTGCTCAGGACTGAAACTTCTGCCACTCCGGCTTTCTTGAGTGGCGGCAGATCTTCCTTCTCCAGAGTTCGGCCGGCTTCTGCAATTACTTCCCCGGTCTCGGTGTTGACCACATCAGCCGCCAGCACTCGGCCGGCAAATTGAGACGGCTTGACATTTTTCAATTTCAGTGATTGGATCAGGCCGAAGGCCCGAAAAATCTCTTCATTGGTGCCGTAGCCAATGGCCCGGAGCAGCAGCGTGGCCGGGAACTTGCGCCTTCGATCGATGATGGCGAACACGCAATCGTAGATATCAGTGGTGAAGTCCACCCAGGAGCCGCGAAAAGGAATGATTCTAGCCTGGTAAATGCTGGTGCCGTTGGGATGTTTGCTCTCTTCGAAAAAGACCCCCGGCGATCGCTGCAGCTGGCTGACGATGATCCGCTCGGCGCCGTTGATGATAAAGGTGCCCCGGTCGGTCATATAGGGTACATTCCCGAAGAATACGTCCTGCTCTATGCTCTGGGCATAGACCGATTTGTCCTGTTCATCGGTAATGTGCAGGATCAGGCGCACCTTCAGCGGTACTGTGAAGCTGACTCCCCGATCCAGGCATTCCCGAACCGTGTATTTCGGGGTTCCCAGATGATAGCTGACGTACTCCAACACGTAGTTCCCATGGCTGTCCTCCACCGGGAACATGTTGCGGAAAACAGCTTCCAAACCTTTATGGTCTTGTCGATCGAGCCCTACCTTATCCTGGAGGAACTCCTCATAAGAAAAGGTCTGAATCGCCAGCAAATCGGGGATTTGAGAAGCATCCTCGATACGGGTAAAAGAATGACGCTTGTGGGTGGAAGTGGAACTTAAAGGCAAATCAAGCCCTCCTTAGGTGAACCTTGTCTAAATTCGCTGATGATTGTTTGCAGAAATATCTGACGGTTCGGTAATCAGCTATTTTAACTCGGCGGTGGCGCCGGCCGATTCCAGATTGGCCTTCAACTCTTCCGCTTCCGCTTTGGAAATCCCTTCCTTCACCGTGTTCGGCGCTTTATCCACAAGATCCTTGGCCTCTTTCAAGCCCAGAGAGGTAACCTCGCGGACCACTTTGATGACGTTGATCTTCTTCTCACCAAAAGAAGTCAGTATTACATTGAACTCGGTCTGCTCCTCAACATCTTCCGCCGGACCGGCCGCACCGGCCACGGCAGCCACTGCCACTGGAGCGGCGGCGGTCACGCCAAATTTCTCTTCGATTTCCTCGATCAGCCCGGATATCTCCAGCATATTGGCAGATTCCAGGTAGCCTAATACATCCTTACGAGTAACGGTCGACATTAAAACACTCCTCTTGTTTTCATGAAGTTTTCTGGTCTTTGAGACTATCCAGCAATTGTGCTAGCTTTGCCAGTGGGCTGTTCAGGGTGGCGGCCAAGCGGGTCATGGGCTGGCCCAAAGTGGCCGCCAGACGGCCGAGCAGGATCTCCTTGGGTGGCATGCTAGCCAGTTCCTTAGCCCGTTCCGCCCCAATCAGCTCACCGTCCAGAATAATGCCCGTAATGGCCGGCACATCATTGTTTTCCCGACTGAATTCGCGCAAGATACGCGCCGGGTCGGCCGCTTCGCCAGCGGTGAAAGCCAGGGCAATTTGGCCTACCAGGAAGTCGCCTATATCATCCAATCCTGCTTCTTTGGCCGCCAGACGTGTTAGAGTCTTCTTGACCACCAGGTAGTCCACGTCACCCTCCCGCAGCCTGGCCCTCAGTTCGGAGGCCTGGGGCGCAGAAAGCCCCCGAAAGTCGGTGAAATAAATCGCGGCGGCGTCTCGCATCCGGGCTGCGGTGGTAGCCACTATCTCTGCTTTGTGCGCATCTGGCATGGTGGTCAGCTCTCTAGCTAAAGGTCGATTTATCGATTTTAACCCCGGGGCCCATGGTAGTTGAAACCGTCAGATTTTTCAAGTAGGTCCCCTTGGTGGCCGCCGGTTTGGCCCGCATCACTGCCTCTACCACGACTTGCAGGTTCTCCAGCAGCTGCTCGGCGCTGAAGGAAACCTTGCCCACGGCGGTGTGGATAATACCGTTCTTCTCCACCCGGAATTCGATCTTGCCCGCCTTCAGTTCCTTGACCGTCTTGACGATGTCATTGGTGACGGTGCCGGCCTTGGGGCTGGGCATCAGCTTGCGCGGACCGAGCACTGAACCGAGCTTACCCACGTCACGCATCATATCCGGTGAGGCCACCACCACGTCGAATCCGAACCAACCACCCTTGACTTTTTCCACCAGCTCTTCACCGCCCGTAAAGTCGGCGCCGGCCTCCTGGGCCGCTAATAATTGTTCACCCTTGGCAAAAACCAGTACCCGCACCTCTTTGCCGGTGCCATGGGGTAGGTTCACCGTCCCCCGCACCATCTGATCGGCATGGCGGGGGTCCACTCCCAGGTTCAGGGCAATTTCCACACTTTCATCGAACTTGGCCCCGGCGTTGTCCTTGACCAAAGATACAGCCTCACCGGGACCGTAATGGTGCTGGCGATCAATTTTCTCCAGGGCGGAGCGATAGTGCTTGCCGTGCTTCATTCCTTAGCTCTCCACCACGATGCCCATACTACGGGCCGTACCGCTGATCATCTGCATGGCCGCCTCCTCGGACCCGGCATTCAAGTCCGGCATCTTTATCCGGGCAATTTCCCGCACCTGCGCCTGCGTCACGTGGCCCACCTTTTCGCGGTTGGGCTCACCGGAGCCTTTTTCCACCTTGGCGGCCTTACGCAACAGCACCGCCGCCGGCGGGGTTTTAGTGATGAAGGAAAACGACCTATCGGCGAACACAGTTATCTCAACCGGAACGATCGTCCCGGACTGGTCCTGGGTCCGGGCATTATAGGCCTTGCAGAACTCCATGATATTGACGCCCTGTTGCCCTAGTGCCGGACCAACGGGCGGCGCCGGTGAGGCCTGCCCGGCCGGTAATTGTAATTTGAGGAAGCCTATAACTTTCTTTGACACTATACCGCCTGCCCTATTTTTCCAACTCGATCTGCAAGTAATCCAGCTCTACCGGAGTGGGCCGTCCGAAAATAGAAACCGTCACCTTCACCTTCTGCTTTTCCGCGTTGACCTCTTCAATAAAGCCGGTGAAATCCAGGAAAGGCCCGTCCACCACCTTCATGGGGTCACCCACCCGGAACTGTTGGGCCATTACCTCCCGGCCCTCTTTGCCTTCAACCTCGCCCAGAATCCGGGCCATCTCGTCGTCCCGCAATGGGATCGGCTCACCCTTGGGACCAACGAAACTCATCACGCCCGGTACATTCTCAACCAGGTAGCGGATTTCTTTGGTCAGCTTCAAGCAGATCAGGATATAGCCGGGAAAGAAAACCTTGTTGCGCACCCGTTTCTTACCGTCCCGCATCTCCACGACATTCTCCGAGGGAACCAGAACGTCCCCAATGTGGTCATTGAGATCGGCTTCCCCGGCCTCGTATAGAATAGCCTCTTTAGCCTTCTTCTCCTTGCCGGAAATGACCCGCAATGAGAACCATTCCATTTCCGCCGGTATTTGGGTAAAAGCCATTGATGGGCCTACAGAATCACCGAAACGATCCGGGAGAGGGCGAAATCAACCGCGAATAGAAATATTATCAGGATCAAGGACAGAACCAGCACCACACCGGTGGAACCCCGTAATTGTTCAAAGGTCGGCCAGGAAACCTTCTTCATCTCGGACTCGACCCCCCGCAGAAACTCTTGAAACTTCTTAATCATTTTCGCCGACAGCCGATATTAATAATAGTTTCTACCGTATACTTCGCCCACCAACCCGACCTCGCAGGTGAGGCAGGGATCGAACCCGCAACCCCCGGTTTTGGAGACCGGTGCTCTACCAATTGAGCTACTCACCTAATCTAGGGATGAGAATTACTTGGTTTCCTTGTGGACAGTATGTCCCCGGCACCACCGGCAGTATTTGGTATGCTCCAGCCGCTCCGGGTGCAACCGGCGGCTTTTGGTGGTCGTATAGCGGGACCGTTTGCAGTCCACACACTCCAGAATAACCAGGTCGCGTTTGCTGTTGCCCATGTCAGGGGTTTACTCCACCACCTTTGTAACAACGCCGGCGCCCACGGTATGGCCCCCTTCGCGGATGGCGAAGCGCAATTCCTGGTCCATGGCGATGGGTATGATCAGCTCAACGTCCATGTTCACGTTATCGCCCGGCATCACCATCTCCACCCCCGAGGGCAACTGCACCGAACCCGTCACGTCGGTGGTCCGAAAATAAAACTGGGGACGGTAACCGTTGAAAAACGGCGTGTGGCGCCCACCCTCTTCCTTCTTCAATACGTATACCTCGGCCTTGAACTTGGTGTGCGGCGTGATCGAGCCCGGCTTGGCCGCCACCATGCCCCGGCGCAGAAATTCCTTGTCCACCCCCCGCAGCAGCAGGCCCACGTTGTCGCCGGCTTCGCCCGAATCGAGCAACTTGCGGAACATCTCCACCCCCGTCACAACCGTCTTCTCCTTGGCGCCCAGGCCAATGATCTCCACCTCGTCGCCCACCTTGATAACGCCCTGCTCGATGCGCCCCGTGCCCACCGTGCCCCGGCCGGTGATCGAAAATACGTCCTCCACC
>SDBT01010375.1_pt1 | contig 15045 bp, 13 predicted proteins | sample 2277101 | NCBI WGS metagenome assembly SDBT01 (sample SAMN10404973, study PRJNA504765) | marine sediment metagenome | isolation source: marine sediment core GS10_PC15, 103 cmbsf | place: Arctic Ocean: Southern Knipovich Ridge | collected 2010 | reverse complement strand
TGCGGACGGAGAGCCGCCGCAAGAGGCGGCCGGTGCCCGGCTGCTCACACGCCCCGTGCGAGAGGATGCTCCCGCGCGGGTGCCGTTGCGGGCCCACGCAGCGGGCGCTGGCGCCCGGAGGTAATGTGATGATGATCAATGAGCAATGGTTCTGGTGTCGGGGTTGCCACCGCGCCTTCCGAGCGGAGGCCGGTGTCCGGACCGCAGATGACGGAGCAGGTGAGGCCCATCTTCTCGACTTCAGGGACATGTCGAGTGCGGTCGTTTGTCCGTTCGAGGACTGTGGGGCAACGCACGTCATGCCGTGGTCTGTAATGTGCCGAGCGTACATGGTGCGCTTCGGCTGGGCCTGCCCCTGGGAGCCTGAGGAGGGCGAACGTTACGACGTTGGACCTTCACCTGTGCGTTTGCCGGATCTGGCGCACCCGGGCGAGCTCGTCGGGGTCGGACTCGACGTCGGCATGGTCGCCGCTCCAGTGGAGACGGGATGATGGCCCGGCTGCACCTGTTCTGCCCGCTCTGCGCGACGTGGGTGCACATCGTCGCTGACGAGAACTGTCCGCCCTCATCAGTGCGGTGCCCGTGCGGCGCGCGGTACCCACTTGAGGTGGACGAAGCCCCGTTGCTGCCCCTTCCCCATGGTGCCCTCCAGGCTGAGGGCGACGACCGGGTCGACGAACTCATCGACCTGGCCGAGTGAAGCTGTTGCGCGCCCCGGCCCGACGTTGGCGTTGATTGGACCCTGGGCGCCCCCGCGTCCTCGTTGTCATCAACACCAGGCACCACTCCCCTGCGTGGGTCGCTATGTGGGATATGGCGCAGTAAGTGCGGGATATCGCACGGCCAAGGGCCGCGCTGGTGCGCGCCTGTCCTTCAGAAGCCCCGAGATGGCCCTCTAGAGTACCCCCGGGCCACGGCATGGCCTTTGCAAAACCCCAAGTGCGGCCGACCGCCCGCGGAGGGATGGATCCGGCCGCCGATCCATTTGGACGAAAGCCATGACCTGCAGCGACCCAGCCAAGACGCGCAGCGGCCGGCCCGGCCTCTTGTCGGCGTGTGCCGTGCTGCTCGCCTTGGCCGGTGGGTGCGCCGCACTGCCTGCCGCGCCGGCGCCAGGGTCGCCTCGGGCCGCGCTTCTGCAGGCGGGCGCTCTGTTCGGCACTGCCGCCCAGGGCGAGGCGGGGCAGGAGGAACTGCCCCAGGAGGCCGGCCTGCAAGACTACAAGCGATACGCAGCCTTGAACAACCCGGGGCTCGAAGCCGCCTTCAACCGCTGGCGGGCCGCCGTCGAGCGCATACCGCAGGTGACGGCGCTGCCCGACCCGCGGTTCACCTACAGGTACTACATCGACGAGGTCGAGACCCGCGTCGGTCCGCAGGAGCAGAGCTTCTCCGTGGCGCAGATGTTCCCCTGGTTCGGCAAGCTGAAGCTGCGCGGCGACGTCGCCACCGAGGCCGCCTTCGCCGCCCAGCAGCGCTACGAGGCCGCCAAACTGAATCTCTTCTACCGCATCGCGGACGCCTACTACGAGTACTACTACCTGGCCAGAGCCATCGCGGTGGTCGAGCGCATGCGCGACCTGATGGAGCGCCTGGAGGGAGTGGCCCGGAGCCGGTACAAGGTGGGTGCGGCCGGCTACCCCGCCATCATCCGCGCCCAGGTGGAGATCGGCAAGCTGGAGGACCGGCTCCGCACGCTCACTGATCTGCGCGGGCCGATCGTTGCCCGCCTGAACGCGGCCCTGAATCGTCCGATGGCCGCGCCCCTGCCGTGGCCGCAGACGGTGCCCCAGACACAGATCGCCGCATCCGACGAGGAGGTACTGGCCTGGCTGGCCGAAGCGAGCCCGGAGCTGACGGCGCTGGACCATGAGGTAGCGCGTCAAGGCTACAGGATGGCGCTCGCCGCCAAGGACTACTACCCGGACGTCACCCTGGGCCTGACCTACATCGATACCGGATCGGCCCTGATGCCGAGCACGCCCGACGACAGCAAGGACCCCCTGATCGCGATGGTTTCGGTCAACGTGCCCCTCTGGCGGCAGAAGTACCGCGCGGCAAAGCGCGAAGCTGCCGCCAAGCACCGGTCTGCGCTCCGGATCCGGGGCGACCGGACGAACCTGCTGTCGGCTAAGGCCAAGATGGTTCTGTTCAAGCTGCGTGACGCCGAGCGCAAGGTGGACCTGTTCCGCGACACGCTGCTGCCCAAGGCCCGGCAGTCCCTGAACGCCACAGAGACAGCCTTCTCGGCCGGGAAGGGCACCTTCCTGGACCTCGTGGACTCAGAGCGGGTCCTTCTGGAGTTCGCGCTCTCTCACGAAAGGGCCTTGGCGGACAGGGCGCAAAGGCTGGAGGAACTCGAGATGCTGGTTGGCCGGCGGATGCCGGTCAAGGCCGCCCCTCTTGCGGCCGAAGACAATCAGGAGGACGGGACATGAAGCTCTGGCAGGCGATCAGCGACACGGTGAAGCGATGGCTTCAGAAGCTGGCGAAGTCGAATCAGGAACAGTTCGGCGGAAAGGCCCCGGACTGCTGCAAGGCCAACTCCCCGGTGAAAGGAGTGAAACGATGAAGGCATTGGGTTGCGTATTGGCGGTTAGTGTTGGCATGATGGTGTTGGTGGTCGGCTGCTCGTCCAAGACCGAGACGCAGCCGACGGCGGCAAAGATGCACGAGCAGCACACGGAGGGCAGCGCGGCCTCCACCGACGAGCACAGCGGGCACGGGAGCATGTCAAAGGCAGACGCGGCGCCGGCCCCGGCGGGGATCGCCCAGAAGACCTGCCCCATCTTGGGCGGCGCCATCGACGAGAAGGTGTTCGTTGAGCATGAAGGCCGTCGCGTGTACTTCTGTTGCGGCGGGTGCGACGACACGTTCGCGAAGGACCCCGCCAAGTATCTGGCGAAACTGGACGCCGAGTTGGCCAAGACGGCGACGGACTGACGTCGCCGTACTTGCCGGGCCGCGCAGGAGAGGAGTGCACTCAGATGGGTCTGCTACCGGAAGCCCTATACCGTTGGCTGAAGTACGCCGCAGTGGCGGCCCTCGTACTGGGCGCGCTCTTGGGCGGCTACCTCCTGCGCGGCCCGGGCACGCCCGCCGGGCCGACCGAACCGATCGCCACGTCGGCCGCGGCCGCCACGGCTGAAGCCCCCGCCGAGGAGGCGGAGGTCACCATGTGGACGTGCTCGATGCACCCGCAGATCCAACTGCTCGAGCCCGGCCTGTGCCCCATCTGCCAGATGCCCCTGATTCCCGTCGCCTCGGGAGGCGGCGGGGGGCTGCGGCGGTTCGCGACCAGCGAGGCCTCCCGGGCGCTCATGGACATCCAGACGACCCCGGTAGAGAAGCGCTTCGTCGAGGCCGAGATCCGCATGGTCGGCAAGGTCACCTATGACGAGACCCGCGTCCGCTACATCACGGCCTGGGTGGCCGGCCGGCTCGACCATCTCTACGTCGACTACACCGGCGTGACCGTCGCCAAGGGCGCCCGCCTGGTCTACCTGTACAGCCCCGACCTGCTGGCCGCGCAGGAGGAGCTGATTCAGGCCTTGCGGGCTGTTGAGGAACTCCGCGCCAGCAGCCTGGACATCATGCGGGAGACGGCCCGGGCAACCGTGGTCGCGGCGCGGGAGAGGATGCGGCTCTGGGGTCTGACGCGCGAGCAGATCGCCGAAGTGGAGGAGCGCGGGACGCCCTCCGACCACATGGAGATCTTTGCCCCGATCGGCGGAGTCGTCGTCCACAAGAACGCCCAGGAGGGCATGTACGTCAAGACGGGCACCCGAATCTACACGATCGTGGACCTCTCCCATCTCTGGGTGAAGCTCGACGCCTACGAGTCGGACCTCGTCTGGCTGCGTTACGGCCAGGAGGTGTCGATCGCGACGGAAGCCTACCCGGGCGAGACTTTCGCGGGGCGCATCTCGTTCATTGATCCGGTGCTGGACGCGAAGACGCGCACCGTGAAGGTGCGCGTCAACCTGCCCAATCCGGACGGGAAGCTCAAGCCGGAGATGTTCGTGCGCGGCGTGGCCACGGCGAAGGTCGCCCTGGGCGGACGCGTTGTGCAGCCCGAACTGGTGGGCAAGTGGATATCGCCAATGCACCCCGAGATAGTCAAGGACGGACCGGGACAGTGTGATGTCTGCGGAATGGACCTGGTCCCCGTCGAGTCGCTCGGCTACGTCGCGGCTTCAGAGCTGGACGCGGTCGAGCCGATCGTTATCCCGCGGTCGGCGGCCCTCGTCACCGGTACTCGCGCCATCGTCTACGTGGAGGTGCCGGACACCGACAAGCCCACGTTCGAGGGCCGCGAGATTGTGCTCGGCCCGAGGGCGGGCGACTACTACCTGGTCCGGCGCGGGCTCAAGGAAGGTGAGATGGTGGTCACCAACGGCGCGTTCAAGATCGACAGTGCGCTGCAGATCCAGGCCAAGCCCAGCATGATGACGCCCGAGGGCGGAGGGGGCGGCGGCCATCAGCACGGGGCGCCTAAGGCGAAGGCAAAGGCCGGAGAGGAGGCCCCCGCAGGCGAGATGCCCAAGCAGTTCGTCCACCAACTCCATGCGGTCCACGCGGCCGCGCAAGCTGCCCTGGAAGCGGCAGCGGGGGACGACCTGGAGGCGGCGCACGGTGCCTTTGGCCGGCTGCAGAAGGCGGTTGACTCGACCGACGAGACGCTGGCATCGGGGCACGCGCTGATGCAGTGGCGGGAGGTCGCCATGCGATTGGGCAACGATGCGTTCGAGGGAAGCGAAGTGAAGACAGTGCGCGAGGCGCGTCGGGTCGCCGAGAGCCTGCAGACCAACATGGCGCTGCTGCAGGACAAACTCGGTATCGGGCAAGCGTCCGAGCATGGAGGGGTGGAGGTCGCTGAGGCGTTCGCCGTCCCGGAGGAGTTCGCCCGCCAGTTCGGCGAGGTGCTGGCGGCCTACTTCCGCACCCAGGCTGCGCTGGCTGACGACGACGTCGACGCCGCCCGCCAGGCGGCCACCGAAGCGCGGGAAGCTCTGGACGGCGTCGACATGGCCCTGCTGACCGGCGACGCTCACGTGGCCTGGATGGCGCACCTGGCAGGGATCGGCAAGGGCTTGATCGCCGTAGACGTCGGCGACATCGCCGCGTCGCGCGAGGGGTCCGCCGAGTTTTCGCGCGAGATGCTCGCCGCCCTGAAGGCGTTCGACCTGGCGGCACTCGGTCCCGTCTACCTGCTGGAATGCCCGATGGCCTTCGAGGGGCGCGGCGGCACCTGGCTGCAGGCGGACGAGGCCACGCTGAACCCCTACTACGGCAGCGCGATGCCCAAGTGCGGCGGCGTCATCGAGACCGTCGTGGCGCCCCAGGCCGCACACGCGGGGGAGCCCGGCGATGAGTGACGGCCCCCAGCCTCAGCCGCGGCTCGGCGACGTCAGGATGACGCTGCTGGACAAGCTGATCCGGTTCTGCCTCGAAAACAAGCTCGTGGTCGCGATGATCGTGCTGTTCGCCGTCGCATGGGGCATCCTGGTGGCGCCCTTCGATTGGCAACTGGGGGACCTGCCGCGCAGCCCCGTGCCGACCGATGCCATCCCCGACATCGGCGAGAACCAGCAGATCGTCTTCACGCGGTGGATGGGCCGTTCGCCCCAGGACGTGGAAGACCAGATCACCTATCCCCTGACCGTTGCGCTGCTGGGCATCCCCGAGGTCAGGACGGTGCGCAGCATCTCGATGTTCGGGTTCTCGAGCATCTACATCATCTTCAACGAGAAGGCGGAGTTCTACTGGTCGCGCAGCCGCGTCCTGGAGAAGCTCAGCAGCCTGCCCGCGAACGCGCTGCCCGATGGCGTCCGCCCCGCCCTTGGCCCTGACGCCACGGCCCTTGGCCAGATCTACTGGTACACGCTGGAGGGCAGAGACCCGGACGGCAATCCGGCAGGGGGCTGGGACCTTCACGAGTTGCGGACTGTCCAGGACTGGCACGTCCGTTATTCCTTGCTGGCGGCCGAGGGCATCAGCGAGGTGGCCTCGATCGGCGGGTTCGTGAAGGAGTACCAGATCGACGTGGACCCCGATGCGATGCGGGCCCATGGCGTCAGCCTCGAGCAGGTCTTCATGGCCGTCAAGATGTCCAACGTGGACGTTGGGGCGCGCACCATCGAGGTGAACAGGGTCGAGTACGTGATCCGCGGCCTCGGTTTCATCGAGGAGGTCCGGGACATTGAGTTGTCCGTCGTGAAGGTCAACGACAACGTCCCCATCTACGTCAAGGACATCGCGACGGTCTCGTTGGGCCCGGCGTTGCGCAGGGGGGCCCTGGACAAGGACGGCGGCGAGGCCGTCGGTGCCGTCGCCGTGGTGCGCTACGGGTACAACCCCCTGGCGGCCATCAAGAACATCAAGAAGAAGATAGAGGAGATCGCCCCCGGCCTGCCGACCAAGGCCGTCATCGACTGGGACGCGACGACCAGGACCGAGGTCGAGGAGTTCGCCGGTGCGCAGGGCTTCGGTGCGTTCGCAGGCCCGGCACTGGACCAGGACGCCTGGCTCGAGTGGCTGCGCGCCACGCCCCGGGACGACTGGCCGGACTGGGCGACCACCAGCCAGGTGACCGTCATTTCTTTCTACGACCGCGCCGGCCTCATCTACGAGACGCTCGGCACGCTCAACACGGCCCTCACGGAAGAGATCCTGGTGACCATCATCGTGGTCATCGTGTCCGTGCTTCACCTGCGCAGCTCCATCCTCATCAGCGGCGCCCTGCCGCTGGCCGTGCTGATGTGCTTCATCGCGATGAGGGGGTTCGGCGTGGACGCCAACATCGTGGCCCTCTCCGGCATCGCCATCGCCATCGGCACAATCGTGGACATGAGTATCATCGTCTGCGAGAACATTCTGAAACACCTGGACGATGCGCCGCCGGAGGCGGACCGGCTGGAAGTCGTGTACCAGGCGACCAGCGAAGTCGGCGGCGCGGTCGTTACGGCCGTGCTGACCACCATCATCAGCTTCCTGCCCGTCTTCTTCATGACGGGGCAGGAGGGGAAGCACTTAAAGCCGCTAGCCTTCACACAGACGTTCGCCCTGGTGGCGTCGGTCATCGCCGCGCTGGCCATCGTGCCGCCGGCCGCCCACGTGCTCTTCGCCGGCAAGACGAACTCCAAGGGGATCAAGCGCGTCTTGCTTGTGCTTCTGGGGCTGGTCGGCATGGGGCTCGGCGTGCGGTTCGGTTACTGGGTGGCGGCCGGGGTCCTGCTCATGCTCAGCGGCTACCACCTGGTCGCCGATTACCTGCCCCCGACGCTCCGCCGCGTGGGTCCGTGGGCTGCCAGCGCCGTGGCTGTGCTGGTAGTGGGCATCTACCTGTCGCAGCACTGGATGCCCCTGGGGCCGGAGCAGGGACTGGGGCGGAACATGGCTTTCGTGGCCATCCTGATTGGCGGGCTGCTGGGGTTCTTCACGGTGTTCCGCTACGTCTATGGGCCCATCCTGCGGTTGTGCCTGGCGCACAAGCTGACCTTCCTGTCAATACCCCTGGCGTTGATCGTCCTTGGCGGCTACTCCTGGCTCGGGGTCGAGCCCCTGTTCGGGACGATCGACCGCATCTCGCCGAAGGTCTACGGCACCGAACGCAACCGCCAGAAGCTGCTCGACGCCGGCCTGGCGGCGCAGCGCGACGAGGACATCGTGTGGTCCCCGGCCGCCGCCAGGATGAAGGAGGAGGCCTTCCGGGAGTCGCTCGATGAGTACGGGATCGAGCAGGCGGAAAGCGTGTTCAAGAGGTGGTCGTTCGTGAAGCTTGCGGGCAAGAAGTGGAAGAAGCCGGACTTCATCCGGGACAAGCCGCTGCGCACCAGGGCCCGCTGGACGCTTGCCAAGAGCTGGGGCGGGCTGGGCAATGAGTTCATGCCGCCCCTGGACGAGGGCTCCTTCCTGTTCATGCCCACGACCATGACCCACGCCTCGATCGGCGAGGCGCTGGAGGTCCTGCAGATGCAGGGCATGGGCTTCCGGGCGATCCCCGAGATCGATTCCGTGGTCGGCAAGCTCGGGCGGGCAGAGACGCCTCTGGACCCGGCGCCCATCTCGATGATCGAAACGGTGATCAGCTACAAGCCGCAGTACGTGACGGACAAGGCCGGCCATCGCGTTCGCTTCAGCTTCGACCCGGCACAGACCGACTTCGTCCGCGACGAGGAGGGCCACCCGCTGCCGGCGGGGGACGGGGAGCCCTACGTAGTGAAAGGCAAGTTCGCACGCGAACCGGACGGCCGGCTGATCCCGGACGCCAAGGGCGCCCCGTTCCGGCTCTGGCGTCCGGCGCTCGATGCCGCCTTGAACCCGGGCCGCGACCAGTGGCAGGGGGTCCGCACGCCCGACGACATCTGGAACGCGATCCTCGAGGCAGGCGACATCCCCGGCACTACGTCGGCGCCGCCGCTCCAGCCCATAAAGGCCCGGCTCGTGATGCTGCAGAGCGGCATGAGGGCGCCCATGGGCGTGAAGATCACGGGGCCCGACCTGGAGACCATCGAGCGCGTGGGGATCGACATCGAGCGCTTGCTGAAGGAAGTCCCGAGCGTCAAGGCGGAGGCCGTCATAGCCGACCGCATTGTGGGTAAGCCCTACCTGGAGATAGACATCGACCGGGAAGCGTGCGCTCGCTTCGGCGTTACGATTCGCAAGGTCCAGGACGTTATCGAGGTCGCCATCGGGGGCAAGCGCGTCACCACGACCGTGGAGGGCAGGGAGAGGTACCCCGTGCGCGTCCGCTACATGCGCGAGCTGCGCGATCAGATCGAGACCCTCGGCAAGGTACTCGTCCCGACACCGCAGGGCGCGCAGATACCCCTCTCGCAACTGACCGAGACCCATTACGTGCGCGGCCCGCAGGCCATCAAGAGCGAAGACACCAAACTGATCGGCTACGTTCTGTTCGACATGAAGCCTGGGTACGCCGAGGTGGACGTCGTCGAAGAGTGCGCTCGCTACCTGGAACAGAAGATCGCTGAGGGCGAGTTCAACCTGCCGGCGGGGGTCAGCTACGTGTTCGCCGGCAACTACGAGAACCAACTCCGGGCCGCCCGGACGCTCCGGATCGTGCTGCCGGTCGCGCTGTTTGTCATCTTCATGGTCCTCTACCTGCAGTTCAAGTCGGTCCCGACCACCTTCCTGGTGTTCTCCGGCATCTTCGTCGCCTGGGCCGGCGGGTTCATCCTGATCTGGCTCTACGCTCAGCCGTGGTTCCTGCGTTTCGATCTGTTCGGGACGGACATGCGGGGGCTCTTCCAGGTTCACGCCATCAACATGAGCGTGGCCATCTGGGTCGGCTTCCTTGCCCTGTTCGGCATCGCCAGTGACAACGGCGTGGTGCTGGCCACCTACCTGGACCAGAGCTTCGCCAAGCAACCGACACCGTCGATTGCCGACATCCGGGACGCCACCGTTGTCGGCGCCGTGCGCCGCATCCGGCCCTGCCTGATGACCTCCGCCACGACCATCCTGGCCCTGATACCGATCCTGACGTCGACCGGACGCGGCGCCGACGTAATGGTGCCGATGGCCATTCCGTCGTTCGGCGGGATGCTCGTCGTGCTCGTGTCGGTCTTCGTCGTGCCCGTGCTCTACGGGCTCATCAAGGAGTTCAGGCACCACACGGGCCTGGGCACCGGGGCCGTGGCGGCGATCCTCTTCCTGACAGGCGTGCTCCCGGGCTTCCTGATCCTGGCGGTGGTCTGCACCGTCTTCGATGTCGTCCGTTTCGCGCGCGGCATAACCGCCCCACGGGCGGAAGCAACCTGAGCGAGTTCCCATTGGCAAACCAGTGCCCGGTGCCCCATGCGGGCTTCTCTGAAGGAGGACGGTAGATAATGAAGTACGCGTTGCTGACAGTACTCACGGCCGGCATTCTCTTCGTAATGGGCTGCGCGAGCGCCCCCGGGGTCTCGCCCTTTACGGAGATCGACCTGGGGCAGGACCTGGACGCGACTACCCTTGCGCGGTACAAGGCCGAGGCCGACAAGGCCACCGAGGCCGGTCAGACGGGCCACATGCTGGTCCTGGAGCAGACGAACTGGTGGCCGCTGGGCATCGTGGCCTACTGGCGCGCCGGCAGCGTCAAGGCCATGCACGGTTCCGGCGGCTGGCACTACATGGTATCGAGCAATCGCGGCTACGGTCCCCTGTCATCCCTGTTCGTCACAAAGCAGGAGACGACCTTCAGCGGGGACGGCAAGCGGCTCAACTCGATGGGCATGGACGGGGTCTTCTTCGGCCACATAGCGATGTTCCACAGCATGGGGTCGCGCGACGACGCCGGCCAGTGGCAGAGCCACGAGTCGTCTCACCTCATGTGCCACACGTTCAACTGGGGCTCCATGCACGGGGCAACCTCCTTCTCCCTGTTCAGCTCCCCCAACCCGGTAGGCGTCGGCCAGTAAGAACACAGGGGTCAGGGAAGGATACCTGACCCCTGTTGCTGTACCGGCGGGGAGCGAAATCGGGGAGAGGCCGGTGCGGATGGGGGGACACCGCGACGCACACTGACTCCCCGGCACTTCCGGAAGAGCGCGTTTGACAGGCTCACCCGGGGCGCCTACAGTGCTGCGGCGGAGGCGGAATGCCGGCTTTGTCACGGTAAGCGGGGTCCCCGGCCCCCATGCGGAGGAGCGGACCATGCGTTTTGGATTGGCAGTGGCGGACATCACCCCCCAGTCCCGCATGCCGATGCGGGGCTACGCTGTGCGTAACGACCTTTTCGACCGGGTCCATGACCCGCTGACCTTCACGGCCGTCGTCCTGGAAGAGGGGGACCGCCGGGCGCTGCTCGGCGCCGTCGACCTGGTCAGTATGCCGGGGGACGGCAGCCTGCCCGGGCTGCTCGAACGCATCGGGGGGATCGTCGGGTGCGCGCCGGATTGCGTGATGCTGAACGCCTCGCACACGCACGGCGGGCCCACCGTGGCCTCCTCGTCGGGCCCCCAGCCGGACCCGCACCGGGACGTCTGCGGGCGCTACAAGCAGTTCCTCTACGATCAGATCGCCGGCGCCGCCGAGCGGGCGGTCGCGGACCTGCGCCAGGGCACGCTGCGGTTCGGCGAGGGGACGACCGACCTGCCGATCAGCCGGCGGCTGGAGCGCGACGGCCGCATCACGCACGCCCCTGCACCCGGAGCGCCGACCGATCCACGCACCCATCTGCTGGCCCTTCACGATGCGGAGGGGGCATTGGCGGCAGTGGGCTTCAAGGTCTCCTGCCACTCTGTGGCCACGGCCTGGCAGCACCAGATCACGGCCGACTACCCGGGCGCCTGGCGGGACGCGTTCTCCCAGGCGTTCGACGGGCGCGTGACGCCGTTCTTCCTCCAGGGAGCCGGCGCGGACACCCGTCCGCGGCAGACGGCCGACGCCGACCAGTGGCGTGCCGTCCCGCATGACGAGCTGGACGAGATTGCCCGGGGGCTGCTCGCCGAGTGCCTCCTCGCGCTGACCAGCCCGGACATGCAACCGGTCGGCGAGCTCGTGCTCTCAGGCACGATCCAGCCCGTCGAAGTGCCCTGCGAGCCGCTCTACGGCCGGCGTGAGCAGTTCGAGGAGTTGCTGTCAGCCGGCGACGAGCGCCAGACACGGTACGCCGAGAAGTGCCTGCGCCTGCTCGACGGGGGGGAGCCGGTGCCCGACCACGCGACCGTGCACGTGCAGACGTTGTGGCTGACCGAGGAGTTGGCGCTGGTGGGGCTGGACGTCGAGCCGCTCTGCGCGTTGGGGTTCGCCGTGGAGAAGGCGCTGGCGCCGAAGCGCGTCGTCCTGCTGGGCTACAACAACGGCTCGTGCTGCTACCTGCCCACCTCGGCGGAGATCGCGCGCGGCGGCTACGAAGCCGAGAGCTACCTGGGCAAGCCGTGGACGGGGCCGCTGGCGCCCGGCATCGAGGACTGCATCATCGCCGGCCTCACGCGCCTGTGACTACGGGGCGGCGGCCTGGGCTGGGGGGTCCCCCCTCAAAGGGCCGCCCCCGGCTGACGGCCCGGCGAGCGTGTGAGATCGCTCCCATCGGTGATGTGCGTGGACTGTGCCTTGTTCGGAGGAGCGGCTTCCTCAAGGTACCCCCGCATGAAGCCTCGACCGTGAGGGGGGCGCAGCAAGGGCGTGTGCCCAGGGATACTGCGACAGGAAGGGGTGGTGCGGATGGGGGGACTCGAACCCCCATGGACGATTAGGTCCACTAGGCCCTCAACCTAGCCACCGTGTGCGCCGTGGATGGGCAATGATGGCCAATGATGGGTGCCTAAACAGCCTTAGAGAGCCATGTAAGGCTTTGCTGAGTTCCCGCTCGATTCACCCGAATCGGCCATCATTGAGCACAAAAGTGTCCGACAAGTGTCCGAGGCCCCAGGCGCCGTACCCAGTGACCGGGGTGGGAGAGTTCGCCCACGCGGATCACCTGTGGAGTCTACCCTTGCCACGCCACCGTCAACACCACCATGATCTACGCGCACCTGGCGCCGCGGGACGACCAGATCAACGTGCTGTAGGTGGGTTGGACGTAAAGAGGCAAGTCTGACTCGGGGGGATCCTCCTGCGTGGTGGCTCTGGACACCGCATGCACCTGCCCGTAGCATGCTGCCCGTGTTCCAGGATGCCGCGGAGTCCACGAATGGTAGACAAGCGCCCCGGTAGGCAAAGTGGCCCTGAGCTGCTGACCCAGGACGAAGCCATCAAGCTGCTGCATCTGGACTGCTCGGGACTGAAGCACCCGAAGGAGGCCCTGCGCGGGCTGCGGCGTACGAGGCAGATCGGTTACGTGAAGGTGGCCGGGAAGGCAATCATCCCACGTGGAGAGATAGAGGCCTACCTCGAACGGAACACAGCGGAACCCATGCCACAGGGAGCGCCTAACGCATGCAGCCAACGCTGACGCTGCGGATCCTCACGAAGGAACACCAGACGACGGCTGCCCAGTATGCGAAGCACTGGGCCTTGGGTAACGAAGTGCTCTACCGGCTATGCCGGGAGAATCCTGGTCACAGTCGGCTGGATGCCTGCTACGCCAAGGTCTGGATTGTGCAGCGGGCATATGCTGCCGGTCTGGAGCGAAGCACCGAAACCCGCGGTACCGGTGTCGCGGCGCTGGACGTCGTGGCCAGACACCTTCACAAGGCGCACGTCAAGGTCGACAGGGCTCTGGCCCGCCTCCCTGCCTCGGCTAAGGCCCATCTCAATCCCGATCGCTTCGCGACGGCTCTAGCTGTCCACTGCCGTCTCCTCACCTTGCTCAGACCATGCATCCGCGATGGCCGCAGTGTTCGGTCGTTCGTCTCGAAGTACATGCACTTCCACTCGCCGGTCGTGCCGCTCTGCGACAGCCGCGCCAATAAGGGCATCAAGATGATCTGGCGGCATCTGGGATGGCGATGGCCGCGTGCCGCGGTACACGAGTTCGGCGAGCCAGTGGACAGAGACTACTGCATGTATGGGCGGAAGTTCCTAAGGCTCTACGAGGAACTCCGGGCGGCTGGCGCCCCTGTCACAGCCAGATCACTTGACTACCTTCTGGTCAGGTGGGCTGACACCGACGGCAACGTGAGGAGAGACGGCTAGATGATCGGCCGCTACCTCGGATGCCTGCTTGGACTGGCTGCTGGCGATGCACTGGGCACGACGCTGGAGTTCAGGCGGCCCGGCACCTTTGAGCCCATCGATGACATGGTCGGTGGTGGCCCCTTCGGTCTGCAGCCTGGGCAATGGACTGACGACACATCGATGGCGCTCTGTCTGGCCGAGAGCCTGATCGAATGCAAGGGGTTCGAACCGGTCGACCAGTTTGGAGCGCTATGTCCGGTGGTGGAAGGAAGGGGATCTGAGCAGCACCGGCGACTGCTTCGACATCGGGGGCACGGTCAGCGCTGCTCTCATGCGCTTCCAGAGGACCGGGGAGCCATACTGCGGGCCAACCGATCCGGATACAGCGGGCAACGGGTGCATCATGCGGTTGGCGCCGGTGCCCATGTTCCTCGCCAATGATCCTGAACTGGCGATCAGGATATCTGGCGACAGCTCCCGCACGACACATGGAACGCGGGAGTGCATCGACGCGTGCCGTTACCTTGGGGCGCTGATCGTCGGTGCATTGCATGGCGCTCCAAAGGACGAACTCCTGGCCGACCATTACGACCCGATCGGCGGCATCTGGGGGGAGGAACCATTGAGCCCCAGGATTGCCGACATCGCTGCGGGTTCGTCTAAGCGTAAGGAGCCGCCCGAGATCAAGGGTACGGGCTACGTGGTGGACTGCCTGGAAGCGGCTCTGTGGGCATTCGATAGGAGTGAGACGTTCCGGGACGGTGCGCTGCTGGCCGAGAAGCTGGGCGTCAACGTTTGCACGGTTCGGAACTGGGAGTCGGGGAGGTCCACACCCAGGCGACCGGCACGGGAGCGGCTGGCACAGGTGACCGGGCTCAAGGTGGCGGGGTAGGGCGTGGGGAAGCGATCACACAGGAGGGACGAGGCCAGCGTTACCATGCGCTGCGCCCTCTACCTGCGTGTGTCGACCGGGCAGCAGGTCGAAGGAGATAGCCTGAAGACACAGAAGCGGCAGCTGCTGCGCTACGCCAGCGCTCGCGGCTACGAGGTGGCCGACGTCTATTGCGACGCGGGGCTCTCGGGCAAGGACATGGACCGGCCCGATCTGCAGCGGCTGATCCGTGACGCCGAGCTGCGCCTCTTCGACGTGGTGGTCGTCTGGAAGGTCGACCGCATCTCCCGCAGCCTGCGTGATCTGCTGAGGCTGATCGAGACCTTCCGGGAACATGGGGTGGAGTTCGCGGCCGTTGAGCAGCAGTGGCATGCCCCCCGAGAACGAGTCCAGGTCAAGTGTTAGACTTGGGCCCCCGTTTTGCGATGGAAGGAGCGTCTCGGGATGGGCAGAAAGAGGTATACGCTTGAGCAGATCATTGGCAAGCTGCGGGAGGCCGAGGTGCTGCTGGGCAAGGGACAGACAGTCGGCCAGGCATGCAGGAAGCTGGGCGTGACGGAGCAGACCTACTACCGGTGGCGCAAGGAATA